>Ga0181572_10000080_pt1 | contig 57690 bp, 49 predicted proteins | sample 101ome_26_FD_133004 | JGI IMG/M metagenome (GOLD analysis project Ga0181572, IMG submission 133004) | Coastal salt marsh microbial communities from the Groves Creek Marsh, Skidaway Island, Georgia - 101408AT metaG (megahit assembly) | ecosystem: Environmental > Aquatic > Marine > Intertidal... | reverse complement strand
GGATTTGAACCCGCGACCCTCACCTTGGCAAGGTGATGCTCTACCCCTGAGCTACTTTCGCTTTTGTGGTCAGCAAATGTAATTATTTTTATGCAATTCAAAAGGTGAGAAAAGAAAATTTCACTTTTCTTTTTTGGGCCCTTTTAGTTTTCGTTTTAAGGTGTTAAGCTTCATCAGTGCCTCAACCGGAGTCAGGGTATCGATGTCCAACTGATCAATTTCATCCCGTACGGATTCCAAAAGCGGATCGTCCAAATTAAAAAAGCTAAGCTGCATACTGTCCTGTTCTTGGTCGAGGGCCGTACGACGATTTTCGGTACCGTGGGTCTCCTCCAGCGCTGCCAACTTGCGTTGGGCCGTTTGTATTACATAGTTAGGCATCCCCGCCATTTTGGCTACATGTATCCCAAAGCTATGGGCACTACCTCCTGCTTCAAGTTTACGTAAAAACAGCACCTTATCCTGAAGCTCTTTAACCGATACATTGTAATTCTTGATGCGCTCAAAGGTATTCGCCATCGTATTCAGTTCGTGGTAATGCGTTGCAAAAAGCACTTTTGGCCGCAGGGGATGTTCATGCAAATACTCAGCAATGGCCCAAGCAATGGAAATACCGTCATATGTACTGGTCCCTCGTCCGATTTCGTCCAAGAGCACCAGACTGTTTTCCGAAATATTATTGAGGATCGATGCTGTTTCGTTCATTTCAACCATAAAGGTCGAGGCCCCCATCGAAATATTGTCACTGGCCCCAACCCGAGTAAATAATTTGTCCACCAATCCCATCTTTACGGACTGAGCAGGGACAAAACCACCCATTTGAGCCATCAATACGATAAGGGCCGTTTGCCTTAATATAGCTGATTTTCCGGACATATTAGGACCGGTAATCATTATGATTTGTTGGGTTTGGCGGTCCAAAAACAAATCGTTGGGAACATATGGCGCATCGGCTGGCAGATGTTGTTCGATCACCGGATGCCGACCGGCCGTAATCTCTAAGGTAGCCCCCGCTACAAAGCTGGGGAGGCAATAATTGTATTTTTTAGCCGCATGAGCAAAACTCCATAGGCAATCTAGTTTTGCCAAATAGGCCGCATTTTGTTTAAGCAGGGAAAGATGGGGTTGCAAATCATCGAGCAGTTGCTGATAGAGTTGTTGTTCCAGACTTTTGATTTTTTCTTCCGCACCCAAAATTTTGGTCTCATACTCCTTGAGTTCTTCTGTGATATAGCGCTCGGCATTGACCAGCGTTTGTTTACGAATCCAACTGTTAGGCACCTTGTCTTTGTAGGTGTTGCGCACTTCGATATAGTAGCCAAACACATTGTTAAAAGCGATCTTAAGGGAAGGGATTTGTGTGCGCTCGCGCTCCGCTTCCAGCATCTTGTCCAAATGGTCTTGCCCAGAATGCAACAAAGCGCGTAACTCATCCAATGCCTGGGAAAAACCTTTGGCAATAACATTCCCTTTGGAAACCATTACGGGAGCTTCGTCTGTCAACTGCCTTTCCAACAAATCCTGTAGGGTGCTCAAATCTTTAAATTGCCGGGCAAAATCTGATAGGGGTTTCTGCTTGGATTCGGTCAGGGTTTCGCAAAGTGGCGGCAAAAGCCCCAAGGTTTCCCGCAGTTGCACCAAGGCCCTAGGACTCACTTTATAGGTGGCAATTTGGGCCATGATTCGTTCGATATCGACCGTAGCTTTTAGCAATTCCCCAACTTGTTGATGGGTGCTTTTTTCTGCCAAAAATCCCCCGATAACTACCTGTCTTTTTTCAATAGCCGATTTATCGAGCAACGGAAAGGCCAACCAGCGTTTAAGCATCCGACCTCCCATGGCCGAAAGGGTGTGGTCCATAACCTCAATCAGCGGAATCCCTCCGGGTGTAGTCGGAGCAAACAATTCGAGGTTGCGCACAGTAAAGCGGTCCATCCACAAATAATTTTCTTGTACCAGGTGCCGTAACGCAGTGATATGCGCCAAACGATCGTGTTGGGTCTCAGACAAATAATGTAAGATGGCTCCGGCAGCACGTTGCCCCTCTTCAAGGTCTTCAATACCAAAACCCGCCAAAGACTGGGTTTCAAAATGACGGTGAAGTTTATCGCGTGCAAAATCAAGAGCAAAGGCCCAATCTTCAAGGAAGAAAGAAGTCAGAATTTTCCCATATTTACTCGCGATCGTATTTTTATCGGGTTTAGCGATTAGCAATTCTCTGGGGGCCATGTTTTGCAATAACTGATCGATCCAATCTGCCGATCCCTGGGCAACCCAAAAATCACCCGTGGAAATGTCCAACAGGGCCAAACCATCCTCTTTTTTACCGGAACACACCGCGGCCAGGTAGTTGTTTTTTTTACTTTCCAACACCTCAGCATTAATGGCTACACCGGGGGTAACCAATTCAGTTACGCCTCTTTTTACAATTTTTTTGGTCAACTTAGGGTCTTCCAACTGATCGCAAATCGCCACCCGACAACCGGCCCGCACTAGCTTTGGCAGATAGTTGTCCAAAGCATGATGCGGAAATCCCGCCAACTCAGTTTCACTCACACTGCCCGAACCGCGTTTGGTCAATACAATGCCCAGTATCCCTGCCGCTTTTACGGCATCGGTTCCAAAAGTTTCGTAAAAATCGCCCACACGAAACAACAACAAGGCATCGGGATATTTCCCTTTGATCTGGTTGTATTGTTTCATTAAGGGGGTTACTTTGGTCGCCTTGGCCACGTCATTCTAATTTATGCTAATGTAAGGATTCGATCGCATTATTGCCCTATCAGAAGGCCGTCTCTACCAAAGAATTACTTTATTTTTGTGGGATGCGAAAATTAAAAAACGAAGAGCTTAATCGCAAATCGATTGCTGCTTTTAAAGCGGCTCCAAAACAGCCCCTTATGATCATTTTGGACAATATACGTAGCCTAAACAATATCGGGTCGGTCTTTCGAAGCGCAGACGCTTTTCTAATTGAAAAAATTTACCTCTGTGGAATTACCGCTACGCCCCCCCACAAGGACATTCAAAAAACTGCCTTGGGGGCGACCGAAGCAATCACTTGGGCCTACGAAAAGGATACATTATCTTTAGTTAAGCGCCTGCAAAAAAAGGGCATGGTAGTTTTGGCCATCGAACAGGCCGAAGGTGCGCAATCGCTTTTGGATTTTTTTCCCGAAAAAGACAAACCATATGCGCTGGTGTTTGGCCATGAAGTCACAGGGGTAGATCAATCAGTGGTCAGTCAAGTTGATGGGGTACTCGAAATTCCTCAAGAAGGCACCAAACACTCGTTGAATATTGCGGTGAGTGCCGGGCTTGTACTATGGGACTTTTACCAAAAAATTAAGCGCGGATAAGCTGTTCTAAAATCTGCTGATAAGCAGCCGTATCACTGACAAAATCAAGCGTGGAGGCATCGACATACATAACAGGTACCAGGGCTTGGTCTAAAAATTGGTGGTAGCGTTTTTCTAGTTTTTCCAAATAGGGAGCTTGGATTTGTTGTTCATACGGACGTCCCCGTTTTTGAATTTGCGTCAACAAAGCGGGAACGGGTTTATGAATATACACCAACAAATCGGGGCGTTGCAGTTGAGCTGTAAGCCGATCAAAGCGTGATTGAAAAACAGCAAAATCATCCGACTCTAGGGTCTGCGAAGCAAACAATGCTGACTTGAGAAAAGTATAATCGGCCACCGCACCAACCGAGGGTATTCCCTGGGTAAAAAATTGAGCATAGGCCCGACAACGATCCTCTAAAAAATGGGTTTCCACCGCCAAGGCATAGCGTTGAGGGTCTTGATAAAAATTGACCAAATGGGGGTTGTCCGAAAAGTTTTCGTAAAGGCCTTGCACAGCAAAATGTTGTTGTAATTGCTCGGTAAAAGTAGTTTTTCCAGCTCCAATATTGCCCTCGATGACCACAAATTTTTTGGCCCCCGTAAACAATTCCCAACCCCAATTAGGGTCACTGATTTTAGTCACCTCAAGGGTATCGGAAGAAACCTTAATCAATTCGGTGGTAGTTTGTTGTAATTGCGGGTGCCGGAAATCGGGAGCGATTTCGGCCAGGGGGACCAATACAAAATTTCTTTGGGGGTAGCGAGGATGGGGAAGTTCTAGGTCTGGGGTTTGGATAAGTCGATCATCGTAACTGAGTAAATCCAAATCGATGGGGCGCGATTGGTAACCTGATTCAGCACTTCGAATACGGCCCATTTGTATCTCAATCTCTAATAAGGCAGTAAGGACATTTTGGGGGGAAAGGGCGGTTTCAACTGTGATGCAGGCATTGTAAAATGGTGGTGCTTCAAACCCCCATGCACCGGTTTCGTAAAGTGATGAGCGTTGGGTGATTTTACCGATATACAGCATGATATACCCCAGCGCTTCTTCCAATTGTTGTTGGCGATTTCCCTGGTTACTGCCCAAACCGACATAGACCGTATGCTTCATCAACGACAAAGCTACAAAACGCTATCTTTGCAACACAAGCCTACAGACGATGAATTTTATTAAAAGTTTTTTTGCAGCAACCTTAGGAAGTCTTTTTGCTTTTTGCCTGTTTTTTATTTTTGTTTTGCTCTTTATCAGCGGTCTAGCCGCGGTGGGGAGTAGCGAAAAAAGCAGCGTCTATATAGAAGACGGATCGGTACTGCGTTTAAGCCTCGACCGCCCACTGTTGGATCGGGAACCTGAATTTAACGAACTCAATGTTGCCCTGGGATTGGATACCGAAGCATTGGGCCTCAATACCCTTTTGAATAGTATTGAAAAAGCCTCTAATGACAGTCGAATCAAAGGCATCAGCATACAAGCCGGAATGCCCCAAGCAGGATGGGCGCAATTGCAAGAATTGCGTCAGGCGCTAGACAACTTTAAAGCACAAGGGAAATTTGTCTATGCCTACAGCGACTTTTATTCGCAAAAAGGCTATTATCTAGCTTCGGTGGCCGACCGTATCATGGCCCACCCGATGGGGACCGTCGACCTGCGCGGACTTGCTGCAGAAGTTTTGTATTTTAAAGATTTTCAAACACGTTTTGGTGTTCAGATGGAGGTGGTACGTTTGGGCAAATACAAAAGTGCAGTAGAACCCTATTTGGACAATGAGATGAGCATCGAAAATCGCATGCAAATCAACCGTTTACTTCAAGCCTTTTGGACTCAAATTCAGGCGGATATTCTTACTAGCCGCCCCATGGATAAGGATCGTTTTGAGCGCCTTGTCACTCAGTTGGAAGCCACCCAACCCCTAGCTGCCTTAGACTTGGGAATCATTGATGAACTTGGTCATGAAGAAGATTACAACAAATTTTTGGAAGAAACATTAGGCACATCCAAACTGGCATGGGTAGCAGCGGAGGACTATGATTTTTCGAGTGATGCTTCGCAAAATTCCAATCGGATTGCGGTGCTCTACGCATCGGGGCCCATCCTTTATGGTGAAGGTAGTGAAACCTATATCGGGCAAGAAGCGCTTATCGATGCTATCGATGACATCGCCGACCATCCCTTGATCAAAGGGGTTGTCCTGCGTATCGACTCTCCGGGAGGAGCGGCCATCACAGCCGATATCGTTTGGAAGCACCTTCAAACCCTTAAAAATAAAAAACCTTTGGTCGTGTCTTTCGGGAATGTAGCCGCCTCCGGCGGGTATTACCTGGCCATGACCGGTGCCCCTATTTTGGCTTCCCCCCTAACCGTAACCGGATCGATTGGTGTTTTTGCTACGCTTCCAAATATTCAAAAACTCACTGCCGATTTGGGTATCAATGCCGAACAGGTTGTCACCCATGAAAACGCCCTCGGCTATAGCCCCTTCCAACGCTTAAGCCCGGGGCAAGAAGCCCAAATCAAAAAAGGAATTCAGCATACCTATACAACCTTTAAAGCGCGTGTTGCTGAAGCCCGAAAGATGGAAGAGTTAGAAGTAGAAAACCTAGCCCAGGGCCGTGTGTGGTCGGGTACGGATGCCCTTGAAAATGGATTGATTGATGATTTTGGTGGGCTACAAGAGGCCCTCGGTCGGGTTGCCGAAGAAGCTGGGTTGACTAGCTACAGTACGGTGAGTTACCCCAAATGGGAGCCCAGTTTTGAACGCCTTATGTCGGGCGTATTGCCCAATGCAAAAAGTCCGGCTATATTCCAATGGCTCTGGCCCGAAATAACTAACCTCCCCCAAAAAATCGGTTTAAAAAATCCCGGGCAACTCTTCCAAATGGAACTGCCCTACACCCTAAAGATTGACTAAAATGACACCAAAAGATCGGCTACTGGCCGAAAACATCTATTTGTTTCTTGCCGCCTTGTTTATCACTTCCTTAGTGGTTTCCAATTTGATCTTTCAAAAGTTCTTTTATTGGCACCCCGTCGAATGGTCTATCATGGGCAGTCGGCTTTTCGAACTCTCCGTAGGGATACTGCCCTACCCGATTACCTTTTTGATCACCGATTTGATTTCTGAAATATACGGCCGCAAAAAAGCCAACCTCGTGGTTGTAGCCGGGATCTTTGCTTCTTTCTTTTCGATGGGCATCATTCTCTTGGCCGACTATGTTCCTGCCATCGCCAATTCGCCGGTGGACGATGCGACTTTTGAACGGGTTTTTTCACTCTCTCCCCTAGCAGTTCTCGCCTCGATGATGGCCTATTTGTTTGCCCAATTTATTGACATACGGCTCTATCATTTTTGGAAAAAACTAACCCATGGTAAACAACTTTGGCTCCGTAATAACCTTTCTACTTTTTCATCCCAATTTATCGACACCTTTACGGTTATCGGGCTCCTATGCCTATTTGGTGTTTTGCCTTGGGACCTCTTTTGGGGGCTGCTGATATCGGGTTTTGTCTTTAAAGTACTTGTGGCGGCTTTGGATACGCCTTTTTTATATTTTTTTGTCGGGCTCTTTCGCAAGCGGTTTAACTTGGAGGCAGGCGAAGAATTGGATCTTTCAACCCAGTAAACATGAGCGATCAATCCGGAACACGTATCAATAAATACCTCAGCGAAATCGGGTATTGTTCACGGCGGGCCGCCGATAAACTCATCGAAGCCGGGCGGGTCACGCTCAACGATGCGCCCGTGGTGATGGGCAGCAAAATCAGACCTGGAGACCTTATTAAGGTCGATGGCAAGCCCCTAGAAAATACCGGTGAAAAGCCCGTTTATATTGCCTTTCATAAACCCATTGGTATTGTGTGTACAACCGACACCCGGGTAGAAAAAAACAATATAATTGATTACATCAACTACCCTAGCCGGATATTTCCCATCGGTCGTTTGGATAAAATGAGTGAAGGATTGATTCTGTTGACCAACGATGGGGATATTGTCAATAAAATCCTGCGGGCACGCAACCACCACGAAAAGGAATATATCGTTACGGTGAACAAACCCGTAACCGCCAGTTTTATTCAAAAAATGGGACAGGGTGTCCCTATTTTAGATACCGTTACGAAAAAATGTGAGGTCCAACAGATACACAAAAATAGCTTTAGAATCGTCTTGACCCAGGGGCTTAACCGGCAAATCCGAAGAATGTGTGAATATTTGGGCTACCGGGTTACCAAGTTAAAGCGCATTCGCATCATGAACATCCCGCTAGATGTCAAAGTAGGGCGCTACCGTAACCTTACGCCTACCGAACTTAAAACCCTACAGAAGCTTTTGACCAGTTCCCATAAAACCGCTTATTGAAGGGTCCATTGTATTCGATAGCCTTCGTTGGCCCTTACATTAAATACGATTTGGTCTTCAAAAAGGAGGTACTGGCCTTTGATTCCTTTAAGGACCCCGTTGTAGTGCGTTGTTTTAGCAAGGTTAAGGCTGTTTACTTTTTGGGGGTATTGCAAGACCGGGAATTGCAGTTCAATTGGGCTAGCCTCGGGCTGAATATAGGGTAAAAGATCTTGAGGTAAGGCGGCCAGAGCCTGTGCACGAGCGGTTGGCAAATCGATGGTTTCAAACTCATTTTGGAGCATTTTACGCCAATTTGTTTTGTCAGAAAAAACACTTTTTAGGGCGACTTCGGCCACTCCGGCCAGATAGCGGTTGGGCACCTCCAACAACGGAATTGCCTGATGCGCCCCTTGGTCGATCCAACGAGTAGGGACTTGCACCTTACGGGTAATACCCACCTTGAGGTGGCTACTCAGGGCCAAATAAACAATGTGGGGCTGAAGCTGGATTTTTTTTTCATAGACCAAATCCCGGTCTTCGATGTCCAAATGCGCAGTACTCAGTTCGGGGCGCATGATCCAATCGCCCGCTTGAGGAGCCTCAAAAAAACAGGACTGACAAAAACCCTGTCTAAAGATCGGTTTGTCCAATCCACAGCTCAAGCATTCAGTTCCAATTTGGGTAATAGAAACATGGCGATCCAAACAGGCATTAACATCGATATAATCAGAACCCAAATCCAAAAAATAGCGAATAGGCGATGCGTTTTCGGTCAGCATTTTTTTGATCGTGCCTTCAAACATACTGAGACATTTTTTATATTTTTAATCGCTTAAAGATAACAAATCTAATGCCCATCCCCCTTTTCAATTCCATTGCTTCTTGGTTTTTAAAAAAAAGAATTCATCAAATCGATCTTTTTGTCAAATACCCCCATGAAGTACAACAAGAATTGCTCCATCAACTCCTCAATACAGCCGCAGGAACCGAAGTGGGCAAAAGGCATTCTTTTGACTCCATTCGCAAATACAGGGATTTTTCAGAGCAACTGCCCCTGGTGACCTATGAAGACCTCGCAGGAGATATCGAACGTTGCCGACAGGGGGCGCAAAACATCTTTTGGCCGACCCCCATCAAGTGGTTTGCCAAATCGAGTGGGACAACCAATGCCCAAAGTAAGTTTATACCGGTCAGTACCGAAGCCCTCGAAAATTGTCATTTCAAAGCGGGGAAAGACATGTTGTCGCTTTATTTTAACAACAACGAAAATGCCCAACTGCTTACTGGGAAATGCCTCCGCTTGGGCGGCAGCTCTGAATTATACCAAAACAACGACAGCTATTTTGGCGATTTATCGGCCATCATCATCGACAACCTTCCCTTTTGGGCCGAACTCAGCAGTACCCCCAGTCAGAAAGTTTCTTTGATGTCTGAATGGGAACAAAAAATGGCGGCTATCATCAAAGAATCTCTGGAAGAAAATGTCACCAGCCTAGCGGGGGTTCCTTCTTGGATGCTGGTCTTGTTAGAAAAAGTGCTGAAACAAGAAGGCAAAACATCAATTCTAGAAATTTGGCCGGAGGCTGAAGTCTATTTTCATGGCGGGGTCAATTTTGATCCCTACCGTGCACAGTTTCAAAAACTTTTCCCCAAAACTTCGTTTAAATACTACGAAATATACAACGCCTCCGAAGGCTTTTTTGCGATTCAAGACCAGAACGATTCCCAGGATTTATTGTTGATGTTGGACTACGGCATTTTTTATGAATTTATTCCTATGGAAGCCGGGCAAAGCACGGGCCAGCCCATCCCCTTAAGCGAGGTTCAGTTAAACACCACCTATGCCGTTGTGATCACGACCAATGCGGGGCTTTGGCGCTACCAACTGGGGGATACGGTTCGTTTTACCTGCCTCTCCCCCTACCGCATTCGAATACGGGGGCGTGTCAAGCACCATATCAACGTCTTTGGTGAAGAACTCATGATCGAAAACGCCGACAAAGCACTGGCATTGGCTTCGGAAAAATTTGGGGTCGAAGTCATCGATTATACCGCTGGGCCTATTTTTATGGAAAAAAATAAAAAAGGAGGCCATGAATGGCTGATTGAATTTAAAAATCCACCGGAAAATTTGACGGATTTTACTCATTTTTTTGATGCGCAATTACAGGGCGTCAACTCAGACTATCAGGCCAAACGCTACAAAGACATGACCCTGGGACTTCCCAAACTCCATGTGGCACGAAAGGGCCTATTTTATGAATGGTTGGCCGCCAAGAATAAATTGGGGGGACAGCATAAGGTACCCCGTTTGTCCAATTCGAGGGATTTTTTGGAAACCCTATTTCAAATCAACTAAGAAACGGCCTTGAGCTTGGGCAATTCTATTTTACCCAGTTGCTCTTCGGCATAGGTCTTGGTAACCTTGAGTTCGGTGGTTTCGGTTTTGGGCAATTCAAACATGGCCTCGTTAAGAATGGCTTCGCATAAAGAGCGTAACCCACGTGCACCGAGTTTGTATTCCACGGCTTTACTTACAATAAAGTCCAGGGCCCCTGGCGTCATCGAAAGCTGAATATCGTCCATCGCAAACAACGCTTCATACTGCTTGACCAGTGCATTTTTGGGTTCGGTCAATATCGCACGTAGTGCTGCAGCATCTAAAGGCTTGAGGTGGGTCAACACCGGAAGACGTCCGATGATCTCGGGAATCAGTCCATAGGCTTTGATATCGGTCGGGGTAATGTACTGCAACAGGTCCTTGTCTTTAATCTGAGCCCGCTCTGCATCCATTTTATACCCTATGGCTTGGACGTTGAGTCGCTTACTGATATGGGCTTCTATCCCATCAAATGCCCCACCGGCGATAAATAGGATGTTGGAGGTGTCCACTTCGATAAACTTTTGATCGGGATGTTTACGTCCACCTTTGGGAGGGACGTTAACCGTGGTTCCTTCTAACAATTTAAGCAAGGCTTGTTGAACACCTTCGCCCGACACGTCACGGGTAATGGAAGGGTTGTCACTTTTACGGGCTATTTTATCGATTTCGTCGATAAAAACAATTCCTCTTTGGGCCCGATCTAGGTCATAGTCAGCCGCTTGCAACAAGCGGGTAAGAATGCTTTCTACATCTTCACCTACATAGCCTGCCTCGGTGAGTACCGTGGCATCTACAATGGCCAAGGGCACCTTAAGCAGCTTGGAGATGGTTTGGGCCAACAGGGTTTTACCTGTTCCTGTTTGTCCAACGATAAGGATGTTGCTTTTTTGAATCTCGACTTGATCTTCGTTTTGTTTTTGCAGGATGCGTTTGTAATGGTTGTACACAGCCACCGATAAGACTTTCTTCGCCGCATCTTGACCGATGACGTACTGGTCTAAAAAAGTCTTGATCTCTTTGGGTGTCTTAAGTTCGACCTCGAGTTTTTGCTTTTCCTTATTTTCTTGCCCTTCTTCCAGGACTATCCCATGAGCTTGTTCGATGCATTTGTCACAAATGTGCGCATCCAAACCCGCAATCAATAGTTGGGTTTGGGGTTTGGCTCTACCACAAAAGGAACAACTCAATTCATCTTTACTCATAGGATGTGGGGTTTTTGTTTTTTTATTTGGCGGCCAGAACCTCGTCTACCATACCGTAGTCTTTGGCTTCTTGGGCGCGCATCCAATAGTCTCGATCACTATCTTGGTGTACTTTTTCGACTTTTTGGTTACTGTGTTTGGCAATGATTTCATAAAGCTCGTCTTTAAGCTTAAGAATCTCACGCGCAGTGATTTCGATATCCGAAGCCTGTCCTTGTGCACCTCCCAAAGGCTGGTGAATCATCACCCGTGAATGGGTAAGGGCCGAACGCTTTCCTGCGGCTCCAGCGCAGAGCAATACAGCACCCATCGAAGCAGCCATCCCTGTACAAATGGTAGCCACATCAGGACTGATAAACTGCATGGTGTCGTAAATGCCCAATCCGGCATAGACACCACCACCGGGCGAATTGATATACATCTGTATGTCACGCTTACTGTCAGTGCTTTGCAAAAAGAGCAACTGGGCCTGAATCACGTTGGCAACTTGGTCATTGATGGCGGTCCCCAAAAACATGATGCGGTCCATCATCAAGCGCGAAAAAACATCCATCTGAGCGACATTAAGCTGTCGCTCTTCGATGATATAAGGCGTCATACTGCTGACAATTTTGTCGTAGTACATCGCATTAATTCCGTGGTGTTTGGTCGCGTATTTTTTAAATTCTTTTCCGTAGTCCATTTTATTTGAATCTCTTAATAAAAGTAATGAAAATAAATTAGCCTTGAGCGTAGGCTTCTTTTACAAATTCGCCAAAAGTGACTTTTTTGGGTTTTAAGGGTGCGTTTTCTTTGTAAAAGGCCAAGAGTTTGCTGCTCATCAATTGTTCGGAAAGACGGCGGGTTTCTTCTTGGTTGGTCATCACACGGGCAACGATTTCGTCGAGTTGTTTGTCTTCAGGGGCTTGCTGTCCGTATTGAGCCATTTGCATAATGATGCGTTCTTTGGCAAAATCTTTGAGTTCCTCAAATTGGAGTTGTAAGTTGTGGTCAGCTACAATTTTCCCTTCGATCAATTGATAGCGAATGCCTTTGACCGAATTTTCGTATTCGGTTTCGGCTTCAGCCGATGACATTGGTTCTTTGGCAGTATTTTGCAACCATTTTTTAAGAAAGGTATCCGGGAGGTCAAAAGCGGTGTTTTCGATCAAAAAGTCTGTCACATCGTTCAGGAGCTTTTGGTCGGATTGTTGCGCAAATTGCTTCTCGATGTTTTCACCGATTTTTTCTTTGAGTTGTTTGGCACTCGTTACCGTTCCGGGTTCGTAGAGCTTGTCAAACAAAGCCTGGTCTAATGTTGCCAGTACACGTTCGTTAATTTCTTTAATGGTAACGGTCAGCGGCCCCTTGAGGTCAGCGACTTTGTCACTGGTCACACCCAGTTTTTGTTGGCTGTCGTTAGCAGCGTTAAACAAGTCTTTGGCGTCGAGCTGAAGGCTTTCACCGTTTTTGGCCTTTTTAAGGGCATCGGTATTTTTCTTTCCTTTGATTTGATCTAGGGTAAAGGTCGAAGTGGTATCAATTTCAAGGGCTTCGCTCAAAAAATGGGCGGTGATTTCATACCCCGGTTTAATTTCTTTTTGAGCCACCAATTTGCCGTATTGTTTTTGGATTTGATTGACTTGTTCCTCAATCATTTTATCCTCGGCGGTGATGATGTATTGCGTTACTTTTTTGCGCGACTTGAGGTCGATGTCAAATTTTGGGGCTAGACCCAGTTCAAACTCAAACTGCAACTCCTCGGCCTGCCAATCGAGTTGTTCTTGTGCTTTGGGAAGCGGATTTCCCAAAATATCAAGGGCTTGTTCTTTAAGGTATTTGTCCAAATTTTCTTGCAACAATTTATTGACCTCATCGGCAATCACGGCAGTCTCGTACTGCTTTTTAATTAGGCTCATCGGGACGTGCCCTTTTCGAAAGCCAGGTATGTTGGCTTTTTTGCGGTAGTCGCCTAAAATCGTGGCTACTTTGTCCGAAAAATCTTTGCGATCGACGGCAACGGTGAGTAGTGCATTGAGGGCGTCAAGTTCTTGATGGGAAATTTTCATAAAGAAATATAAAATTAGGGCGCAAAAATAGGGTTTTTTATGGGCTTGAACAAGCCAAATGTACTTCAAGACCGTTTTGATAAATATTCAAAAAATAATTGGGCCTTGGACGTAAATTTCTTTCAGAACTGGTTACTTTTAGTGCGTCAAAAGCTACTGAGACAGACCCATGGGACATCAACACGTACACCTTCCGCAAGACGAGGACACCCAAAATTTCAAAGTTGCTTTTTTGCTTAACCTCGCATTTACGCTCATTGAAATTGTGGGGGGTTGGTACACCAACAGCATCGCCATTTTGTCTGACGCCATTCATGACCTGGGGGATACTTTGACCATCGGTACTGCTTATTTTTTAGAAAAAAAGTCCAAACGCCCGGCCGATAAACACTTCCCTTTTGGCTACCGAAGATTTTCTTTGCTAAGCGCTTTAATCAGCGCCATGGTTTTGTTGATTGGGAGTATTTTTATTTTTTTAGAAGGGGTCGAGCGATTGATGCATCCCGAACCCACCAACGCCAAGGGGATGGTACTTTTTGCCATTTTGGGCGTTGTTTTTAATGGCTTTGCAGCTTGGAAACTCCACAGCGGTGAAAGCATGAATCAAAAAATTATTTCCCTACACCTGCTTGAAGATGTACTGGGTTGGACGGCCATTTTGATTGGTTCAATCTTTTTGTTGTTCTTTGACCTACCTTGGCTAGACCCGGTTCTTTCTTTGGCCATCATGGCCTATATTTTATGGAATGTCGTTAAACGACTCCAAGAAACCCTACAGCTTTTTTTACAACGCGTACCGCAAAATGTTCAACGCGACAAGTTGGAACAAAGCTTGCGGGCTATCGAAGAGGTAGTGGCGGTTGACAGCCTCAAAATATGGTCGTTAGACGGCGTGCAACACGTCGCCGTATTGACCCTGAGCGTAACCGCAAAAATCACCCCAAATGATGTGGCGCGTTTGGAAGCAAAAATTGCAACGATCCTCCAAATTCACCATATTTATGAATTTAATCTGGCTGTGCGCTGGACCGACTAAATACACATAGAACACCGAAAAAACAACCCGTTTATGAACACAAATATTAAAAAATTCAGTACTTTTGGAATAAATCCCATTTTTATGAAAAACCTACTTTTACTCGCAGGTTTGCTGGTCTTGTTTAGTTGCCAGCAAAACATCATCACCACCGAACAATTTACCGACACCAACGGATTTACTTACGAAGCCGTTTCTAATGATCCTACCGGCCTTAGACTTTACACCTTGGACAACGGACTTAAAGTCTATTTAAGTAAAAACCAAGACGAGCCCAAAATCCAAACGTTTATTGGGGTTCGTGCCGGATCTGTCTATGACCCAGCCGACAATACCGGACTGGCACACTACCTGGAGCATATGCTCTTTAAGGGAACCGACCAATATGGCACCCAGGATTGGGAAAAGGAAAAAACTTTATTAAAACAGATTTCGGACCTCTATGAAGCCCATAAGGCCGAAACGGATCCGGAGAAGAAAAAAGAAATCTACCGTCAGATTGACGCGATTTCCCTCGAAGCATCTACCCATTCTATCGCCAATGAGTTTGACAAAATGATGACTTCCATCGGCGCAGAAGGAGTGAATGCGTGGACCTCGTTTGAAGAGACCGTGTACCAAAGTAAAATCCAAAATACCCAATTGGACAAATGGATAATGCTCGAAAAAGAACGCATGAGCAAATTGGTGCTTCGCTTGTTTCACACCGAGTTGGAAGCAGTTTATGAGGAATTTAATAGGGCGCAAGACAACGATGGACGCAAATTGCTCTACACCCTTTTGGATGCCGTTTTCCCCACCCATCCGTATGGACAACAAACGACGATTGGAAAATCCGAGCACTTAAAAAATCCTTCTCTAGAGGCCATCAATAACTATTTTGAAACTTACTATGTGCCCAACAATATGGCCATAGTGTTGGTGGGCGATCTAGAATTTGACACGACCATCGAAAAAATTAATGCCGCCTTTGGTACCCTTGAAAGCAAGCCTTTGACGCATCCCGAACAACCCGTTGAAGCGGCCATTACTGCACCCATTGAAGTCGAAGTCTTTGGCCCAGACCAGGAAGTCGTCGAAGTGGCCTTTCGAAGCAAAGGAATCGGTTCCGACGATGAAAAATACCTCCGCCTAATCGATATGATCCTCAGCAACTCCACAGCCGGACTGATGGACCTTAACCTCAACCAAAAAAAGCACCTACAAAGTGCTGTCGCCTACAGCCGGTTTTTTAACGATTACGGGATGATTGAGCTTTCGGGCACACCCAAAAAAGACCAAACACTCGAAGAGGTAAAGGACTTATTGCTTAGCCAAATCGAGGAAATCAAAAAAGGAAATTTTGAAGACTGGCTTACCGAAGCTGTGGTTAACGATTTAAAAGTAAGCGAAATCAGACAGTACGAACGAGCGACCAATGTGGCATACAACTATGTCAAAGCGTTTACGCAGTTTCAAAAATGGGAAGACCGTGTTCGCTTTTTGGAGGATGTCGAAAAAATCAGCAAGCAGGACATTGTAAACTTTGCCAATACCTTTTTTGCAGACAACTATGTGGTTGCCTACAAAAGACAAGGAGAAGCCACAGGCTTGGTCAAGGTGGACAAACCCGAAATCACCCCTATCCAATTAAACCGGGACAAAAAATCCGACTTTTTGGTTGACTTTTTGGCTACACCCAGCGAGGATACCCAACCTTTGTTTATCGACTATGACAAAGCCATCCTTAAAGACCAGACCACCAACAATATTGAAATTGCCTCCATCGAAAACCCAACCAACTCATTGGCTTCTTTGGATTTGATCTTCGATATGGGCAGTGACCACATCAAGCTCTTGCCCTATGCCTTGGGCTATTTGGATTATCTGGGTACCTCAAAATACGACCCCGAAGCGCTTAAAAAAGAATTTTATAAGCTGGGCATCGAATTTTATACCCGAACCGGAGACGACCAGGTACGACTGGGTATTTCGGGACTTCAAGAAAACCTCGAAGAAGGTTTGGCACTTATGGAGCATGTGATTCGTGACCTTAAGGCCGATCAGGAAGCCTATGAAAAGTATGTCGAAAGCATCGCCAAAAGCAGAGAAAACACCAAGAGTAGCAAGGGTGAAATTCTTTGGAGTGGGCTGATGAGTTATTTGCAATACGGCGAAAATTCTCGTCTGCGCAATGTACCCAAGCTGGACGAACTCCGGCAAATCGACCCACAGACTTTGGTGGATCTCATCAAAAGTTTACCCGACTACAAGCACCGATTTTTCTACTATGGTAAAGACCTGGAAGTAATCACCCAAAGTATCAACCGTGTGCACGAGGTCAACGAACCGCTTAAAGACTATCCGGCACCTTTGGTTTTTGAAGAAAAAGAAAATACTGGGGCTGTGTATTTTGTCAATTATGATATGGTACAATCCGAAATTCTAATGGTCAACAAAGGTCAAGCCTTTGATGCACAACGTGGTGCCGCTGCGGCCATGTACGGCACCTATTTTGGGCAGGGCCTATCCTCCATTGTCTTTCAAGAAATTCGTGAATCCCGATCTCTGGCCTATTCAGCTGCTTCGATTTACAGTCAAAACCCCAGAGCAGGCAAGCCCGATTACCTCTTTAACTATATCGGCACCCAGGCCGATAAAATCCCACTGGCGGTAAAAGCCCTCAATGAATTGTTGGCCGATATCCCCTATGCCAAAGAACAATTTGAGGCCGCCCGAACAGCAGAGTTGAAAAAAATCGAAGCCGAGCGCATCACCAAAGCACAAGTTTTTTGGACCTATGAACGCCTCCAAAAAAGAGGAATCAACCACGATATCCGAAAAGATACGTATGAACGTCTAAAATCATTTGAATTCGAAGACCTTCAGGCATTTTTTGAAACCAACGTCAAAAACAATCTTTTTGATATCGCCATCATTGGCAATCGAAAAGACGTGAATTTTAAAGAATTGTCAAAGATGGGCGAACTAAAAGAATTGGACGTGGACTACCTCTTTAATTTCTAATCCCCAAACCAACCCCACTCCCTTGAAAAAACCTACGTATGAAATCACAAAACCTAAACCATCAGGCGGATCCGCCTGATGGTTCTTATAGCCCCGAGGCACAAACCGAAACTGCCACCTTAGAACAACCCCTCCAAAAAACCATCGTATTGGTGCATGCCGCTTGGCTGGGAAAATGGCAATGGAATGCCGTAGTTCCCTATTTGGAAAAAGAAGGTTTTCGGGTGCAGGCCCCGACTTTGCCATTGAGGATTTAGACGGAAACCCAATCAAACTGGAAGCACTCAGAGGGAAGCATGTGGTCCTTAATTTCTGGTTTGTCAACTGCAAACCTTGTGTGATCGAAATTCCCGAACTCAATCACCTGGTCGAGCGATACCAAGATCAAGAGGTTGTTTTTTGGCTTTTGCCTTAGACAAAAACAAGAAACTCGTAGAATTTTTAGCGGAGCATCCTTTTCAATATACCATCATCCCTAAAGCGCAAAAAGTGGTGGAGTCGTATGGGGTATTTGGGTTTCCGACACATATCGTAATTGATCCGGAAGGGATCGTTCAATATGTATCTTCGGGTTACGGGCCCAATTCCATTAGCCAATTAGAAAATCAAATAAAAAAACAAATTGAATAATCTGCTTGTGATTCATTGAAATACCCTTACATTTGCATCCTCAGAATTAATAACCGGGGTCGTGTACCTCAAAATTTAATAGATATGCCAGTACGAATTCGTCTTCAAAGACATGGAAAAAAGGGAAAACCTTTCTATTGGATAGTAGCTGCAGATAGCCGCGCCAAAAGAGACGGTAGATACCTAGAAAAAATCGGAATTTATAACCCAACAACCAATCCTGCTACTGTAGAGCTTGACATCGACAGCGCCGTAAGTTGGTTAGAAAAAGGGGCGCAACCCTCAGACACCGCACGCACATTGCTTTCTTACAAAGGGGCTATGATGAAACATCACCTCAATGGTGGGGTGCGCAAAGGGGCGTTGAATCAAGAGGAGGCCGACAAAAAATTTGCGGCTTGGCTCGAAGAAAAAGAGGCGAAAATTCAAGCAAAAGTAGATGGACTCTCTAAAGCGGATGCGGAAGCCAAAGCCAAGGCGTTGGCTGCTGAAAAAGAAGCCAACGAAAAACGCATCGCTGCCCTCCAAAATGTAGAGGAAGAAGCTACAGCAGAAGAGGCTGAAGTAGCAAGCACCGAAGCGGAAACTCCAGTGGAAGAAGCTCCAGCAACAGAAGAGACAACACCTGCAGAAACAGCCGAAACTGAAGCTCCAGCAGCAGAAGCTGTTGAAGAGGCTGCGCCTACTGAGGAAGCTGCTCCTGCCGAGGAAGCTCTTGTCGAAGCAATCGCCGAGGAATCTGCGCCTGCTGAAGAAGCAACTGAAGCTTCTGAAGAAGAAGACAAGCCTGCAGAGTAAGGCCACTAAGCGCCCTTGATGAAAAAAGAGGATTGCTTTTATCTCGGAACCCTTGTTGGGAAGTTTAGCTTTAAAGGTGCTTTGCTTGCAAAGCTCGAAAGCGACGATTTGCAACAATACAACCAATTGGAATCAGTCTTTGTAGAAACCCCTACAGGACTGATTCCTTTTTTTATCGAAAAGTGCCAACTGCACAAGTCGAGCTTGCTGCGCATCAAATTCGAAGGGATAGACTCCGAAGCCGACGCAGAGCAGCTCCTCAAAAAAGACCTCTACCTGCCCCTAAGTATCTTACCTCCCCTGACTGGAAAACAGTTTTATTTTCACGAAGTTGTAGGTTTTGATATCTATGATACCCAAAAAGGGTATATCGGTTCACTCACCCGGATCAACGATAAAGGCCCCCAGCCCCTTTTCGAAATCAACCATAACGGAACTGAAGTGTTGGCACCGCTTCACGATGATTTTATCGAACAAATCGATCGTAAAAACCAAAAAATTCACCTCCGCCTACCGGATGGTTTACTGGACCTTTTTCTCGCTTAAATCGCCGTTATTTTTCTACCTTTGAAAAAGATTGAACACTATGAAGCCAGATTTATTTACCGCACCTGATTATTACCAACTCGACGACTTACTCACCGAAGAACACAAACTTGTTCGCGGTGCTGCTCGCGATTGGGTCAAAAAAGAAATTTCTCCCATCATCGAACAACACGCCCAAGAAGCCCGTTTTCCTGAGCAACTACTGCCTGGACTGGCGGATATCGGGGCATTTGGCCCCTATATACCCGAAGAATATGGCGGGGCAGGCCTGGACTATATCAGCTATGGCCTTTTGATGCAAGAAATCGAACGTGGAGACAGTGGTATCCGGTCGACCGCTTCAGTGCAATCGTCTTTGGTCATGTTTCCCATTTGGAAATACGGCAGCGACGAACAAAAACAAAAATACTTGCCCAAACTGGCGTCTGGCGAATTGATGGGTTGCTTTGGGCTTACCGAGCCCGATCACGGTTCTAACCCTTCGGGCATGACGACCCACTTTAGTGATCAAGGCGATCACTATTTGCTCAACGGAGCCAAATTGTGGATTTCAAACGCGCCATTTGCAGACATTGCTGTTGTTTGGGCCAAAGATGAAAACAAGCGCATTCACGGTTTGATTGTAGAACGCGGTATGGAAGGCTTTTCAACGCCCGAAACGCACAACAAATGGTCCTTACGGGCATCGGCTACTGGAGAACTTATTTTTGACAATGTCAAAGTTCCCAAAAGTCATCTTTTACCCGGAAGATCAGGACTGGGAGCACCCCTGTCTTGTTTAGACTCCGCCCGTTATGGCATAGCCTGGGGCGCTATTGGTGTAGCAATGGATTGTTATGATACGGCCTTGCGGTATGCCAAAGAACGGGTACAGTTTGACAAACCCATTGCCCAGACTCAATTGCAACAGAAAAAATTGGCCGAGATGATTACCGAAATCACCAAAGCCCAGTTATTGGCGTGGCGATTGGGGGTTCTTAAAAATGAAGGTCAAGCCACATCAGCACAAATTTCGATGGCCAAGCGTAATAACGTCGCCATGGCCGCAGACATCGCTCGTGAAGCACGGCAAATGTTGGGAGGTATGGGAATTACCGGCGAATACAGCATCATGCGCCATATGATGAACCTAGAATCGGTAATCACCTATGAAGGTACCCACGACATTCACCTGCTCATTACAGGACTGGATGTTACCGGACTTAACGCCTTTAAATAGTCTTAAAAGTCAACAACGATCCCAAAAGAGGGAATCGGCACATTGTTTTGATCGTCATTGGCAATACGTACCAATTGACGGGGCAATAGTAGAGCCCCTTCTGCATCACGCGCCAATCCAAAATCGTCGGGGGCCGGAGTGGCTTGTGCCAAAAAGTTTTGAAAATCAAAATACAGGTTGAGCGAATACTGCGAAAAATTCCATTTTTTGTCCAAGCGAACATCTACCTGACTAAAGGGATTTAATAATTCGTCGCCCAAGCGGGTATAATCCAACACGATTTCGGGATAATTATCAAGTGTTGCCGATTGGTTTACAGGCACATAGGGTGTTTGTCCCGCATAGCGCCAACGTGCACTGAGTTCCCAATTGCGTTTTAATTTATACCCTCCGGTAAATGACATCAAATGACGGCTGTCCCAGACCGAGGGTAAAAAAGTCCCCGATTGGCCGGTAAATTGACTGTAAAAATAGGTGTAGGCAAAGGTACCATAAAAATTTCCGCTTAGTTTTTGTTGGTAGAGCAACTCCAAGCCATAGGCCCTGCCTTTTCCGTCTGAGGTAACCGGCTCATTACCCAAAACCTCAAAACCTCCTCCTTTGTTGGCCAGGGCAACACCATCGCGCACCGATACCGGATACTGGCTATAGTTTTTATAGAACCCTTCTACGGTCAATCGGGCTGCAGGACCCAGATTGTGTTCCAGCCCAGCCACCCAATGATCACTTTGGGTATAGCGTAAGTTTTGATTGACAAAAACCCTCATCCTATCCTGATAACCCAACATGGTATAGGTAGGAATCTTGTAATAGCGCCCGACAGAACCGTTGATTTTCCAACGTTGATCTTCGGTCAACCCATAGGAAAATGACATACGGGGCGAAAAATTTTGGATTAGATTGGATGCCGTAGTGTAGGAATCTGCGTCCATACGAAAGCCGATGGAAAAATCGAGTCGATTGTCTAAGTATGAGCGGGTAGCTTGACCAAAAAATCCGTATTTCATAAAATCAATCGCCGTGGTGTATTGAAGGTTGTACTGTATGCTTTCGGTATTATTGAGGTAGTCAGAATATTGAAGATTAAAACCCGTAGCCAATTTCCAAGCCCCACGGTACCAGCGCAAATGCATCCTTAACTTGGTTTCCCATTCGTAGGCATCATTTTGAAAAACAAGTCCACGCTGGGCTTCATTGTCCAAAAACCTCGAAAAATTATTGTCTAAGCGATTGGTGCTTAAGCTGGTCGTCATCAATCCATCAATCTCTGAAAAAACATGGTTCCATGATACCCCTACGGTGATGGATTGCTGTTTGATGATTGGCACCTGTTCGATGGCCGCTTGCTGTCTTTCGTCAAAGGTTTCGGGGGCCTTGACCGAAAAATCATCAACAGCACCTATACCGAGAAAGGTCAGGGTATTGTTGGCATCGATACGGTGTTTTACTTTCCACTGGTAATCCCAATAATCGGGTCGTATGGGCAATCCTATCAATTCGAACAAAAATTGAAGGTAGCTGCGTCGCACCGAGAATAAAAATGTAGTAGCCGCCGGAGCAGTTGAATCTTTTCGGAAGAGTGGGCCCTCAAAAGTCATTGCCGCTTCACTTGCGCCAAGTCTAAAATTGGTCCCAAAACCCGTGGCATTTCCATCCCGTTGTTGAAACGAAAGTACTCCCGACAAAGGGTTGTCATATTCGGCGCCAAACGCTGCACTGGAAAGGGTTACGTCTTTGACAAAAGAAACATTGATCATCCCTACCGGCCCACCGGCACTCCCTTGTGTACTGAAATGATTGATGTTGGGAATTTCGATACCGTCCAAATAATAGACCGTTTCGTTGGGGGCTCCACCACGTATGATGATATCGTTTCTAAATCCTCCTATGGAGGGTGAAATTCCAGGCATGCTTTGAACCACCTTGGTAATATCATTGTTTCCACCCGGATAGGTTTCGATTTCAACCGCCGAGAAGGTTTGTGTAGATAGAGGAGTTTCGCGCGTGGTACGAAAAGGACTCGACAAGACGACCTCCTCCAGCGCATCGGTTTGCTCGACCAATTGTATTACTTGCTCGGGAGTCCCCACCGATTTGATAATCTGATTAAATAGCGTTCGGGTTTCATAGCCCAAAAAACTTACTTGAAGATTATAGGTTTGTGGAGGGATGTCTTCGAGAACAAAATAGCCTTGATCATCGGCTATAGCTCCCAAGTTGGTCCCAACCAGAACCACCGTCGCACCGGGTAATGGGGTGTTTGTTTTTGAATCTGTTATACGTCCGCTTAGGCTTCCCAAATTTTGGGCATGCAGGGTCGTGCCGATAAGTAGTAAAAAAAGATATAGTCGCATTTCCCAATAAAAATACACATTAGCCTCGGAAAATTCTATTTTGTTTTACTATTTTTATAAAAAATTAAACACATTAAAAACTGCTATGGAAAACAAACGTCGAATTTTTCTTAAACAAGCCTGTGCACCCGTCTTGATGGCGGCTTTGGGTATACCTGTACTTGAAGCCTGTAGTAAGGAAGAGGGGTCAGAAGATTCTGGAACCAGCCCAACCAAAAGCGGACCAGTGACCATCAACTTATCGAATGCCCAGTTTAGTGATTTGGGCAATGTAGGTGGATGGGTCAATTATCTGGCCGAAAATCTTTTATTGATTCGCATCAGTACTACCGAAATTAGGGCCTTTGACAATGCCTGCCCACATCAAGGCAACCGCGATGGATGGTCGTTTGCCGACAATACCTTTACCTGTAGTTACCACAATAATAGCTATGAAAACAGCTGCAGTGGAAGTCTACGCTGTTATAGCACCAGTATTGCCAATGGAATTTTAACGGTCAGCCGTTAGTTGTTCTTTTTACGTTTAAGTTTGCGTAACTGCTTGGCGCGCGCCTTGTCCCGGCGCTGTTCAAACGCACTTTTTTCGACTTCCAACCGCTCTTGCTCTTTTACCTGAAAACCCTCCCTTAGGTTACTGAGTTCCCCGCGAGTTATGCGTTCTTGGTCTGACGGCTGAATGGCTACATCGTTTTTGGTTAAGGTGGCCTTGTCGGTTTGCCTTCGTAAAATTTCTTTGGCCGCCTGTAGGTTGTAATAAATGCCGGGATCTATCATTTTATTGGCCACAAAATTTTCATTAGTTTTTTTGTCAAAACGAACAAAAACAAACCCTCCATTGATGGAGTCGAGTTTTACCCGGAACACTCGGGCTTGATTGGGCAAGGTTTGATAGATTACAATGTTTTCGGGTACATAACCTGCTAGGTCCAACAATTCTTCGACAAAGAGCATTTGCCCTTCTGAAGAGGGGTCATTGAGCGGCAATAGGATGTCGTAGTTTTCATCTTCATAGTCTTCCTCATCATCGGCTTGTGCATAGAGCACCGACAAACCGAAAAAGCACCATAGTGGAAGCCATATTAATTTTGAAGGACGCATGATCTAAGATACAACTTCTTGAGAAAAATAATATACAATCAGCGCTTGCGCGAGCAAATAAGTCACCATGATGGAGGTGCTAAAGTAGGTGTAATCTACATAAAATGTGTTGATGGCAATTAGGCTGTCCGATAGGATAAAAAGGGTTGCACCCAACAAAATCACTAATCCTTGACTCGGCTGGTTGTAAAAGGCGTGAAAAGCAAGCATCCCAAAAAAACAAATCACCAGAGCATAGCCCATAACCGGGTATAAAAATGTATCGAGTGTAGGATAAAGCAGGGTCATAAATCCTACTGCATAGGTTCCGAAAATAAGTGTGGAAAGCAAAACAGCTCTAGGACACCAACTTTGTAATTTCATCAGCAATGCACTGTACAAAACATGAGTGATCAAAAATGACCCTAAGCCTGCCAAAAAAAACAGAGAGCCTTCACCCAACAAAAAAACATCGCCTAAAAAAGAAAAAAACAGTGCAAGCAACACCAATTTGTAAAAATTGGGGGTTACCCGATAATAGGCCCAGGCCAAAGCAGGGATTAAAAACGGTTTGGTTGCTACACGCAAGAGTTCTTCCCCCCCTTCGATGGCGAGGATATGGAGTAAACTTAGCAGAATAAATGGTAAAACGTAACCTATATTTCTGGTTCTCATAAGCTGTATTTGATCAACACCTGAATGTTGCGTCCCATCTCATCGGCATAAAATCGCAGTCGATTAAGGTAGCTTCGGTAGGTGGTGTTTGCAAGATTATCTACGATACATTGCAGTTGAATGCTACGCTGCCCCTCTAGATCCCATTGAAGTACAAGCGAGGAACCCCAAAGACTGTATCCGTTGGGTGGCGTGCTGATATCAATGGTTTTGGTGGTTAGCTGTCCATTTTCGATAAACTGGTAGGTAAAATTATTGTCGGGAAAAAATCGTTGGCTAGCCACCTGTGTATTGTAAATTTCCCACTTCCACCCTTTTTTTTGCGGATGCACAAATACCAGCTTCTGGTGTGCAGAAAGTGGGGGAATATGAATTAGATCGATTTGAGTTTTTGCCTCTTTGGCGCGCACCCAATTGGTTTGCTGAAGGAGGCTTATTTGAGGGTGAACACGCCACTGCATCTCAAAATCTACCCCTACAAATTGAGCATCTACCCCTTTGTAGTGGTAATAGGGAAAAGCCCCACGGATGGTCTGTTCAAAACCGGCAGGTTCGAGCAATATAAAATCGTTGACCCAGGACAGATAGGGGGTCAAATTCAGGTTTAAGCCCTCCTTGATGTAAGTACTGTTTAATAAAACCTTATGGGCAATCTCTTTTTTAAGGTCCAAGCTCCCATATTCTATGGTTGCTAAGGCATGATGTAAACCATCGCTAAAAAGCTCGGCAGCATTGGGAGCCCGTTGGGATAGATTGTAGTTGAGGGTTGTTTCAAACACAGGATTCCATTGTGAGCGTACTCCGGTCGAAAAGGCCCAATTGAGAAATTCAAATTTTGGGCGGGTCAATAATTGAGTGCTTAGCCTACGTACTTCAAATTGCGAATAGCGGTTGTCATAGCCACGCTGTTCCCAGTCATTGATATCGTAGTATTTTTGGGCATCCATCAATGTCCAATCCAGGCGAAGCCCCGCGTCTATGGTCAAAGAATTGTCGGGTTGGTAACGGGCGGTTGTATAGCTCGCCAGCGTATATTTAAGGTAATCGGGTATCAAGCGTTTGACACCGGTGTCAGGATTGGAAAAATTGTCTTGCAATTCAGCCTGAATACCAGCGGTATAAGCCATGGACTCAGCACCTGTCCACGCCAAATAAGCCGCAAGGTTTTGGGTCATCAATTGCAGGTCGATCGCTGCCTTGTTTCGGTCTTCTCCCCTTCGGATATCAAATTCCTCCCGTTGGTTCCATTGAAAATTATAGTGAACTTCTAATTTGGTATCAGCAGCCCAACGTTTGAAGTAATAAAACTTGGCATTATGGTGTTGTGACTGTTGTTTGGGTGCTGCTATGGTATAGGTAAAAGGGTCGATCCGCAAGGGGACTTCACTTCTAAGTGCCCGTTCTAAATCTTCAACATTCCCCACATGTGCTGCACGTAGTATACCTATGGTATTTTGAAAGAAACTATAGTTGACCTCCCATCCTTTAAGGAATTGATTACGTCCCCATTGCATGCTCATGGCGGCTTCGGTCCATCCAGTGTTGGACAAATTATAGGCGGGGGCCTGAGCATCTCCTCTCTTTTTAATCGTCGCTTGGCCTTTCACATAGTTTCCGTTGGCAAAACCTTTAACCAAACTCCCGGTCATCGCACCTCCACGACCATTGGCCGATGCCGAAGATAATAGGTGACCATAGAGCGTATCTTTTAGAAAGGGTTTTCCTTTTTGCATGACGATAACCCCCCCGGGGGTGTCACCACCATAACGCAAGGTGGCGGCGCCTTTGATGACACTGATTTGCTCAACAGCATTAAGGTCTACAGTTGGTGCATGGTCTGCACCCCACTCTTGGTCGTTGACCCGAACACCCTCTGATACTAGGGCTACACGCGCGCCAAACATCCCGTGGATTACGGGTTTTACAATCACATTTCCGGTTTTGAGTGTCGTGACTCCCGATACTTGTGATAGGGCATCACCCAAACTTTGACCACTGAAGCGTTCAAGCTCATTCCCCTGAAGCACAACCTCTGGGGTGGTCTCTGTATTTTTTTGCCTTTTTTGTTCCTCTACAATTATTTCGTTGAGCGCAGTAATATGGTGCTCAAGAAAAAAAGTTTCGTCCAAATCGGTTTGTAAAGACAGCTGTTTAGTATAGTCGTCACAACTCGGGTGACTGATCCGAAGGGTGTAAGTCCCCGCACAAAGCGACTCGAGCACAAACAAACCCCGGGCATCACTATAGGTGTAGGCTTGATTTTCTTCCAATACAATAAACGCACCTTCGAGTGGTATATTTTCATGACGGTCCATCACCCGCCCACGTAATTCGACCGAGCAATCTTGGGCAAATCCGGATGTTAGTGACCCGATTAGGCCACACAAGAACAGCAATACATACCCAGGATGCATAGCGAAATAATTAATATAGTTTAAGGGGTTGACCAAGGCCAACCCCTATGGTTTATCCAATCGTAATATTTAAATCGATTTGGGCATCTGTTTCTCCACCGATTCCGTTTCGGGTGGTTCCTTGCTTATTGTCCGGCTCATGAATCAAGTACAAGCGAACCAAGGTCTCACCTGTGGCTTTGGCTTCCCATGTGGTGTGTAAACCGATGGCTTGGTTATCACTATCACGAGTGTCGTTGCTCGATGAACTGATGGCCAATTGGGCGGCAGAACCAATTTCGTAAAAAACAAAATGATCATCAGCCTCTTCGCGCACCTCTTCGGTAACATCTTCAATATCAGCAGGGTTTGTCGCATTTAAAAAAGAAACCGAAGCTCGATAAGTCGCTCCTTCCGATAGGGAGATGGCCAATCCAGTATCGCCTTCGTTCCAGGTATAGGTCGATTGTTCGTTGGTGCTATTGTTGGTCAGTTCGATCACTACGCGGTCGATGACCTCTTCTTCATTCACAGGCGGCGGGTCGTCTTTGGTACAGCTGGTTAATTGTATGGTAAATAAGAGTGCAAGGGATGAAAATATGTGTATGTGTTTCATAGTTAATTTATTAAGGATTAAAAATAATGGGGCGCTCCGAAGAGCTATCAAAAACTATGAAAATACGGGTGGTCCCCGCAAGGGTTCACCACATAGAGCGTAGGCCAAAGTTGGAGGGGCTACATAAATTGGGGGTGTTTTATGGCTAGGAACCACAAACGGTGCATAGGCAAAATGAGGTACTAGGCTATATTGTGGCGTAAAGTTGTAGTTTTCAAACTCACAATCCACCAAATCTTCGTGTAGGTGGTGCTTGGACAGCTCACAAGTAGGATGCTGATGACCCGAAAAAGCGTGCTGTAACTGGACAAGCTGGGGGCCAAAAAGCAGCCCAATCAACAAAAATGCCAATCCTTTTTTGATCATAGTCAAAGCTAAGGAAAAGTAAGGTTTTATTTGCAATTCTTTTGAAAAATACAAAATTAAACGGCTACACTTTTTTCCAATTGAAATTTTATCTTTACACTTCCTAGATTCCAATAGGATTTACATTGAGAAAAAACACCCAATTATTGGCCCAAAATACACGATGGTGGCGGCGTATTCATAAGTCCGTATCCATAACGCTACTGCTGTTTTTTATCGTGACGGCTGCTACGGGTCTTTTGTTGGGATGGAAAAAACAAACTCAATTATTGCCCAAGACAAGTATCGGAATGGCCCCCAACCAGCCCGAACGCTGGCTCAGTATCGCCGAACTAACCCATTGGGCAACAGCCTATACGCGTGACTCCTTAGCGTTGAGCACCGCCCTGAGTCGCATTGATATTCGTCCGGAAAAAGGAACCGTAAAGTTTGTGTTTAAAAATCACTTCTCAGAAATCCAATTGGATTGCAGCAGTGGCGACATCCTATCGGTGGCCACCCGTCGTTCGGACATCCTCGAAAAAATTCATGACGGTTCGATCATAGACTATTTTATCGACCAAGAGCAAAGCGGCTTTAAACTCACCTATACCAGTTTACTCGGCTTGGGACTATTAACCTTAAGCATTAGTGGTTTTTGGCTGTGGTTTAATCCCAAAAAAATACGAAAGCTCAAGCAATAACTAGCCTACAGCTACTTTAGTCCTACCTTCACACCAAAATACCATTGTCTGCCGGCTGCAGGCTCATAATATCTTCTGCCAAAGGCATTGATGCGAATGTTGTCATAGTAATCTTGTTGGGTAAGATTTTGCACCCCTACGTAGGGTGTAATTTTTGTGGTCGTAAAATCCAAAACGCGTTGCAAACTTAGGTCCATCAACCAAACCGGAGCAACCGCAACTGCATTGTCGTTGGCGGTAAACATTTCTCCACGGTACTGGGTCGAAAAACGTCCCTGCCAATCATCTGCCTCATACTCCAGTTGTGCAAAGCCAAAATGCCTAGGCAAGCCGGGAAGCTGATTGCCCGAATAATCGCCATTATCAGTGATAAACCGGTCGAATTTAAGGTCTGAAAAAGTATAGGAAACCATCGCTTCAAGAGAGGAACTCAAACGTTGCTTATAAAAAAATTCAATTCCTTTACGCAGTGTACTTCCCGCGTTTTGGTAGAAGGTTCTTCCACTGTATTGGGAGAGTTCATAGGGTGTGAGCTCATCTTGAGTGCGAATCCAAAAGAACACCAATTCCCAATGGGAGTTGTCACTTAAGCTACGCCCACCCAATTCTACGGTTTGGCTTTTTTGAGGCTTCAATTTCGGATTAAACCCTCCCGAACCTTGTGGGTCTGCTGATAGCTCACTCAGTGCAGGTGTTTCAAAGGCTGTACTGAAATTGGTGAAAAGAGCGGTTTTGGAGAATAAGGCATATTGCCACCCCATACTGGGGTTGAGTGTATTGTACAAAAGACGATCCGAAGCATCCCCGTCGGTAAGCCAACGGTCATTGACCGCCAATACATTGGTGTCGTACCGAAGATTTGCCATAAAAACAGATCGTTTTATAGACCATTGTCCCATGGCAAACGTTCCAAGGGTATTAAATTTTTCTACTTGATCTAAGGTTTGGGCATCACGAACACCAAATCTATTGTCATAACGTGTTCGATAATCTTGTTGTTGCGCCCAGTCGTAGCCTAATTGTAGTTTACCCTTGCTGATTTGTTTTTGCCAGCGGACACCCTGGCCGAAGTATCCCCGTTGCAAGGCCACTGCTCCCCCATTTTCAAAAGGCAAAAGAGCCTCAAAATCGCGGTAGGCATAAAAGCCATAGACATGTAGGGATTGGGTTCCCCTGGTTTTTTTATAAGACAAGCCTGTTTTGAATTGCCGTACAGCCTCTTCGGTTTGGTATTCGATGTTTCGTGACCGCACTTGCCTGCGTTGGGATTGCACTTCCTCCAAGGTAAGTCCTCCAGCATCTTGGGCATAGGGGCTGTCGGTATAGTTGAGTTGCCAATTCCACTGTCCCTGCTCCGGACGCTCAAAGCGGGCCTTGAATTGAAGTTGATGACTTAACATCCCGCTGGCTTCTCGATAGCCTGTAGTTTTAAAACGCTCGGCATGAACCAGCCATTTTTGGGCGGCAGAACCCCAGTGTATGGTAAAGCGATGTTGTTGAAGTCCATAGCTACCCCAACGCACCGATGCTGCAGCACGGTCTAAGGTTTCAAAATCGGCGGTGTTAATCAAAATCACCCCACCCGAAGCGTTACCATACAAAGCTGATTGGGCACCCCGCAAAACCTCGATGCTGCGAATCAACCCCAGGGTGAGGTTGTCCACCTGGCCTTGTCCATCGGGAGTAGTTTCGGGAATACCATCTACGATAAGCTTAATTCCACGAATTCCAAAAGCAGCTCGACTTCCAAATCCTCGAATGGCAATTCGTGAATCTTGGGCGTAGTTGGTGCTATTTTGTATAAACAGTCCAGGAGTAGCCACCAAAAAAGCATCCAAACTGCTTTCGGGTCGTGGTGGATCTGCTAAGCTAAAACGAAATCGGCTCAGGGCAAAGGGGGTTTTGTCTTGCGGAAGCTCTAAACGAAATGTTTTGAGGGCTACCTCATCCAAGACGATAGGGGCGATGCTGTCCTTTTGGCCAAATGCCCAGACACCCATTACCATAATCATACAGAGTAAAATGGTCTTTTTCATAGATTGCTGCCCGAAAATACTCGATTCTCCTTAAACTGACCAATCTTCGCGTTCATTTTGACGTTTCTCCGGGTTTTGACTCCATAATTTTATTGTATTTTTCCAAAAAAAAGCATGAATACCTCATCGATCGTTGCGGCGCAACGCCGTTTTTTTGCGACTCACCAAACCAAATCGATTGCCTTTCGAAAAAACGCGCTTAATCGATTTCTTGCAGTAGTGCAAAAAAAGGAAAAAGCAATCTACGATGCCCTCTATCTAGATTTAAAAAAACCGCCCTACGAAACCTACCTCTCTGAGTATTTTGTAGTGGTCAAAGAGACCAAAACCATGCTACGCAACATAAAGTGGTGGTCGGCTCCCAAACGGATGCCCAGTTCGATGTTAAATTTTCCATCCAAAGACTACCTCTTGCCTGAGCCCTATGGATGTACCCTGCATATCAGCCCTTGGAACTACCCCTTTCAACTGTCGCTCAACACCTTAGTAGGTGCAGTTGCTGCGGGCAATACCGTGGTTCTAAAACCCTCCGAACAAGCCCCACATACGGCAACTCTTCTGGCCGAAATCATCCAAGAAGCCTTTGCTCCCGAACACGTTACTACCGTCTTGGGTGGGGCCGAGGTAGCCCAGGCTTTGTTGACCGAACGTTGGGACTATATCATGTACACCGGAAGCACCGCCATCGGTAAACACATAGCCAAAGCGGCAGCCGAACACCTCACACCTACTACACTTGAATTGGGCGGTAAAAGCCCCTGCATCGTAGATGGAACGACACCCCTCGAAATTACAGCCAAACGCATGGTATGGGGAAAATTTCTCAACTGTGGGCAAACCTGTATCGCTCCCGACTATGCACTGGTGCAGGAAAAACTCATCGCGCCTTTAACCCAATTGATGGTCGCGGAAATCCAAAAAGCTTTTGGCGAGCAAGCGGAAAACTCAAACAGCTATGGCCGAATTATCAATGCGCGACATTTTAAACGACTCACCAACTACCTTAAAGATGCCCAAATCCTGCACGGAGGGCAATCGGATGAAAAAAGTCTTTTTATCGCACCTACTCTATTGCTAGACAAAACAGGGGATGGACCGGCCATGCAAGAGGAAATTTTTGGGCCAATTTTCCCCATCATCCCCTTTCATTCAACCGAAGATGTCCTACCCATGCTTCAGCGGTTCGAAAAACCCCTGGCTTGTTATGTGTTCTCAAACAATAAAAAATGGGTCCGTCAACTCGCGCATCAATTTTCTAATGGCGGCATGGTCGTCAACGACTCCATAGTGCAATTTGTCAATGACCAATTGCCTTTTGGTGGGGTTGGACATAGTGGTATGGGCAGCTACCACGGCCGATTCAGTTTTGATACTTTTTCGCACCAAAAACCCATCGTCAAAAGAGGGTTATGGCTCGATCCTTTTCTGCGCTATGCGCCCTATCCAAAATCTTTTGATGGGTTAAAAAAATGGCTTTCTCGTTTGTAAAAATTTAATTTTTTGAGCCAATAAAAGCGAAAATCATAATGCCTCAGTAGTTGAGGCCATTTCTTGGTAAAATCTATACGGCAAATCGAGCTAAAGTGTTAATTTAGCGCGAAACCAAAAAAAAAATCAATGGCCTTCGACATAGACATGATTAAAGCCCACTATGCGAAACTTGCTTCGTCGGTGGAACAGACACGCAAACTATTGAATCGCCCACTGACCTCCAGTGAAAAAATACTCTATAGCCACCTATGGGATCAATTGCCCAGCGCGGCATTTAAACGAGGAGCAGACTATGTCGACTTTGCTCCCGACCGCATCGCCTGTCAAGATGCAACAGCCCAAATGGCCCTTTTACAGTTTATGCAAGCGGGAAAACCCAAGGTTGCTGTCCCCACAACGGTGCATTGCGACCATTTGATTCAAGCCAAAGAAGGTGCAGCCCAAGACTTAAGGTCAGCCAATAACAGTAGTGCCGAGGTGTTTAATTTTCTGGAATCGGTTTCCAAAAAATACGGCATCGGGTTTTGGAAGCCCGGAGCCGGTATCATTCATCAGGTCGTACTCGAAAATTATGCATTCCCCGGAGGAATGATGATAGGAACGGACTCCCATACCGTCAATGCCGGAGGCTTGGGTATGCTAGCCATCGGAGTTGGAGGTGCCGATGCGGTCGATGTTATGGCCGATATGCCCTGGGAACTCAAATTTCCCAAGCTCATTGGAGTCAAACTTACCGGTAAACTCAATGGGTGGACTGCCGCCAAGGATGTAATCCTAAAGGTTGCCGGCATACTCACCGTTAAAGGAGGTACAGGGGCCATCATCGAATATTTTGGACCCGGTGCAGAATCCATGTCTTGTACCGGAAAAGGAACCATCTGTAATATGGGTGCTGAAGTTGGGGCAACGACTTCCACATTTGGTTATGATGCATCGATGGAACGCTATTTGCGGGCCACCGACCGTGACGATGTAGCCGATGCGGCCAACGAAGTACGGGAGCATTTGACTGCAGATCCAGAGGTTTATGCACAACCCGAAAAGTATTTTGACGAACTGATAGAGATTGATCTCGATAGCCTCAGTCCTCACCTTAACGGACCTTTTACCCCCGATTTGGCCACCCCGGTATCGGAAATGACCGAAAAGGCAAAAGCCAACAATTGGCCACTTGAAGTGGAGTGGGGCTTGATTGGGTCTTGTACTAACTCTTCTTATGAAGACTTATCACGGGCCGCTTCAATCGCCCAGCAAGCCATTGATAAAAAACTTGTTACCAAAGCCGAATTTGGTATCAATCCCGGATCAGAGCAGGTACGTTTTACCGCTGAACGCGACGGTTTGTTGTCGATTTTTGAGGACCTCAACGCCAAGATTTTCACCAATGCCTGTGGACCTTGTATAGGTCAATGGGCACGGGCTGGTGCCGAAAAGCAAGCACGCAATACCATTGTGCATTCCTTTAACCGAAATTTCTCAAAACGTGCCGATGGGAACCCCAACACCCACGCTTTTGTAGCCTCCCCCGAAATGGTCGCAGCCATTGCGATTTCCGGAAGGTTGGATTTTAATCCCATTACGGACTCCCTGATTAATCAAGAAGGGGAAGAAGTACGCCTGTCTCCACCCCAAGGATTGGAACTTCCTCCAAAAGGTTTTGATGTAGAAGACAACGGCTATATCGCTCCGCAAGAAGACGGTTCATCGGTGGAGGTGATTGTCAAAGAAGACTCCGAACGCTTGCAATTGCTTACCCCTTTTGCCCCTTGGGATGGAAAAAATATCCTGGGTGCAAAATTGCTGATCAAAGCCCAGGGCAAGTGTACAACCGACCATATTTCGATGGCTGGCCCTTGGTTACGATTTAGAGGACATCTGGACAATATCTCCAACAACTGCCTGATTGGCGCGGTGAATGCCTTTAATGAAAAAACCAATTTTGTCAAAAACCAACTCACCGGAGAATACGGCGGTGTACCGGACGTACAACGGGCTTACAAATCCGCTCAAGTACCGACGGTTGTGGTCGGTGATCAGAATTACGGAGAAGGGTCATCGAGAGAACATGCCGCAATGGAACCTCGTCATCTGGGAGTGCGTGTTGTATTGGTCAAATCTTTTGCCCGTATTCACGAGACCAACCTTAAAAAACAAGGAATGCTTGGGATCACCTTTGACAATCCTGCGGACTATGACAAAATTTTGGAGGATGACACCTTTAATTTTATCGACCTGGAAGATTTTGCCCCCGGAAAAACCCTGACCATTGAGTTGGTTCACAGTGATGGCAGCAAAGATCTGATTAAAGCTAATCACACCTACAATGCTTCACAAATTGAATGGTTTAGTGCTGGTTCGGCTTTGAATCTTATCAAAAAGATGAATGCCGTCTAGTCAATAACAAAGGAGAAATCCTACATATTTCAAAAAAGAAAATCCCAACTAATTGTATCACAATGCGTTGGGATTTTTAAAAGTACCTTGGGTGGGAATCGAACCCACACGCTGTTGCCAGCACTGGATTTTGAATCCAGCGCGTCTACCAATTCCGCCACCAAGGCAAACATGGAGGCCAAAAATATAAAATTTATGGGTTAAAAAAGGGATTTTGACAAAGTTTTCAATACCGTGCAAAAATTTTATTTTACATTTGCAGCCCATAGCAAATAGGGACGTTGGAAACAGAAGCAAAAATATTTTCGTGCACACAAAGCACAGCCCTTTCAAAAGACATTGCCAAGTCTTATGGCATCCCCATGGGTAATGTGCATTTTGAGCACTATAGCGACGGAGAATTTCAGCCCTCTTTTGAAGAATCGGTTCGTGGGAAGCGAGTTTTTCTTATAGGATCTACCCATCCAAGCTCTGAAAATTTAATGGAAATGCTCTTGATGCTCGATGCGGCCAAAAGAGCTTCTGCTCGACATATTACTGCAGTTTTACCCTATTTTGGCTGGGCCAGACAAGACCGAAAAGACAAACCCCGTGTACCCATAGGGGCTAAGATGATTGCCAAATTATTGGAAGCCGCCGGGGCAACCCGTATCATCACCATGGATCTCCATGCCGATCAAATTCAAGGTTTCTTTGAAAAACCGGTAGATCATCTGTTTGCCTCCTCTATTTTTCTCCCCTACATCGAATCATTATCTCTAGACAACCTAACGGTTGCCTCTCCCGATATGGGTGGGTCAAAACGGGCCTATGCCTATTCCAAATACTTGGAAAGCGATGTAGTGATTTGCTACAAACAACGCGCCAAAGCCAATGTCATTGCCCATATGGAACTTATCGGTGAAGTCGAAGGGCGCAACGTAATTCTCGTCGATGATATGGTCGATACTGCAGGCACCCTTACTAAAGCAGCCGATTTGATGATCGAGCGGGGGGCCTTGTCTGTACGTGCCGTATGTACCCATGCCCTGCTTTCTGGAAATGCCTACGAAAGAATCGAAAAATCCCAACTCAAAGAGTTGATTGTGACCGACTCCATCCCCGCGCGTAAAGCGAGTGAAAAGGTTAGAGTCCTGAGCTGTGCATCCTTGTTTGCCGCAGTGATGCAAAGCGTACACAACAACAAATCCATCAGTTCAAACTTTATAATTCAATAAATACACTACAATGAAATCAATTACTATCAACGGATCGAAAAGAGAAAGCGTGGGCAAGGTAGCTACCAAAGCCTTACGTAATGCTGGACGAGTTCCTTGTGTGTTATATGGTGGGGATCAGCCCCTTCATTTTTCCGCAAACGAACTTGATTTCAGTAAACTTGTTTACACCCCCAATGCCCACACTGTGGTCATTAAACTAGAAGACGGCACCAAGATCAACGCGGTGCTACAGGACATTCAATTTCATCCTGTTTCGGACAAGATTTTACATGTTGACTTTTATCAACTGTTTGACGATCGTGAAATTTCGATGGATATTCCGGTACAAATCACCGGCTCAGCTCCTGGAGTGCTTAACAGTGGTGGGGTTTTACGTCTAAACAAACGAAAGTTGCGAATTCGTGCTTTGCCCAATAACCTCCCCGATTATATCATCGCTGATATTTCAAAATTAAACCTCGGACACAAACTTTACACGGCCGAGCTTAAAAGTGATGATTACACCTTCTTGCATCCCGACAATACCGTTGTTTGTCAGGTGCGTACCTCACGTGCTTCGATGAATATTGTGGAAGAAGACGAAGAAGAGGCAACTGCAGAAGCGGCAGAATCAGGTGAAACTTCAGAAGCGCAAGCCTCTGAAGAAGCACAAAATCCTGCTGACGGAGAATAAATGCTTTCCACCTTATTGCACAAAAGCATCTCTGATTGAGATGCTTTTTTTATTTTTAACGGCATGCATTGCCTAAAGTTTTTATTTCGCCAACCTCCACTGGCCATGAAAAAATATCTAATTGTCGGTTTGGGAAATGTCGGAGAAGAATATACCCATACCCGACACAATATTGGTTTTCTAATCGTCAACGCCTTGGCGCAACAATTTGACCAATCCTTTGCTCCGGTCAAGTCGGCACTTCGGTGTCAATTGAATCACAAAGGAAAAACTTTTGTCTTGCTCAAACCTACGACCTTGATGAACCGCAGCGGTAAAGCAGTACGCTATTGGGCCCTAAAAGAGCGTATTCCGTTGGAAAATATTTTGATCGCCACCGACGATCTCCATTTACCTTTTGGTACACTTCGCCTGCGCACCAAAGGCAGTGCAGGAGGGCACAACGGGCTAAGGGATGTTGAGGACCAACTCAATACACCAAATTATATGCGCCTTCGGTTTGGTATTGGTCAGGAAGAAAAACATTTTAATCAGGTTGATTTTGTTCTAGGTGAATGGTCTGCTGACGAATCATCGCAGTTAAAAGAAAGAATCCAAAAGTCAGTAGAAGCCATTCTTAGTTTTGGACTTCAAGGAGCCGCAAAAACCATGAATCAGTACAATGGTAGCTAGATCAGTCTTCGGTTTGAAAATGATAAATTGCCGAGGCTGATTCATCACCTTCGGGATCGATAGCAATGACTTGCCAATAATAATTGGACCCTGCAGCAGCCTGAAAATTATAAGCATTGGCGGTTTGAGGACCGGCTTTTTTGGTCATATTCGTGGGTTGAGTACCCACATAGACCTCATATTGCAAGGGTGCACCGTTGGGGTGCCGACCGTTCCACTGTAAACTAATCGTACCGGGTGATACGACCGCCGCATCTGCGGGGCTGATTAAAAATGCTGGATAGGGCAAGCTATTGGCTTGGGCAGCTCCCTCTAGATAGAAAGTCCACACCGCACTTTGTCCCGTTTCTTCAGTTGCCTCGGATTGGGACACCACCCACCAAGAATAAGTCGATGCGCGGGCCAAGGGCAAACTTTTGGTTAAAAAAGTGGTAGCAAAACTAAATTGCTGTCCGGTGTTTTTGTTTTCAATATAGAGCGTATAACTGTCGGTATGCAAGGCCGAAGACCACTGGAAAGTTACTTGACTTTGTGTCGCATCGATAACTTGGGCCGTGGTACACAAATCATTATCGGCAGGGGCCAAAAGTGTTGCCGCTTCAGGTACCGGTATTTTCTCTTTGGCACAACCCAAAAGCAAAAATATGATCATCAACCTACTTAAATACCTCATTGTCTCACTATTTTAAGGGTTTCACTTTGCCCATTATGAGTAAGCTGCAACAAATAGAGCCCCGGAGGGTATGCACTTATATCAAGCGGTATAGATCGATTTTGTCCATCTACCTGATATTTTTTGGTTTCCAACAACGAACCATCCAGCGTTTGAATAGCCACCGTAACGGCTATGGATTCCCCACCAACCAACAAAGTAAATGCACCGGTTGTAGGGTTGGGGAAACTCATAGAAGCAGCTTCTAAATAGAGTACTTCATGATGACTTCCTTGACAAGGAATTGCACTATTGACTTGTAGCACATTGGCACCCGTTTTAAGTAAGATTTCGGGGCGGTCTTTGGCGGAGTAATTGTAGGAAATACCATTGAGAACCACCTGGTAATTTTCGGCTCCAGTTACCGCCAATTGAAGTACATGACTACTTGGATCCACGGTAGTTTGCACCGACAAGGGTTCGGGTGCGGCTATGGAGGTAGCAAAGCAACGTTCAAAGTCAGGATCTTCTGCACTGGTTATACAAACGCTGTAGTCACCTGCTGACAAACGCTCGATGGTTAAACCATCTCCATCCATGGAATAATTTCGATCAAAACCATTGGGACCCAAAACAGCAACTTGATAATCAAAGGCGGCAACAACCTCAATCTGTAGTTGACCGTTGGATTTGCCAATACAGGTTTCATCAAAAGCGGTAAGGCTAAAATTATTTTGCCCATCCAAATCGCAAAGGTCACCTACACCATCCCCGTCAAAATCTTCTTGGTTATTGTTAAAAACAAACGGGCAATTGTCCAAACTATCGACAAACAAATCCTGGTCTACATTCGTTTCTAAAGCTCCTTGTACACAAAGTTGCAATTGAAAATCCAAAAGCTCTCCCGTGTCCTGTGTATAGACGTCAACTATGCGGAGTTTCCATTCGCCCATTGCATTGATCCCCCTAAAGACATCAAAACTTTCTATGGGTCTAAAGGTTCCGGTAAAAGGTGGACTAGCATTTAAGATACTTTCGGTAGCATTTTGATCAAAAACGGTATCCGTATAATTATCCCCACTACCTCCAAGTTCACCCGACAACTTAATCCGTTGTCCATTTGGGGCCAATAAGTAAAGTATCAAATCAGAAACATAGGGATGAGTTATTCGTACCTTGACAGTAAGGCTCTCTACTAGATTGGATTGTTCTACAAAAACAGAAGCTAATGTCACCCCATCCCCCACACTGCTTGCATCATTTAACGCAAGGGGTAAATTGTCAGAGGTAAAACTCAGGCAATTGATCGCTACGGTATCAAATTGTTGTATTTCTGAAAACGCACTGGTCGTACACGGATTCGAAGATCGGACACGCCAAAAGTAGGTCGCATCAGCGGTCAAATCGGTTAGTACAAAGCGAGGGGCCAGCACATCTTGAGCAATGACCGGGCTGTTGAAATCGGCGTTAGTAGCTACTTCGATAAAGTAAGCATCGGCATTGGTGTCTTCTTGCCAAACCAGGGTGGGGCTCAAGCCTATATCGGTCGCCTCGTCAAGGGGTCCAAGGGGGGTAGGTGCATTGAGTTGAGGATCAAAAAGATTCAACTGAACGGTAAAATTTTCGACCCAACTCCCACTAGTAGCCGTCAACTGAATTGTCTTTTCGCCCAAAGCAGTACTACCTGAAGTGGTAATCCGGACTAGACCCGAAGCATTGCTCGAAAAACTGTTGGGTTCGACCGTAACCGTCATCCCGTCTGATGATGAAGCCGAAATCTGTACGGCTTGGCTTACCCCATTTTGAAATGAAAATTGAAAGGGATAGGTAATCGTTCCTGTACCGCACTGGTCTTGACTATAGGTTTCAAAATCCATTTGAAAAGGACGGGTAACAATCTGGAAGGGTTCGGCGTTAACCGCAAAGTAAATCGAATTATCCGGGACAATTTTGATCCGCGCCTCACTGGTATCCACATCTTTGGGAACCGTAATCAGGGTGTGCCCCGTATTGGCGACATTTTCTGCCAAAAGAGTGTCAAAATTTGCTCCTCCATCGGTCGACAAATAAATTGATACAGTCGAGGTATTTATTGGAGCTTGGTCGGTATTCGCGACATCCCAGTCAATGGATTCTCGAGCGCCTGAGCGCCATTCGATTCCGGTTTCATCTTGTGAACTCACCCGAAAAGGGCCCGCAGCCTCAACAACAGTAATCACTAGATCATCTCGGGAGGTCAAGCCCCCAAGCCCTGTGGCATTGGCAAAACGATCCCGTACGGTAACGCTCCAGTTTAGCAATCGACCCACCGAGGAAACCGTTTCCCAATGGCTATTAACGTTGGGGTTTTCTTCGGTGAGCGTTCCGGCCAAAACAGCCTCAGTATTTGGAATAGAACGTGTTGCAGAAGCGGTCGGCGCAACAGAACGGGCTTGGGCTCCGACGTAGTTATTGGGACCAAAGGTTTCGTTGGTGACTTCTCCGTCGTCCATTTGTTCCCAATTATAATACAACACATCTCCTTCGGCATCGGTGGCTTCTGCCTTTAATTCATAGGCCGTTCCTTTGGGGATGACATAATCTGGTCCCGCATCAACGACTGGGGCTGTATTGTTAATTGCACTGGTCGAATAACAGGAGGTATCGTTTACATTATCTAGGATGTTTTTGATGCTCGCCGCGTGAAAATAAGGGTCACCGTGCAACTGGACATTGTTAGAACCCGTAATGCCGGCATAACCCATAATTGAGGTTCCACTCCCCGGCTCGACATTGGTGCCATACCCTTCATTGTTATGCGAAAAGGTATGGGTAGCACCAAATTGGTGCCCCAATTCATGCGCGACATAATCCAGATCAAAATAGTCACTCATATAAGGCCCTGAAGAAGAAGTAAACGAATGAATACTATACCCCTGCCCCTTTTGATTATCATCACATACACAGCCAATACAACCAGCATCACCGCTCGACTCCGACGCATAATCAAACAAATGACCAACGTCGTAATTGGCTTCACCGATGTACTCCGTTAGGGTGCTTTGTGTTTCTGCATTGAGGTTGGTATTAAACGGGTCTGTTGTAGGGTCTTCAAACAAAATCGATTCTCCAGACACCAATTCTAAATGGATTCCTAAATCCACTTCAAACACCTCGTTCACCCGATTCAAGGTATTGACCACGGCAGCCAGGGCATCTGCTGTTGCCGTTCCGTTAGTATCATCGCCATCATTCCAAAACTGGGTATATTCCCCCGTAGTAGTTACTGCTATACGAAAGGTTTTAAGCCCATCATTGAGCGAAGAGCTTTTGGCAGTTCGCGCTGCTTTAACATCACTTTTTAAGGCCTTGCGCACAAGGGTTTTACAACGAAATATTTCAGAAGAAGATGCCTGTCTTTTATAGGCCCAGTGGAGGCCGTTGGTTTGTTTTTGGGGTTGAATAAAAAAATGTTCATGATTGGGCAAATGCAGCCATGCACTCACCCCCAAGGGAGTAATGGTGATACGTGCCGTGACATCTTCACGGGTTTGACTTTGGCCGACATAGGTTTGGATTTGTGGATTTTTGCGCTGTAAATCGGGACTAAGAACATCGACAGCAACTAGATCAAAATGTTCCAAGACGCCGGCCTCATTGGGAATACGCAGGCTTTGTACTTGTGCAGTCACTGGCTGCGGTCGAAGTTGCTCCCATTGTTGGGGTTGCCACATCCAGGCTGAGCCCGTTTGTTCTTGCGGAGAAAAAAATGAGTCTAGATCCTGTGCCTCTGCCTTTGACCAATATTCTTGGGCGCTGAGACTCGAGGAACTCACCATCAACAAAACCAGTAATATCAGCTGTTTAGTCTCGCTGTGCATAGGGATGATTTGGTCAAATAAAGCACCGTATATTGGACTTTAAAGTTGTACGCTTACGCATAAATTTGTTAATTTGAAAGATATAAAAATTTGATGAAGGTCATCCACGATCTCGATAATTATTCACCCGAAAAACCCGCCATGCTTACCATCGGTACTTTTGACGGTGTGCATATCGGTCATCAAAAAATCCTAAAAAACCTAGTCTCCCAGGCTAAAAATGAGGGTTGTCATAGTGTGGTTTTGACCTTTTCTCCGCATCCACGTAGCGTGCTACAACCCGGTAGCTCGGTACGTATGATCGATACCCTTGAAGAAAAAATAGAGCAACTCGACCGGCTGGGCATCGACATCCTGATTGTCCAAAAATTCACCTTGGCCTTTTCGCGACTTAAGGCCGAAATTTTCGCTCGTGACCTACTTTACCAAAAAATCAATACCCGAAAAATGATCATCGGTTATGACCATCGTTTTGGTAAAAACAGGGAGGCAACGGTCAGCGATTTGACAAATTTTGGCCGGTTATACAATTTTGAGGTCGAGGTGATTTCGGCACAAGAAATAGCCGCCATTACCGTTAGTTCTACCAAAATTCGTCAAGCCCTCCAGGAAGGGGATGTCAAAACGACCAATCACTACCTTGGACGACCCTTTATCATGCAAGGAAAAGTCGTTAAAGGGCAAGCCATCGGCCGAACATTAAATTTCCCAACGGCCAATCTTCAATTGCAAAGCGAGGAGAAAATTTGTCCGGCTAACGGAGTATTTTGGGTGAAAAGTAGCTGGAAAAACAAACCCTTATATGGCATGATGAACATCGGTAATCGGCCCACTGTTGCGGGAAAAAACAGTACCATTGAAGTTCATTTTTTTGATTTTAATGAAGCCCTGTACGACGAGTTACTTCGAGTAGACGTGTTGATGAAAATCCGGGATGAAATTAAATTTGATTCACTCGAGGCCCTCCAAGCACAGCTCCAAAAAGACCAAGAAGCTTGCGAAGCACTGTACCACCAAACACCACAATCTTAAATAATTCCTTTGGGCTGAGCAGGGCTAAAATGCATAAAGCCTTACCTTTGCGAAAAAGAGGATACAATTTATGCTTGCGCTCTCCTACCTACGCGATCACAAAGAGGAAGTACTGGAAGGACTTCGAAAAAGAAATTTCAATCGCCTTGAATTAATCGATGAGATTTTGGTGTTGGACCAACAACGAAGGGACACTCAAAACACCCTTGATGCTCAATTGGCTCGAGCCAACCAACTGGCCAAGGAAATTGGCCCACTCTTTCAATCCGGGCAAGCCGAAAAAGCGGCTCCCCTTAAAGAAGAAGCTTCGGCCCTAAAAAACAGCACCAAAGAGCTTCAAGAAGCGCTGCAAACCACTAGTGATGCCCTGTGGGAAATACGAACCCAAATCCCGAACATCCCCCTAAGCATTGTACCCTCAGGACATTCAGAAACCGACAACGAAGTCGTCTTGGAAGAAGGAAATATTCCCACCTTAGCTGACGAGGCACTCCCCCATTGGGAGCTTGCCGCAAAATACGACTTGATTGACTTTGAGTTAGGCAGTAAGATCACCGGAGCGGGTTTTCCGGTTTATAAAGGGAAGGGCGCGCGCTTACAACGGGCACTGATACAATTTTTCTTGGACAAAAATACCCAGGCAGGGTATCAAGAGATACAAGTTCCTCATTTGGTCAATGCCGACTCCGGTTTTGGCACAGGCCAGCTACCGGACAAAGAAGGACAAATGTACCATGTGACCCTGGATGATTTATACCTCATTCCCACAGCCGAAGTCCCTTTGACCAACCTCTACAGAGGGGAGCTACTTCAGGAAAAACAACTCCCCATAGCCCTAACAGGTTACACGCCCTGCTTTCGCAGAGAGGCCGGAAGTTATGGCGCCCACGTTCGTGGACTCAACCGTCTGCATCAATTTGATAAAGTAGAAATTGTACGCATCGAAAAACCGGAACATACCCTCCAGGCACTCGACGGAATGGTCGATCATGTAAAATCCCTACTGAAAGACCTCGAATTGCCCTACCGCATTCTTCGTCTTTGCGGAGGCGACCTTGGATTTACTTCGGCACTCACCTATGACTTTGAGGTCTATTCAACAGCACAAAAACGCTGGCTAGAAATCAGCTCGGTTTCTACCTTCAATGCCTTTCAAGCCGAACGGTTACAACTGAGATACAAAGATACCCAAGGGCAAAAACAAAGTGTTCATACCCTTAACGGAAGCGCCCTCGCACTCCCTAGGGTGTTGGCCGGCCTACTCGAAAACTTCCAAACCCCCACCGGAATCGAATTACCCAAGGCCTTGCACCCTTATACCGGCTTTGAACGCATTGAATTGCCATGATGCTCTACAACACCACTTTTCAGGTAGATGCCGATATCGAAACCCAATGGGCCAACTGGGTTGAGCAAGTCTATATCCCTCAGGTACTCGCCCAAAGTGTGTTTACAAAAGCAACCTTGTTACGGGTACTCAGCCAAACAGGAGAACCCACGGGAAGCTTTGCCCTGCAATTTTCGGGGGCAACTCAACAGCAATTGGCAGACTATTTGACCCATCAGAGTACCACCCATCATCAGGAAATCGCCCAGCGGTTTGGCACTAAAGTATTGGCCTTCAGTACACCGCTAGAAATAATCAGTCACCAGCCATGAAAACAGTTCGTCCTAAAAAACGGTTGGGACAACATTTTCTCAATGCACCCGAAATCGCTCGGAAAATAGCCGATACTTTTGATGGACAAAGCGTTCCTAACATCTTGGAAATAGGTCCTGGAACCGGGGTTTTGACCCAGTATTTACTAACCAAAAAAAGTGCCCTTCATCTGATTGAGCTCGATGAGGAATCTGTGGCCTATTTACGGGTACATTTTCCGAACTTGGCGCCCAACACCTTTCATGCCGATTTTCTAAAATTTGACTTGCGCACTTATTTTAAAGGAGCGCCCTTTGCGGTTATGGGAAACTTTCCCTACAATATTTCTACCCAAATTGTCTTTAAAGTTCTCGACAATCGCGATCAGATTCCTTTTTTTTCGGGTATGTTCCAAAAAGAAGTAGCCCAACGCATTTGCGAAGGTCCGGGCAATAAATCGTACGGTATTTTGTCGGTACTTACCCAAATATTTTATGAGGTTTCCTATTGTTTTAGTGTTCCACCTCAGGTTTTTGTCCCCCCACCCAAAGTTGAATCCGGGGTGCTCACCATGAAGAGAAAGAAAAATTACGAACCCGATTGTGATGTGCCCTTACTCTTTAAGCTAGTAAAAACCAGCTTTCAACAACGACGTAAAACCCTACGAAACAGTCTAAAATCCCTTGGATTACCTAAGAATTTATCAGAAGATAGTATCTTTGAACTGCGTCCAGAAAAACTATCGGGGACACAGTTTGTAGAATTAGCGCAAAAAATAGCCCATGGCCACCTTTCAGATTGATAAAAGTTTTTTAGCAAAGGTTGAGTCCCTTATCGAACAAGGGAAAGACAAGGCCCTGCAAAAACTATTGAACAATCTGCACTATGCCGACATCGCCGAAGTACTCAGTGAGCTCGAAGCCGAAGCATCGACCTACCTTATCAAACTGCTTAACAGTACCAAAACAGCCGAGGCTCTAGCCGAAATTGATGAGGACCTGCGCGAAACCATCCTTAAAAACCTTTCGGCCAAAGAAATTGCAGACGAGATTGAGGAATTGGATTCGGACGATGCCGCCGACCTGATTGCCGAACTTCCCGAAGAACGAAAAGAACGTGTAATTTCGCAACTCTCCGACTCCAGCTATGCGGAGGATCTACGAGAATTATTGACTTATGGTGAAAATACCGCGGGAGGACTTATGGCCAAAGAATTGGTCAAAGTCGAAGAAGATTTGAGCGTTTTAAAGTGCCTAAACCGTATGCGGGCGCAGGCAGAAAACGTTACCCGTGTGCACTCGATTTATGTGGTGGACACCAAAAATCGGCTTAAAGGACGCTTATCCCTCAAAGATTTGATCACCGCCAACTCCAAAGCGCTTGTCAAAGATATTTGCATCCCAAAGGTTGACTATGTCACCGTAGATGAAGACGGCGAAGAAGTGGCCAAAATCATGTCCAAGTACGACCTGGAAGCTATCCCCGTGGTTAATGACAAAAAAGAACTTCTTGGACGGATTACCATTGACGATATCGTAGATCTAATTAAAGAAGAAGCCGAAAAAGACTACCAATTGGCCGCGGGTATCTCCTCCGACGTAGAAGCCGACGACAACGTATTTACCCTGACCAAAGCCCGTCTTCCCTGGTTAATCCTCGGGTTACTCGGGGGCTTAGGCAGTGTGTTTATTCTCAAAGATTTCGAAACGGTCATGAATGAACCCGAACTGAGAAATTTATTTTTCTATACACCGCTTATAGCTGCGATGGCCGGTAACGTTGGGGTGCAATCTTCCGCCATCATCGTTCAAGGATTGGCCAATGATATAGTGAAAGGATCCTTGTTCAATCGCTTGGTTAAAGAAGTTGGACTTAGCCTGGTGAACGGGCTAATTTTGGCGCTATTACTCATCGGTTTTGGTTCGTTAATCCACCAAAGTATTTTATTGAGTCTTACCATCGCCGGGGCCATGATGAGTGTAATTGTCGTGGCCGCCCTTATCGGTACTTTTGTTCCCATCGTCCTCGATCGACAGGGAATTGACCCGGCCATTGCCACCGGTCCCTTTATCACCACAAGCAACGATATTTTTGGGATTTTTCTGTTCTTCTATATTGCCAAGCTCGTGCTTGGGTTTTAAGCATAGTCCATGAAAATACTTCATGTCGATCGAAACCACCCCGCACTCATCGAGGGTTTTGAGGCTCTAGGCCATGAAAACATAGAAGCCTATGACACCCCCTTGGAAGCGCTTAACCCCCTTCTGGAAAAAGCAGAAGGCCTGGTGATTCGAAGTCGTTTTCCCATTGATAAAAAGGTTTTGCAACAGGCCAAAAAGTTAAAATTTATCGCTCGATTGGGAGCCGGTCTCGAAAATATTGATGTGGCCTATGCCCACCAACAACAGGTGATTTTACTGGCTGCACCCGAAGGCAATCGCAACGCTGTGGGCGAACATGCCCTTGGTTTGTTGTTGGCTTTGGTTCGAAAAATTCCGGCGGGAGACCAATCCATTCGGGCAGGACAATGGCTGCGGGAAGCCCATCGCGGTTGGGAGTTGGAAGGAAAAACCATCGGCATTATCGGTTATGGAAATACCGGGCAACAATTGGCCAAAAAACTTCAAGGCTTTGACGTTACCGTTTTGTGTCATGATATAGTTGAACAAAAAGGAAATGCTTGGGCAGAGCAAGTCCCACTTCATCAGTTGATGCAACAGGCCGAATTAATCAGCATACACACCCCGGAAACGCCCCAAACCATAGGGATGATCGACCAACATTTTATCGATCAAATGGCGCATCCCTTTTGGTTGATTAATACGGCAAGGGGAAGTGCTGTGGATACCCAAAGTTTGCTGAAGGGGTTGGAAACACAAAAAATCAGAGGAGCTGCTTTGGATGTACTCGAATATGAGACGAAAGCATTCAGCACCATTTTTGGAACACCTGAAATGCCCAAACCCCTCCAAAAGCTTATCGAAACAGAGAACGTTATTTTAAGTCCCCACATTGCTGGATGGACCTTTGAAAGCCACCTGAAACTGGCCACCGTGATACTGGATAAATTTAAAGCACACTTTCACACAAAATAGCTCCCAATGAAAAACATCCTTGTTCTTTGCACCGGAAATTCATGCAGAAGTCAAATAGCCCATGGTTTTTTAACCTATTATACCGGAGGTACCGCTCAGGTTTATAGTGCCGGCATCGAAACCCACGGAGTCAATCCTCGGGCGGTTACCGTTCTGGCTGAAGTGGGAATCGACATCGGGCATCATACCTCAAACCATGTAGATGAATATCAGGATGTCAATTTTGACCTGATCCTAACCGTATGCGATCATGCGCACGAACATTGTCCGTTTATTCCTTCCAAAGAGGCAGTTCGGCTTCACCAAAACTTTTCGGATCCCAGTAAAATTAATGGTTCGGAAGAAGAAATTATGGAGGCCTTTCGGCAAACGCGTGACGCCATCAGTACCTATTGCCAACAGCTTGTCAAGGAGCACCTAAACTAAACTTCTTTTAGGCGTAAGCCTTTAGGATTTGATTGAATCAATATAGCGTTGCATTGCCGGTCGATCCATTTGTACCAAATGCCAATCGGTAAGTAAGCGTGCGCCACTTTTTTGGTAAAATTCAATCGCAGGGCTGTTCCAATCCAATACCACCCATTCGATGCGCTGCACTCCCTTGGAATGGGCATAGCTTATAAACGCCTGGTACAAGGCCGTACCGATGCCTTTTTGTTTCATTGACTCCTCGACAATCAAATCTTCGAGATGATAGGTTGGTCCCTCCCAAGTAGAGTACCTCGGATAAAACAACGCCATACCAACGATTTTATCCTCTACCTCGGCAACAAAACATTCAAATAAAGGCGTTGGACCAAACCCATCCCTTTCCAATTCTTTGGCCGTAATCGATACGGCATCGGGTGCCTTTTCAAAACGAGCCAATTCTTGAATCAAAGCCAAAAGGGCGTTTACATCGGATTTTTGTACTTTTCGAATGCAGTATTTCATAATGGGAAAAAAACAAAAATAAAGATTCTCTTCGTTAAAATTTTACCCGAATAAGTTTATGCTTCAGTCAAGCTAGGTGATTTATGCACCGGTGCTGGTCATCCACTGGTTGACCACATGCATAAATTCTGTGGGGTTTTCGGCGTGTAGCCAATGGCCCGAATTGGCGATGGTCTCAAAACTACTTTGCGGAAAATGCGCAAGGATTTGCCCATGATCGTCAGGGAGTATATAGTTAGAGAGTGCTCCCTTTAGGAACAACACAGGCCCAGCATAGGCAAACGAAGCGGGTAATGCTTCACCGATGGCCGCTGCCGCGGTTTTTAATACCTCAACATTGACCCGTAGTGCCAAGGTATCGGGGGTTTTACGGTAGAGGTTTTTGAGTAAAAATTGACGAATTCCTGCCTGTTCGACATAGGATTGTAAAATATGATCGGCCTCCGTACGGGAAGTAAGTAAGGTCCGATCGAGGGCCTCCAAACCTGCTAATATAGCTTGATGGTGAGGAGGATAGTTTTTAACTCCTATATCGGCAACCATCAGCCCTTTTACTTTTTGGGGGTATAGACAACTGAAGTACATGGCCGTTTTTCCTCCCATCGAGTGGCCCAGCAACCAAGCATTGGATATTTTGTGATGTTCTACATAGGTAGCGAGGTCTTCGGCAAGTGTAGGATAATCAAAGGTGGAATCCCAAAAGCTTCGGCCGTGGTTACGCTGATCAATAAGGTGCACACGGTAACCCATCGTGGCCCATTGCCGTGCATGGGTTTTCCAATTGTCGCCCATACCCAAAAATCCGTGAAGAATTAGCAATTCTTCGGGCCCCTCACCTAGGATATTGGCATACAGCAACGCCACTATTGTAATCTTTGGAGGTACATTGGAATCACGTTTTCAAGCCCCAGGTATAAGGACTCACACACCAAGGCATGGCCGATGGATACCTCTAATAAGTCGGGAATATGCTGGGCAAAAAACTGCACATTGTCCAAACTCAGGTCGTGTCCGGCATTTAGGCCCAAACCAACCGCATGGGCTGTTTCTGCTGCTGTGATATAGGGGGCAATCGCCCGATCGGGATCTTGGGCATATTGCTGGGCATAGGCCTCGGTATATAACTCAATACGGTCGGTGCCTGTCGCAACTGCCGCCTCAATTTGTAAGGGATTGGGGTCCATAAATAGGGAAGTGCGAATACCGGCCTGTTTAAACTGGGCAATCACCTCCGTTAAAAATGGTTGATTTTTGATGACATCCCAACCGGCATTGGAGGTGATGGCATCGGGGGCATCGGGAACCAGGGTGACCTGGGTCGGGCGAACGTCCAACACCAAATCGATAAATTTGGATGTCGGGTTTCCCTCAATATTGTACTCCGTATGGACTACCGCAGGCAATGCACGGGCATCGGCATAGCGAATGTGTCTTTCATCGGGGCGGGGATGAACCGTAACCCCTTGTGCACCAAAACGTTGAACGTCTTTAGCCACCTGTAGTAAATCAGGTGTATTGCCGCCACGGGCATTGCGAAGTGTCGCAAATTTGTTGATGTTTACACTGAGTTTGGTCATCGTGTATGTATTTTCCACAAAAGTAAAAACTAATCGGAGGGTGTCCTAATGAAAGCCCTCTTTGTTTGTTTGGTGTGTAAAAATGCCCTGCTGGGCTAAAGTTTTGTAATTTTGAAAAAAAATAAACGCAATGCGTATTGCTATTTTTTGTGCTTTTGATCAAGAAGCCTCCATCAGCTACTCCAAAGAAGTAATATCACTTCTAAAAGCCGCTGAACACGAAGTGCTGGTCGATCAACGCCTAAAAAAATTCTTAGACCCTGCTCTAATTCCATCCACGACGTTTTTTGACAGTAGTGGGACCATAACCCCCGATGTTGACTTTTTATTTTCAATTGGTGGCGACGGTACCCTATTACGGGCGATCCCTTATGTAAAGAATAGCGAAATTCCCATTTTTGGAATCAATACCGGGCGGTTGGGATTTTTGACCAGCTTGCAAAAAGAATCTCTCCAAGCTGGGCTACGTCATTTTTTTGACCGGCAATATCAGCTTATCGAGCGCTCCCTGATTGAGGTCAAATGCAGTAAACCTATTGAGGCTCTCGAAGAATTTGGTTATGCCCTAAATGAAGTCTGCATCAGCCGTAAAAACACCACTTCCATGCTTACCATAGACACCCAAATCGACGACAAACCCCTGACTACCTACTGGGCCGATGGATTGATAGTAGCCACCCCTACCGGATCAACGGGTTATTCACTTAGCAGTGGTGGTCCGATTCTCAGTCCTGACAATCACAACTGGATCCTCAACCCTATTGCGCCACACAATATTAATTACCGCCCCTTGATAATTCCCGATACTAGTGAAATCAAAATCCAAGTCTCGGGTCGGGGCACCGATCATTTAGTTTCCCTTGACTCGCGCATCGTGACAGTCAAAAACGACGCAGTAATCACCCTACGTAAAGCACCTTTTTCAGTTTTTACGGTCCAACTCGAGGGCGATACTTTTTTCAAAACGCTACGCGAAAAATTATTTTGGGGTAGTGACACCCGAAATACGCAATAATTAAGCACTTTTTCAGTTTGTAAAAGGGGATAGTAAACGCTAATCCCAAGGGTGTTTTGCCATATGAGAATGAAAAAATTACTTGTCATTTACCTCCTGTTTTTTGGAACTGTTGCTCAGGCGCAATTTCATGAACTGGGAGTGTTTTTGGGCAGCAGTAATTATCGGGGAGATGTAGGCAACAGTATGTTGGTCATGCCCTCGAGTTATGGCCTTGGGGTAGTGTATCGATGGAACATTACAACCCGCTATGCCCTTCGGGCCGGTTTGAACTTCGGAAAGATAAAAGGCATTGATTACCGCGCCAATGACCTGGGGCGTTTTTTGCGAGGCTATAGTTTCGAAAATACCCTGGGTGAGCTATTCCTTGGTGCAGAAATCAATTTTGTCGATTTTAATCTCCACGCGGGTGATACCCAATTTACACCCTATCTTACCGTGGGAGCGAGTTATGTGGATTTTGATGCTTTTTACTTTGCTGTGCCTCCGCCCGCCGCCTCGGTTCAATATGATGCACAACAAAGTTTTGCCTTACCGGTTATCGTGGGAGCAAAATTTAATCCCAACCCGCTCTGGGTTATCGGTTTTGAGGTGGGATTGCGCTATGCCCTGACGGATAATCTTGATGGCAGTACGCCCATCGAAGAATTTGAATTTGCAAAATTTGGCAATCTACACAATAACGACTGGTATATCTTTTCTGGAATCACAATTTCCTTTACCTTTGGCGATCTTCCATGTTATTGTAAAGAAAACTAATGGAACCATTGCAACACGACAAACTACCCCGTCATCTGGCCATCATCATGGATGGCAACGGCCGATGGGCCAATCAACGGGGCAAAAATCGTGTTTTTGGACACACCAAAGGCATTAAATCGGTACAGGTCGCTGTCGAAGAAGCCGTTCGCCTGGGAATCCCCTACCTGACTTTGTTTGCCTTTTCGACCGAAAACTGGAACCGCCCTACCGAAGAGATCGGCACCTTGATGGAATTGCTCGTACGGTCGCTGCGCAATGAATTTGAAAAACTCTTAAAAAATCAAATTCGCCTCGAAGCAGTTGGGGCAATCGACCGCTTGCCCACCCTTGTTCAACAAGAGCTCAAACACGTGATTGAACAGACCAAAAACAACGACAAAATGGTTTTGACCCTGGCCTTGAGTTATGGCGGAAGAGAAGATTTACTCCAAGCGGTTCAGCAAATTGCAGCAGGCGTTAAAAATAACATAATTTCGCCCGAAAAGATTGACCAATCCATTATTAATAAGCATCTTTACACCCGAAAATTACCCGATATCGATCTATTAATTCGAACCAGTGGTGAGCAACGCATCAGCAACTTTATGTTGTGGCAAGCCGCCTATGCAGAGCTCTATTTTACATCGGTATATTGGCCTGATTTTCGCGAAGTGCATCTGCATGATGCATTACTAAATTACCAAAACAGAGAAAGACGATTTGGAAAAACAAGTGAACAGATCAAAGTATAGGAAATTTGGGTCAAGCCGTCTGATTTTTCTACTCCTATTCGCATGGAGTTTATCGACTTCTTTGCAGGCACAAGTCGATGAGTTTGTAAAGGGAAAAAAATATACCATTGACTCCATTCGGGTTACCGGACTAAAAACCTTTAACGACCAAACAGTCATTTCATACAGTGGGCTTCGCCGCGGGCAGGTTCTTCAATTGCCCGGAGAGGAAATTAGCGGTATGATCAACAAACTGTGGAAGTTGGAATTGTTTAGCGATATCAATTTTTACCTTACCCATATTCAAGGGGATAAAGCCACCCTAGAAATTCAAATCGAAGAACTCCCTTCGCTTTCTGATGTGAAGATACAAGGAGTAAAAAAAGGAAAGGCAGATATCCTTATCAAGGACACCGAACTGACCAAAGGAAAAAAACTTTCGGAAAGTTTTTTGACCAACACCAAAAACTACATCATCAACAAATTCCGCAAAGAAGGATTTTTGAACACCAAATTAGCCTTCAATATGCTGCCTGACACCACGGGAACCAACAGCCTAAAAATGGTGGTCAATATCGACCGGGGTGCACGCGTAAAAATCAAAGACCTCAACTTTTCGGGCAATGAACGTTTTGGCAATTTTAAATTGGCGAGCAAAATCAAAAAAACCAAAAAACGTTTGCCCCTTCGGTTTTGGAAAAAGTCCAAATACATCGAAAAAGATTACATCGCCGACAAAGAAGCCCTTATCGACTTTTATAAAGAAAAAGGCTACCGCGATGCGCGAATTTTAAAAGATACCGTAATTGTAAACGAAGACAACACTCTTTCGATTAACATTGATTTGGAAGAAGGACGCCGCTACTATTTCGGTAATATCGATTATATCGGTAATGGGGCCTATACCAATTACCAGCTCCAACAAATTTTGGGAATTAAAAAGGGAGACCCCTACAACGGTGTGTTACTCAAAAAACGTATTGCCGACGACACCAAACCCGATGCGGTGGACTTGACCAACCTCTACCAAAACAACGGTTATCTGTTTTCAAACATCAACGCGGTTGAAGTCAGCGCGGTTAATGATACCATAGATTTCGAAATTCGAATCACAGAGGGTAAATTGGCCAGTTTTAATAAAATTTCGGTGATTGGAAACACCAAAACCAACGACCACGTAATTTTTAGAGAATTGCGTACCAAGCCCGGTGAGCTTTACAGTAAGGATAAATTGGTACGTACCGTACGTGAGGTGGGGCAACTTGGGTTTTTTGATGCCGAACAAATCAACCCAAACTTTAAAAAGGTAGACCCCAACGCAGGAACCGTGGACATTGAACTGGGCTTGGTCGAATCGGGAGCTAGCCAAATCGAGCTTCAAGGGGGCTATGGGGGCGGTGGTTTTATCGGTACCCTGGGATTGTCCTTTAATAACTTTTCGATGCGTAATATCTTTAATAAAGAATATTACAAACCCCTGCCGATGGGAGATGGGCAAACCTTGCGCCTACGCCTACAGTCCAGTCAGTTTTATAACACCTACAGCTTTAGTTTTTCAGAACCCTGGCTCGGTGGCCGTCAACCCGTTCAACTCTCAGTATCGCTTTCCCATACCAAACAATTTCGGTACGATTATTTTACCGGAAGAGCCGACAAGAGCCAGTCTTTTGAAATCAGTGGTGTGACCCTTGGCCTAGCCAAAAGACTACAGGTACCCGATGACTACTTTACCTTGTCACAGGCCGTGGCCTACCAATACTACAACCTCAACAACTACTTTACCGGTCTGTTCACCTTTGGCGATGGGGAGTCCAAAAACTTGGCCTATACAGTGGCTTTGTCTCGAAACAATACAGCAGTCAACCCGATCTTCCCAACGAGTGGATCCAATTTTACCCTTAGCGGTAAATTTACGCCACCCTATTCGCTGTTTTCTGATATAGACTATGCTGACTTAGAAAACCAACCCGAATACCAAGACGTCCAAGGCAATCCGATTGCCTCCAAAATAGACCAGGAAAAATACCGCTGGTTGGAATATTATAAAATCAAATTTTCGGGAACCTGGTACACCAAAGTCATTGGCAAACTAATCCTGAAAACACAGACCGACTTTGGCTTTTTGGGAGCCTACAATACGGCACGGGGCAACATACCTTTTGAACGCTTTTTCTTGGGAGGTGACGGGATGGCCACCTATGCGCTTGACGGTCGCGAAAACATTGCCCTTAGAGGATACGAAAACCAATCGCTATCCAGCAGAGACGGGTCTGTTCTGTACAACAAATTTACCGCAGAACTCCGCTACCCCATTACCCTGAAGCCCTCGGCATCAATCTACGGGCTGTCCTTTTTGGAATCGGGCAATGGTTATGATAGTTTTCGTGCATTTAATCCCTTCCAATCCAAACGTTCTGCCGGGGCAGGCATCCGAATTTTTATGCCGGCCTTTGGACTATTGGGTATCGACTTTGGGTATGGGTTTGATAGTGCTTCGGCGACCAGAAATTCGCCCAATGGATGGGAAACACACTTTATCATCGGGCAACAGTTCTAGTTCTTTTGGCTGATTAAAATATTTTTAGGGATTTTACGTTTTACCAGTAACAACATTCACCGTCTATGCGCTTATACAAAATAATAGTTCTGATTGTTTTTCTTTGTGGAAGTTTAAGCCTGAAAGGACAACGCGGTGTGCGCATTGGCTATATCGACATGGACCTTATTTTGGAAAATGTGGACGAATACAAAGAAGCTAGCCGACTACTCGACGAACGCATCGTTACTTGGAAAAAAGAAATTGAACTCAAAAAAATGCAGCTCAAACAATACCAAGACCAACTTGAGGCCGAGCGCATCCTATTGACCGATGAATTGATCGCCGATCGCGAATTGGAAATCAAGGATTTCGCCAATGAAATCATTCTTTTACAAGAGAAACGCTTTGGCCCGCAGGGCGACCGAATCATCCAGCGCAATAAATTATTAAAACCCATTCAAGACCAAGTACTGGCCATTGTTCAAGAAATTGCCGTTGAACGTAAATACGACTTTATTTTTGATAGATCTGCAGACATTGTGATGTTGTATTCGTCAAAAAATTACGATATTAGCGATCTGGTTTTAAAACGGTTAAACCGTGAACAAAAAATTAAAGCCAACAAAGAACGTTTAGAAGCGATCAAAGAAAATTTAAACACGAAGAATAAACGATAGAAGTAATTAATTTAACCATGAAAAACATTCAAAAATTTGTCCTTGCTATTTTCTTATTTGTTCTCCCACTGGGGGCTGTACAAGCACAATCAAAAGTGGCGCATATCGAAGTTCAAAAATTGATCAGTGAGATGCCCGAGGTTATCGCTGCGCAAAAAGAATTGGAAAAGCTCGAAAAGACCTATCAAGCCGATTTGGAATCGACGTTTAAAGAATTTCAGACCAAAGCACAATCTTATGCTGCAGATGCTGAAAACCAAACAGAAATCATCAATCAAAAGCGTCAGGCCGAACTAGAAAGCATGCAACAAGGCTTGCAACAATTTAGAGAAAATGCCGCGCAAGACATCCAGAAAAAACAAATGGATTTGATGCGTCCCCTTTATGAAAAAGCCCGCCAAGCCATCGAAGCGGTTGCGGCTGCCCAGGGATACGAATACGTTTTGGACTCTAGCAACGGTGGAAGTGTAATCATTGCCAAAGGCAAAGACCTTATGGCTGATGTCAAAAAAGAATTAGGTTTCTAATTTGAACCACGCCTGATATTCAAGCGGCCCAAGGGCCGCTTTTTTTATTCGGTAAACCAAGAAGCATAGGTGATATAATTCCGGGCAATGCGTTCGATTTGACCGGATTTAAGAGCATCATCTACCGGCTTGATAAAACGCGCGGGAACTCCACCATATATACTCCCGGGAGGGACTATGGTGTTTTGGGTCACTACGCTCCCAGCAGCAATGATACTGCCGCTGCCCACCACACAATGATCCATGATGATACTGCCCATACCGATCAACACCTGGTCTTCGATCGTACAACCGTGAACGATGGCGTTGTGACCTATAGACACATCGTTGCCAATGGTCGTAGCCGCTGTTTTAAAAGTGGCATGTATGACCGCTCCGTCTTGAATATTCACGCGGTTTCCAATTCGAATTGAATTGACATCCCCACGAATAACCGCATGGAACCAAACGGAACATTCATCTCCAAGCGTAACATCACCTACCACTACCGCATTTTCTGAAAAATAACATCCTTTACCATAGGTTGGGCTACATCCACGGATTGTTTTTTCTAACATACTTTTTTCCTTTAGCTTAAAACTACAACAGTTTTGGCAATTGAGCTTTACGATTATGGTGGGATACCATCGGCGAATTTGTATTTTTGCATCAAAAGAAATGACTATGTATCACGTTGTAGGAAAATGTAAAAAAGGAAATGCTTGGGCCCATTTTGAAGTCACACCCTCGTTGGAGCTTCATCGAACACTCAGTTTTGCCAATATCGACGAAGCCAAAGGAGCCCCCCTTGCACAGCAACTTTTCTATTTGCCTTTTGTCAAAAAAGTAACCCTTACAGAACAAGCCCTGCAAATTGAGCGTTTTAACATCCTAGAATGGGAGGAGGTTATCGACCAAGTCGCTTTGCAAATTGAAGAATACCTCAACAAAGGGGGTGCCGTACTAACTTCAAAAGCATCGACTTCCACAGTACCCGTGACCGTTTATGCCGAAAGTACCCCCAATCCCAACGTGATGAAGTTTGTGGTCAACAAAATGTTAGTCGATCAAATTTACGAATACAAAGACATTGACACAGCCAGTGGGTCACCCCTTGCTACCGCCCTTTTTCATTTTGCGTACATCAAAGAAATTTTTATCGACACCAACTACCTGTCTATCACCAAATACGAACGCATGAGCTGGGATGCTATAGTGATGGAACTACGGGAGTTTATCAGTAGCTATTTAAAAGAAGGCAAAAAAGTAGTCGATACACCACCAACCGCTCAACCATCGGATGCACCCATGACCGAAGCCCAAGACCTAACGGATACCGAGCGGGAGATTGTCAAAATACTATACGAGTACATCAAACCGGCCGTTGCTTCAGATGGGGGTAATATCGCTTTTGAATCCTATAATACAGAGGACAAAAAAGTCAAGGTCATCTTACAAGGGGCTTGTAGCGGATGTCCCTCTTCGACCATT
>Ga0181572_10000069_pt1 | contig 59340 bp, 50 predicted proteins | sample 101ome_26_FD_133004 | JGI IMG/M metagenome (GOLD analysis project Ga0181572, IMG submission 133004) | Coastal salt marsh microbial communities from the Groves Creek Marsh, Skidaway Island, Georgia - 101408AT metaG (megahit assembly) | ecosystem: Environmental > Aquatic > Marine > Intertidal... | reverse complement strand
GCTGGAGTTGCCTTCCCTGAATTCCTTGAAGTCCAAGATCACATCTGGGGCTATGGCTTAATGTTCAGTGGATTGTTTATCGCTTTCTCCATATGGAAATATGGGTACATCAAGTGGAAGAAAGAGGTCGAATTGGGTAAGGCTCCACCTGGATTTGCGGGCTACCTCGGTGTCGGAGTCTCTGCTTTCCGTGACGATTACATCAACACTGGTGACAACGACATCGAAGTTGGACGATGGTGGGATTTGTGTCTTTACCTTGCGTTCCCGATTCTCTTCAGTGTCCTGATGCTCTCGTACTTTGGAGATATGATTGCCAACACAGAAGACGTGTGGAATCCAGCGAATCCGAAGGGACTTGGAATCATTCTGGCCTTCTGGTCGGTGGTCGCAATCGTGTTCATTTCACTAAACAAATTCCTGATTGCTCGACCGTTGTATCGAAACGTACCAGAAGGAGCAGATGCTGATATCTCGTTGCTACCTGGTGGGGACGACCCACTCGTTTCGGTTCTCGGTGATGATGCATCAATCGACATGACCGAATTGGTCGCAGAAGTTGTCGATTGAGTGAGGTGATTGTTGATGGAACCACTCGTCCAGTGGTTGTTGGGAGGATTTGTTGTATCCCTTCTGTTCATCGTGGTTGCTCGATGGTTTTGGAAGCGATACGACCAGCCAAGTGAAGCTGCATTGGAGTGGCAGAAGGAACAGGAAGAAAAACGCAAAGAGCGAAAGGTCTGGGAATCTGTTGAAATGCAGATGCGTCGGGAAGCTGAAGAAGCGGAACGTCAAGCCGCATTCCAAATCAAGCGCGAAGTTGCTGCATCTTCAGGAAAAGCACCGGATGCAAGTACGGTCTCTAAGGCCTTTGAATCACTTGGAACACCGGTACAACAACCTGCTTCAACCGAAAGCGACCTTGAGTTGGAAGCGGATGATTCCGATGTTGAACTCGCTCCAGACCTCGTTCAAGTCCGACAAGACGCTTGGGATGGTAACGAAGACGTGCCACATGCGGAAGAAGATCGTGAAGAACCGGATTGGGAACTCGTCGAACGTCTGAAACGTATTGCTGAATCGACCGAAACCGAAGATGTTCCTCATCCTGAAATTCCGGAAGCACCTTCTCTACCTGAAATCGAAGATTCAAAACCTGAACAATTTGAATCGTGGTTGACGGAAGAAGAGTAAGCGTTTAGGGCGTTACTATCACCTTCATTAAAGACCTCTCAGACGACGAAACATGAAACCTACAGATGAACAAGCAGGGGCTTGGACGGAAGCGTTTGATGAAGGTAAATTCGTTCGGAAATCGAGTGAATTCCGCGATTCCATTTCGAAAGGAGGGACGTTCGATGTTGAAAGCGGACGATACCATCTCTACATTTCACATGCTTGTCCGTGGGCACATCGAACTTTGATGACACGCACATTACTCGGTCTTGAAGACCACATTACGTTCGATGTGGTTGATTGGAGAATGAACCGAGATGGATCGTGGTCGTTCAATCCTGAGGAAGAAGGAGCCACAGCAGATACAATCAACGGTGAGACCAGTTTGGAAGGTATCTACAACAGAGCCTTTGAAGGTTGGAATGAAAGCCTTCGAATAGGTACTGTACCCGTCCTTTGGGATCGTAAACATGCCACAATTGTCAATAATGAAAGTCGTGAAATCATCCGGATGTTCGACCAGTTTTCACAGGAAGGATTCGGTAATGGAATCACGCTTTGTCCTCCAGAGCTGAAACAAGACATCGATGCGATGATCGATGCAAACTACGAATCGGTCAACAATGGTGTCTACAAATCTGGTTTCGCTCGTACACAAGAAGCATACAATGAATCCGTCACTGTTCTCTTTGAGCGACTTGATGAACTTGAGAAGCATATGGAAGGAAGAAAATGGCTCGTCGGAGCAGAACAAGGGCAACTGACGGAAGCGGACATTTGCTTATTCACAACCTTGGCTCGTTTTGATTTGGTCTATGTTGTTCATTTCAAATGCAATCTTCGAAGAATCATTGACTATCCGAATCTTCAGGCCTTTGTTGAACGTATAATTGATCTGCCTGGAATTCGAGAAACGTGCCATTGGCATCACATTAAGGCGCATTATTTCTGGTCACACCAGAACATCAATACCTTCCGGATTATTCCTCTCGGCCCTCTGGAAGGGGCACACACAAAATGATGAGGAATCAACAGAACGCCTCTGATTGAAGCGAAGGGCATTAGAGGGGATGGCTCTTCGATGGTTCATGGTCCAACGTCCAAGAGGTACGCGTGACTTCGGGCCAGCAGAAATGAAACGACGACTTGCATTTGAATCACTTCTGGAAGAACAAGCACGTCGTCACGGATTCTCCCGTGTTCAAACACCGATCTTTGAATCACTCGATTTGTTCACTGCCAAATCTGGTCCAGGTGTCGTATCTCAACTCTATGCCTTTCAGGACAAGGGAGAGCGCGATCTCACACTTCGGCCTGAATTAACAGCCCCAGTCATGCGGATGGTTGCTGAAGAACTTCGTAACGAGACCAAACCACTCCGCCTTTCTTACTATGGCCAGTGCTTCCGCTATGAGGAATTCAAGAAAGGACGCTACCGAGAGTTCTACCAATACGGTGTTGAACTGATTGGGGCAACAGGACCCCTTGTTGAGGCTGAAGTCATCGCTCTCGCCATCAACATGTTAACCAAAGCAGGGCTCAAGAACTGGGAACTACGCATCGGTCACGTCGGTGTCCTCAAGCAAGTTCTTTCAGGTATTGGACTGAGTGATTCTGCTGCATCAGGAGAGCCGCCTCTTGCCTCAGCGATGCGTTTCCTCGATAAGGCTGACTTTGATGGGTTACGAGCATTGTTGACATCTCAATCCATTTCAACAGATTTCGTAGCACCATTGCAACAACTCTCAGAATTGAAAGGTGGCCAAGAAACCATTGCTTCAGCCCGTGAACTCCTTTCCACCATGGATGGTGTTTCGCTTGATGCACTGGATGATCTCGAATCAACCATCAATTCGATTGCGCAACTTGCACCTTCTCCTCCATCACTTTCGGTCAATCTTACCGTCGCTCGTGGCCTCGATTATTACACTGGAACTGTGTTCGAAGTCCATGTCCCAGAACTGGGTGGAGAGGGACAAGTTCTGGGGGGAGGTTCCTACAAACTCCTGCATCTGTTTGGACTTGCAGATTTGGATCCTTGTTGTGGATTTGGCCTTGGTTTTGACCGAGTTCTACTCGCTTTGGAAGCACAGGCTGCTGCTGAAGGTCGAAGTGAAGTCGTACCTGGGGAAGACGATGAAACGCCATTCCTCGCCATGATACCATTCAATGTTGACTCATCAGAAGTCCTTGATTTAGTAAGAGAATTACGAGCATCAGGCGTACGTGTTGAAATTGAACTACGTTCAAGAAAGATTGGCAAAGCGATGGGCTGGGCAGATAGCATCGGTGCAGGTTTTGCGTTGGTTGTCGGTCCAAGGGATCTTGAACAAGGTCAAGCCACGGTCAAACGCCTTTCTGATGGAGAACAACTTCCAGTTGAACTCAATATGGAGTCAATCCTTTCAGCATTGAATGCTTGAAGAATCACTCATCTTCTCTTCGAGCGTTCACGAAGACAGCCATTGCAATCGCTGCAGATGCAACAACGAGTGTGAATCCGGGGGTGTCTTCGGAACCACCGCCTATATCGCCACCACCTTGGAATGCTTCGTCCCATGAATCGTCGTCAATTGGCAGTTCGATGTATGACTGCTCACCCATGCTCATTTCAAACTTGGCTGGTTCGCCGGTAGGGGCAAAAATGATACTACCAGCTTGATAATTACCTCGAAGTGTCATTGTGACCCGTACTTCTGGGTTGAATTGATCCCCGTCCCAATCAATGATGGTGCTTTCGTCAATAACGAAATTGAATGTTACAGTGTTATCTCCAACCACTAGGCCAGTCTCATGGTGCTCTCCTATGATGTTTGGACCCGCGTACAAGGAAATATTCAATTCCTCGCAATCATTTTGTCCACATGCAGTATTTCCATCATTATCATTGGTCCAATCGCCCTCAACGTATATGTTAAATGACCCCCTGAAAAGACCATCAGGGTCCATGTACAATCGTTTTGCGAGCATAGGATCCATTCTAAAGCGCAGGTCAATATCTAAAACGCCATTAGGCTGTTCTTCAGAGTAGAGTTCAAGACTTGAGTTGTCCATCTTCTGGAAGTGTGTCCATGCCTTTGTGTTTGAATCATTCCAGAACATGTACATTGTTTTGTTTTCTTCACTCGGTTGTCTGATGTCATTTTGTGGCTCTGATTGTTGAATTGAAACATCACCGCCAGCTTGAACTGGAACCAACATCATCAACGCCATGAAAACAGCCAAACATGCTACTTTGCGCATGATTCTCCGAACACCTACAAAGATATGAGGTTATTGAGCAGGTGTGTTAATTACACTGCTCAATCAAATCGATGGATATCGACGCCACCCGTCGTGTTTCCACCCGTATTGAGTTGCGTCTGTCGTGTGAGTTTGAGAGCATCTCCGAGCTTATTTGGCTCCATTCGTGCCGTTCGCATGTCAGCACCACCAACGCCAGTAATGATGGCCATGACTTTGATGGTATCACCAAAGGTTGGATCCTGTCTCGCACCCCAGATCACGTTTGCATCATCGCTGACTCGTGCAGTCATCAAATCGACGACTTGTGATGCTGATTCAAGCGTCATGTATTGACCTCCAGTGACGTGAATGAGAACGCCTGTTGCTCCAGTAATGTCAACATCAAGGAGCGGATGATTGAGTGCTTCATGAACGACTTCTTCGGGTCCACGATCCGATTCACCATAGAGCATCATCGTGACTCCTCCATTCGACATAATCGCTCGAATGTCCGCGAAATCAAGATTGATGAGTGATGGAAGTGTTATTGTCTCGACAATTCCCTTGACAATTTCGGCAACCAATTGATCCATGATTGAAAACGCTTCTTCGAGAGGTAGGTTTGGAACATAATGCAACAGTCGGTTGTTATCGAGAACAAGGACTGCGTCTGCGACACGACGTAGTGATTCAAGCCCTTCGAGAGCCTTCTTCATGCGTAGTCGACGTTCGACGTGGAATGGCGTTGTAACAATACCAACAACAAGAGCTCCTGCGGACTTTGCTTCTTCTGCAACGATTGGGCAAATTCCAGTTCCTGAGCCACCGCCAAGTCCGCTTGCAATGAAGACAAGATCTGCACCGTTGACGATGCGTCTTATCATCTCACGACCAGCTTCCGCACACCTTCGACCCATGGATGGATCTCCGCCTGCTCCGAGTCCGCGCGTGATGTGACGACCAACGAGGAGTTTCTGTAGTGAACGTGTATTGTCGAGGTGCTGTTTGTCGGTGTTGATCGCAACCGTGACGGCTCCTTCAACACCAAGATGTGTGATTCGATTGAGGGTGTTGTTTCCTGAACCACCACAACCAACGATCAAGATTCGAGGATTTGGGACACCAAGTGTGGAAACGTCCTCATCCATGAGGGCGGTAGCACCGCGGTTGATGGCTTCATCACGAAGCCCAGCAACCATATCTGCGAGTGCCTTATCATGCATATTTCTCTCCGCCCTTGCGTTACCTGAACTGGAAGAACTACTGGGTCCCATCCCTACACTTCCTGATTTGGCGAGCCTTCTGTTCCCACTATTAACATCCGCGCTTGGAGCAGGGGTAAAATGGTCGATTTTTGCGGTCGCATTCACTGGCCAAATCAACCTCGACCTTTGTTAATCTCTTGTTTGTTGAAGGACGATGAGAATAAATAGAACGAGGCGGTCGCACGGACTACCTCACTTAGCTCAGTTGGTAGAGCACCTGACTGTAGTTGGAAAAAACAACGTCTCAGCAGACATCAGGGTGTCCCCGGTTCAAGTCCGGGAGTGGGGACCACATCTGTTACTGAATGCGTATAAGCATACCATTCAACAAACTGACAGAACTGGTTCAGGACGATAAATGATTCATCCCATTCGATGTTAAAATGGTGCGTTGCTCGATTCCTGAATTCCTTAATCAGGTTGAGTTGCGTGAGCGACTTTTCATTGAGCGGTTTTTTTGTTTGATATTCGTTGATGTAAGTATGAAGTGTTGGACGAGCATTGTGTTTACGCGTGATTCCTAAAGAATCACAAGCTTTGCGCATGAGTCGTTCAGTTGTTGCACCAATTGCAATGACAATAAGTGACGGCGATTTTGACGCGAAAATTTCCTTCGAAGAGGCAACATCTTCCAAAAGTGGCTGATGCTTCTCTAACTTCTCTCGTATCTTATTAAATTCATCGAGTTCAGATTGCTCAACTTCTTTGTTAGCAACCGGATCATCCTGAAGAATTTTTGTTAGTGCAAAGTAGAAATGGTTCAGAGGTAAACTACGATTTTTGTTTGATTTCACAGTCAGGAAGTCAAGGCCTTTGGCGTACATCCAGAAGAGGGCAACGATGATAATAACCCCAAAAATTGTCGCAAACATACTTTCTTCTGGCGTAATAAATATGGCAGCCAAGAAAAGCCCGACTCCAAGAAGGTACATTGAAAGGTTGTGTTGAGATTGATACGGTAGCCCACCCATAATCTCTACGTTTTGGCCATCTTTCGCTTTGACAATCAAACGTTCCTGTGTCCCAAATCGTCCGCGCACAAGGTCGAAGAAAACCCAAATACAAACTGGAGAAAAATATTCGAGATGTTCAAGAAAATCATCAGATTCGACACCAATATTATCATCAACCATCCGCTCAGACCATTCAATAATGGTTGCAAAGAAAATCAAGGACGATAACACTGTAATGAGCGTCATCAAACGGTAGACAAAGAAAAGCCGCTCTTCAGGAAAAAAGTACTGAAACCTTGCACCATTCAAGTTGATTCCATCATTTGTCGCTGCTAAAGGATCCTTGCGATCACTGACAAGTGTGCCATCGGATAACAAGCTGATTTTCACTTTTGAATTTCCTAAAAGAGCTCTCAACCGTGAATTCTTTTCGTGATGAGTTGTGCTTGCAACGACGATATTTTCTCGAGCCGTTGGCATAAGTATCAGCCTTTCCAAAACCCTCGTTTGTAAATATTTAACTGAAGTCATGCAAATTTGAAATACTGTCATGAATTAACAACCTCATGCGTCAGGGCGAGGTTATCAATTTCGCTCAAGTTGATGCTAGTGTACACTCATTCCTCACCAATCCGATACCAATGTCTGATACTGAGTCTGATACCGAGTCTGATACTGAATTCGAGTATTCTCGCCTTTTTGATGCGTGTTCAGATTTTATTCAGGGTATCGAAGCTGAATGTATTCATCGAATTGAATCCTCATCAAGCCGGATTTACAGATCATCAGAACCAATAGACCTTGATGCGAGAGACCCATTTGCTCATCGTACTCCCGAAATAATGACTCAGTACCTTACAGATTCTTTAAGTTACAAGATATCGAAAAACATCGAGCCAATTGTTTTTGTTTCGTTACATTACTCTTGTTTTAGTTCAACAGAATTCACGCTTGAACAATGCAACAATTTGATGGGCATCTGGCAAGAAAAAACGCAAAAAGGTCTGAATGAATTTGTTGGCAAGGGTGCTGTTAAGGTTCAAGTCATGGTATACGATGATATCGAAGATATCGAAGCCAATCCAGTAAAATATTTTGCTCAAAGTTTGAATCGAGAAAGTGACTTAACAGACGAGGATGACGAAAGTGTATTGCAAGCAACATTACCATTTGTGCTAATTGACTGTTCTCCTGTGGACAATCATCGGAAATTTGAATTCGATTTTGAGCAGCAACTCCCAGAATTTATCTTGTGTTTCTCTTTAATCGATGATTCTGACCAAATTGACACATCTACACTCAATCAAATCTCGGAAAAAGTGAGGAGTGGGTTCACAATTTTTCAAAAATTAGGCCCAGAATCGGATTCTATGAATTCCGTTGCAGAAGTTCTGAAATTAAGTTCAGTACTGTGCGCAAAGTTGATTTTTGGGGAAGATAATGAAGGTACTCGAGCGTTCGACCATTTAGCTTATGGCGCCTTTTTAGAATCTAGAAGAACAGACAAATCCAAATCTAGTTCATCCAAATTAGGTAGTTTCTACAGAAGAGTCCCACAGTACAACCAGCACGGGTTGAAGGATTTGATATCTGAGTGGACTGCGTACAGAGGGAATCAGACGTTGAAATCATTACGGGGGTATTATAATGCGATTTATCATTGTAAATACATCGTAGGTGATCAACCCATTAGAGACATGTTAGACAGAACAATTCATGCTTGGTCATTTTTCACTCACAATTTAGCGAAAATTGCTGGTTTGGCGAATGACGTTCTTGAAACAAACCCTAATCCACACTTCCCTCCTTGGGCCAGAGTTACTCCAAACATACGAACAAAGCAAACAATTGAAAAAATCTTTCAATCAAAAACCGATACTTCTAGTTCAGAAGATGTAAACAATTTCATGAAGGCACTGAACAAACTACTTCGACATCCAAAAATAAATATCGGTATAAATCTAAGTTTATCAGAGGTAAAGACGTTTTACGAGGAATTTACGGAGTTGGTAATTCAACTGAAAAAAATGTATTATACTGCGAGTAAACTGTTTCACCCAAATACGGTTGAAGATAATATGTACTTGAGTATGCTAAATTCCTATGACGTTAATTTCAACATACCTGTTCGAATGAGGTTGTATGACCCAATTATGAAATTTCTCGAGACCTATTCCGAGGCTTTGGATAAATTCGATAGTACAAATCCAAATATAGCAACTGCTCTAAAATCAGTGATTAAGTTAGACAAAGTTTCGGGGAGCTGCTGACATGAGTAACGATCGTGCGATTCATCGAACTGTTTCTGGCCATGTTTTGAATTACATACCCTTGACCCCCTTTAGTTCCCAGTTTTGTGAATGGCCGTTAGGTTTTATGACGGAGCGTTGCAAAAAAGACACGACAAATAATGTACAGGATTCTCCATTTACAGAATCTGAAATGGACGTTTCGATCAAACTTCTGAGGTGGAAAAGAAATTTAGACGTAAAGCTGTGTGAAGCACTCTCACCAAAAAATTGGGTTCTAGAGAGGATTGGACTCGAGTTTAGGGAAGAAGCCGGAGCAGCTATGTTTTATCCTCCAATCGCTATTCGTGCTAAGTCTGGATATGGTAAATCCATGCTCTTTGGGAAAGTCATTGCCGAGTTAGTTGATGCAAAGTTTACGCAAAATGGTGGAAATGAATGGCCAGTGTATAACCGAATTGTTTACTCTCAACTCAAAGATCAGATGGCTTCAAATCTAGAAGAAGCAGTTTGTCGCGGACTGGATAAATTCCACCAATGTCCAAACCTAGAGACGTTTTTCGAACTAACTAAAGATGTTCCTGCCGGACAAAAAATTTTGTTCATCGACAGTCTTGATGAGCATCCGGAAGCCAAAGAGTGGTGGAACATTTCTCTCATTCTTTCAAAGAATGGCTGGAGAGTGGTATGGGCTTGTAGAGATCCTGACTGGAACACTTTACAGCTCAGTTCGCAGGTAAAATCAAACTTCTATTCACGTTTGGATGGCAACACCGACCTACATTGGGAAGAATATACCGGTTTAACTTGGGATTTAGAAGTACCTGGCCGCCGCTTGAATTATCTCAAGGAGGGGAAAATCGCCAAACCAAGGTCACCGAGATTGTCCCAGGACAATCATCGTCCGAAAGAATGGGAGAATGACCGGTACAAAAACAATAAATTCCTGAAATATGCTTATGAAGCAACCCAATTGATGCACATTTTCCATACACATCACCGTCTAAAAACTGAATTCCGTGATGAATTAGACCTGTTATTGGTTGAGAATCTATTCAGAGTGAGGGACCGAATCATCTCAAAAAATGTGAAATCAAATTCGACATCGGATAAAGAATTCCTAAGAATCTTTAATGACCCGAAATGGTTTAACCAATTCTTCGATTCAAATCTTGCGAAGGTTATCATAGACACTGCATTGCATTACGCCTCAGTAATCTTGAAATCACATACCGAAGAAGAGATTTTCACTTCCTGGAATAATATTTGCCAGACTTATTATCAAAAAAATCATCATGAAACAAGCAAGAGTAACGGAAAACTTCGAGAAACCATTTTCACTCCTGAAAATGATTTGAACAATATTTCGAATAAACTTCTCAAGAAAATGCTTGATTTTGGAATACTAAGGGAGTCAGATGGCCAATTGAAATTCCGTCATAGAGATTTCGCAGTAGTTGCGTACGTCAATGGTAGTGAGAATGGTCTTGATTCACTCAACAAAGAAGATATCATTTTCTCGTACTTTTTCCCACACTCTGAAGACTTTCCTGGAAGCTCTAGTGAACAAAACCAAGAACGTAGGATTGAATTTCTCCGCAGAACAGGGAATGTGACATCTCAAATTGAATCACTGTGGAAAATAGAAAAATTGCCAGTAGATCTTAGTATCATTGCGAAGGTCTCAATCAAACTTTTCCTACCAAAAATCGAAGAAGAGGAAGTGAATAAACCAGCAGAGACATCTCAGAAACAGGTACAGAAATTACCCGATAACAAAGGGATTAGCGAGTCACAACGAAAATCTATCGAATTAGGGGCTGACAGGTCTGCAATCGTCTTGCACGGTGTTCCTGGTTCTGGGAAAACATTTAGTGGCGTTGAAAGAATTATCTATCGACAAGCCAATCTTTTCACTAGCGGTATCAGAGACTCTCGAGCATTGGTTGTTTCATTAAATGATGAACTTGCCAAGAGCATTGATGAAGAACTAAATGGTCAACACAAGAACTCGCCGTTTCTTAATGGTTTCAATCAAAGTCAGATTCAAGAAATCATCAACACAATTGAGGTTAAATCAATAAAACAAATCATCGAAGAGTGGATGCCAAATGTTGCTCGTGATGGGAAAAGTGATTGGTTATTTTCGCTTGACAATCTATGGGACATATTCAATGAACAACTCAGGGAAAGGACAAAAAGGAGGAAAATAAAATTTGACCGGAGCTGGTATCGGATATTACTCAAAGACTTTCAAAATAAGATGTTTGATTCATATTCAGGTCAATTCAAAACACAAAAGGACTACTTGAGGGACGTAAGAGGAGGCGGCATACAACCAGATGTCAGAAAGGTCTGGCATGATGTTATTCGTGAATTTCGAGAGAGGAAAAGAAAACTTCCACTACAGGAAGCTTGTGCACTTCTAAGAAATCAGTTGTTGTACTATGAATTCACAGAATCCTATGCCAGTGATTTCAACCCCGACTACAATTATGAAACCGAGTTGTTACCATTCGACGAAGACAAATCATTTTCGATTTTCAGAGATAAATTCCAAAATGGATATTATGATTGTATTATGGTCGACGAAGTCCAGGATTTACCAATCATTGCTGTCAACATGCTATCATTTTTGAGTCCTAGCCGTGAACCCAATCGATTCATTCTCTCTGGTGATAAGTATCAAACTCTAAATGGACAAGAATTTTTGTGGGAACAATTTCTTGTAAGCTTAACAAAGATGACAGCACGTCTTTCTGAGGAACACTCACAATTTATTTTTCACGACAAAAACACAAAAAGGCCACATGATCACCATCTGAAAGGGCTATTTTGGTCAAAAGAAGCAATTGATACGGTGATAAAAAATCGACTTGTTGAAAATTTCAGAAACCACCCTGCAATTAATGAAATTACTATGCACTCTTGGCAGAATTGGCCATCACCTCAATACTATGAAGGTTCGACTGAACATGGTGGAGAAAATTTTACTAAGATGGATTCACAATTCAAAAGGAGTAATGATTACAAAGATTTCAAACCAATCATGGTAATCAATACGAAAAATCGTGAAGATTTCATCGAGAAACTTTTGCTAATATTGGAGAGTATTAACCAAAGGGCGGGTGTTTCCCTCCTTTGTGCTAGCCCGAACATGAGAAAGTATATTCAGCGCTTATTCGAGGGGAAATTCCCTTATGCTCACGATACGGATAAGTACAAAATTGAGACTTTTGATCCTTGGACCATTAAAGGTCTAGAGCGAAACGCAGTAGTGGTATTAGGGGGGTACTATTATTCCTCTCGAGATCCAGACACAAAAGACTTGGGTGCCATTAATCTATCAAAGGCTTTCCTGGAGTTTGAAGAACACGAACGCGAAGCCATTGATCTGATGAGAAGGAAAATGTTGGTTTCACAAACCAGAGCAGTAGAGCAATTAATTATTGTAGATACTCCAAATAACATCGAATTAAAATTAGGGGGTGAAGAGGAGACTTTCCAATCACTAAACACGATGGATTTCAAGAGTGTAGAAACAGGAAGTCCGATTGAATATATTGAAGATCCTCAGGATGTTGAAGAAGGAATACGAGAATTCTTCAAAGCAAGCAAAATTCTCCCGGAGCACATTTCGATTAAACGTTTTTCTGAAGGTATAAAATTACTACACAGAACACGGAACAAGAAAGACAAAACCGATTTCGAAAATTTCAAGGTGAGCTTCCGTAACATTCTCGATAACGATGTTCAGAACTCTGAATTAAAAATTCTAATCAATCAATTGACAAACAATACCGTACCACTTGCACGCCACAATTTGATAGAGGATTTGATGAGAGCAGAAACAGATCAACGCAGTTATGCACCAAAGGGTTCTAAAAATCGTTACAAACAAAATGAACGTGACGATTACACAACAATGATACAATTAGCGGACAATCTAACACAATCTAATGTGGAGTTATGGTCGCTAGAAGGGTTCGAAGCACTAAAAACAGTCTTAGATTACCGTAAAGATTTGTCTACTCGATTACGTCGCTTGGAAAAACAATTTATTGAAAAATATGAGCACGAGTTTAACGAATTACTTGAGGATATCAATAGGGTACTAAATGAAACCAAATTGATGCTACGAACTTTCAGTACACATCACAATTTACCGAAGGACAATGACATTCCAAAAACCGACATCGGAGTGTTTTTGCTTGCGTATATTCTCTCCACAGCGAACAAAATGAGTTTTGCCTCTTATCCAGGCAGATTAAGGGAAGAAGATTTTGGGAAATTAGTCATACAGAATCTCAAGCAACTTGAGATCGGAGTTACTGGTGAAGGTGCACTAAATCTCTCACACAATAATAACAATTTTGAAGCAGATGGGGAAGTCTGGAACAGACTAATTGAGGATTTGCATTTCATGAATCAACAAAAGGGGGATATTGAAAATCCTGAATTTGTTGCATTAATCAGCAAACTCGCCCAATCATACAGCGCAATTTCCGGTATGTTGGGGCATCTTGGAGAGGTGTCTAATGAAAACCTGAAAGTTTTGACAAATGGAAATGCAGCAATTATTCATATCTTGGTTCAGATAGGACAAGAGGATGACATTAGTAAGTCAAAGCAACACATTCTTAATTTTGTTTCAAATGAATTTCCTGGTTTAGATCGAGGCAAACATCGGCAACTTCTGTTGAACATAAGCAAGAAAGTTCCAGATTGGTTTGATGAATTAGATGATGTGATAGTTCTAAACTGGGCAATCAAGAATTTCGTTGCATTCATGGAGGCTTTGGAAAGCGACACTCCTCGTCACAACAAACGTATCTTAGGGTTATACAGTAAATCTCGTCACATTAATGATTGGATAAATGAATCGATAAGTATTGAAAGACCAGTATGGGACTTGAGTAGACATCTGAATTTGACTGCGAAGGATGATTATTCTACATATCTTCAGGTTTTGACAACTTTTAGCAATTCGTTGTTGGATAAGTTGAAACACTCAGAATTAGATGATCGAGGTCTTCAAAATCTTGTTGACGTTAGTGTTTTTAGGCAATCAATAGCTCTTTCTGCACTTAATCATCAGGAGATTTTTGGCGTTAATTATCGTGAAGAATACATAGGATTTGATAGTTCAATTCAACAAATATACACAGTAATTCGTCAAGAAAAGAAAGGAAAAATCTACAAAAAATCACTTCAACGGGTCAAGGAATTACTAGATACCCTTGAATCAGATGTTGACTATTTATACGGTAAATCTGGTAAGAACTTTATCCGCGAAGTATTATTTCTTCAGAGTATTTCTAAACCAACTCATATTGATGAAGAATTCCAACAAATACCAAGTCTACATAAATTAAACATTTTTGAACTTGAAAAAGTAATCGAATACCCTCCACTCTTCATGCCACCGCAACAAGATGAAAATAGTGAGAAGAATTGGATTGTGAATAATAAACATCGAGTGTTTTATCCAGTACAAAAAGATCCCTTAAGCCGACTCATTCTTGTTGCCAATGTGCTTGAAAATTGGGAATTGAATATGAAATTGAATGAAATTATTTCAACCACCTTCAATCCAGTATCCGAAGATGAATCAACAAGATTGTACTGGAATAATGACGGCTTTGGTAGAACACTAGATTACGACACTTGGCTGAAGAAAAATAATCAGTTGTACGAATTCCTAAATTCAGAAGGCGTGATTCATCCTGTGGCAAAAAATGTTTGTGTGTTGCACGATAAGTTTGATCTAGACTCTAGAATAACGAAGTACCTTCGGGTAGTTGATTCATTACTTAATCTACTCTCTAATAAGAAAAACAGCGTAACTACAGAGTTAAAACCTCTTTTGAGAGATGTTGTGATTGAGGTTTTTGATCTAGAAACTACAGCCAATGAAATGTATCCTGCGCTTACTGAAGTCCAATTTGAAATAGTCACCTGCCCAAAAGACTCTCCTCTAAAAATTGATTACACTAAGAAAGCATCGAAAAGTAAATCACAAGTGCTTCCAATGTTGACAAAACCCGAATTTGTTCGATTGGTTGAAGATTTGATTGGGTATAACCAAAAAGGAAATCCGAACGTTGCCGACAGCATCGCATCATTGGAATATCACAAAGAGTTATTCATCGAATTCCTGAATCGCTATCGCAAAGAAACGGCCGAACATCTGAACGCTCTTGAAATGCAAGGACATATCATAGATGAGGCTTTGAGAGAATTCCTAGATGGAAATTCGACCGAGGAAGAGAGTGATATCAAAGTTGAGGATTCTCTTGTTGATAGCATTAATGAAGTGCTTGGGAGTGAAGAAGAAGACTTCGAATTCATTGATGATTTCGAAGTTGTTGGAGAGGTAGAGATGAGTGATCTTGATGAAGACTCACAAAACACCGTTAAAGCGGCAGTTAATGACCACTTTGCAGATCTTGTCTTTGTTGCTGACGGGCAAAATGATGAAAAGTCATTGAATCAAAAAGTAATGGAAAAATTCAATCTTACCTTGGATGATTGGGAACAGCTATCGTACGAAAACAGACAAAAGCTACGTGAGGCGTATGATATATTAAACTGAGCAAAGTCCGGGCAAAACCTTGTTCACGAAGAGCTCAGCTTTCCCCCCCATGATATCCATCCAATATTGGCTCTTTGCCCGAGTTGGAAAAATCCTCTCCCTCACGTCCTTCGCAAAATTATCAATGCCAGAATGGTGATGCAAGGCGTTGATGATGCAAATGCATTCAATCAATCCTATTGGCGTTTTGAGTCTCCCGTTCAAAGAGTATTCATCATTCATGAGATTGTGTCCTTTGAGCTGCTTGATAATGCCTTTTTGTTCGAACTTTTCTTTCGCTTCAGTGGCTTTACTGATCATGTAATCATCTTGAATTCGATCTGTCGGCCATGGGATTTCCGCTTTGATGAGTTCGTAAACACAGTGTATTGAAGCCCGATTGTTTTCAAGAGCGTATAGATTCTTATCGATAAGTTCGGAGAAAATATGATCTTTTTCTTCATACGTTCGAAACGCCCAACTTAATTCGCCTCCGAGTTTCGCACGTTTCGCAAACATCCACAACGGTTCGATATGAAGGAATGAGAATGTTTTGTGGATGTATGTCGTTAACACAATTTGTCGAAATGCAGTACCATCCATGTCTTTCATGGCCATGAGGAAAGGTAGTTGACACTCAATCCAGGATTGTTCATTTGTTCGTTTTGAGTGTTGATCCTCCTTTTCCAGTTTTTGTTGGTCGAAATTTTTACCCTGAACAAATGGGTTGTCTGCTTTTTCAAACTTGTAAGGGGGGTCAATGACACCCCTGCGGTTCTCCAAGGCTTTCAAATAACTGCTCCGATCATTATACCACTTCTCACCTTTTTGTGCACCAGTTCCTTCAGGTGGTGGAAGATCGTATCGAACCGAGGCGCAATTTGGATTGTTGCATACAAAACCCTTGGATTCGGGCGTCCACATGTATTGTCCAAAGGAACAATCTTCACAATCATATTCAGATATTAAGTCGTGAATATAGACATCTGAATCATCACCAGCAAATGGGACGAGAGGAACTCCAAACCTAAATCGAGAATCGAGGTTTCGTTCCTTGCACCACTCATCTATGCATGCTATACTTGTACAAATTCCATGCGGAGCCCATTCGTTGTCATCTGTAAATTCAGGTTTCTTTTTACTTGAAATGAAGCCAAGGGAATCAATCCTATCGGAATCGTACATGAAATCAGTTTCATTGATATCACCACACTGTGGGCAACGAAAACTCGTTGGGTCTTCACTCATTTCTCTCAACCTCCGATTGGCGGATATTGATGATTTGTTCAGCAACAAATCTCCCAAGGTCGGTGAGGAAAAATTCTCCTCCTATTTGACGAACAAGTCTAGCTTGTACTAATTTCCCAAGGCTTCGGTGAATGTGTGAATTCCCAGCAAAGAGGCCATATTCTTTCAATTTGACTTTCAGGTCTTTTGGTCCAATACCAAATGACACGGAATTTTGTATAGCATCATTCATTGCAGCGAATAGATCTCCATCGTCTTCGACAATGTTCTCCAATTCCCACTTGTAGAGGCCTACAAGGAGGTTTGGGCCTCCTTTTGTATTGCCGTGTCGACCGAGATATTGCTCTATTGCTTCGAGTGCGATCCGATTTGGAGGGGATAACACAAGCGATCTTCTTGGGATTATTTTCATATCTTTCGATATTCTAGGTTTTAACACATATGTTGGTGCTGAATGAGTGATGTAGGAAAAGAACGAAATTGCGCTTCGAATCGGATTTAGTGGCATGGTCAAATCGATGTCCCATAATCTGGGGCCGTGAGTCGTTTCAAATTCTACACATCGGGCGAGGAGATGAAGAAACACGTTCATCTGAAACTCAAGATTTGGACTCGGGTTGATAATTACGAGGTGTTGTTTGGTATCAATTCCGTATTCCTTTGTCCTACTATCAAGAGCGTTGTATGCATGAATTAAATCCCCATGATACTGTTTGAAACTGAGATCCTCTTCGTGTTCGAACTTTTTCAAAGCCTGTTCCAGCGTCATAATTCCACTAAAAGGGATGGAATCGTCATGACGCTGAAGAACAACTAGTAATCCATCCATTGGTTGCAATGGATTGAGATAAGAAAAGAATTCGAATTCAACTTGGCGATCGTTGTTTTTCGTTTGTATGTTAGGTAATCTGCCAAAAGCGATTGTAAGGTTTGGTAAATCGGATGATTTCTCAGGTAATTGGGAGAAATACTTTGAGGCTGCATCAGGGAGTGCTTTAGGATTTAATCGATATGTTACATCTTTTTTGCTTGTATGCTTTTCAATACCGCCTTCATCAACCATTTGTTTGAGTGCGGGAGCAATTCCTTTCAGACCAGTTGCCTTTGCAAAATCCATGAATCGCTCTGAGTCTATGTAACCAATGTTTTCAGCATCGAATCGGTCATTTACAATATCTTCTAGAAAACTTGCGATCATAGCTGGCAAAATTTCAGATTCGATGGGTGCGTGTTTTCGTAGATTATGTATGCTTAAAACCGGCTCACAGGAATCGATATGCAAAATATCGATGTGTGAATAGCACTGACTTGCTAACCACAATATATGGTCATAGATTGCTGCGCCACGACCCAAAAGCATCGTCGTCTTTGCTTCAGGATTGATCAATCGACAAATCTTTGTCAACATGAGCCATGGTAAATTGCTCAATTCTGATGGAGTCTGCTGTTCGCCTAAACCTATTTGCGGAAGCTTAAGTGTTTCAATATCCACTCCTGGTAGTAAATCACTGACTTCAGATTCAAGGAAATTAGATTCCATTCCTTCGATTGTTAACAAAATAACACGGCGAACGGAATTGGTTGAAAACCATTCTTGACAATGTTTGGGCAAGGTGTAGTCTTTGCCCTTCATAGGCTTATGATTCATGACAAAAACATCCATAGTGGCCAACTCTTACTCGGAGTATATATTCATTTGGGGGTTCAAAATTCTGTCAAAATTGACAAAGTTAACTTCATGCTGGCCGAGGATAAGATGTGAATCCAACCAATAAGAGTCTCATTGTCTCATTTCCATTCGATGAATCAACGATTTCAATCGAAGATATTGATGGAAGCTTAACTTTGGATGAATTAATGAGAAATCATGGACTAGGGGCGAGAGATGGTTCGTTTCAATTTCTTGCAGATCAGAACGGAAGGATGATCAATCACCTACCTCTTCACAATGCTCCAAACATTGTTCATGTTCAATATCCAAAAAATGTTGATCAGGTTTGGGTCGACACTTCTCCTCGGAATGGATTTTCTGTAACAAGTGATTCTGAAGGTTCCAAGATTTACCTTCTCGACGGTCAAGAAAACATGTTCACAAGTATTTACATCACAAGATGGAAACTAGGAAATCGCACACCTGTTGCGTATCGTTTTTCTCCAACCTACCCGTTTTACCAGGTTGGCAATTTGGTGTATCTGCAAGTACCTTTGCAAGGAAACAATGCTTGTATTTTCAACCCAGCATCTGGTAAAGAAGATCTGGATCTCCAGCTTGTAATGCAAGAACAAGAAATGAATCAAATGCGCGGATTTTGGTCTGCCTGGGAATTGATTGATAATGGGTCGAGTGTAAAGTATAGGGGAGATATAACCCCTCTTCCGAATGGATTCAAACCACTCATGCCTCGTTCCAAGAAAAAAATACCACGATTGGATGTTGAAAATTTGAGAGCAACAGATTTGAACCCGTCAGTTCAATCAGGGCGAATCCAATTTGGGAAAAATAAGTTCGGTGCTCTTGTTTGTGGAGTTCATTCCTCGACATCAAATTCACTCAAGGGGAGGGTCGTAGCTCGTTCCAACAAAACCCGGCCAAATCTCGTCAATCTTGAAGGGTATCAATACGGAATGACACAGTTCGTCAAGGTTCCAGAAGAAGGGCGAATCATTCAGTTGTACAATTCTGTTTCTAAGCAATGGGTGGATTGTACATTACTCATGAGTGATGAGTACGATCTCGAAAAGATTCGAAATCAGTGGGTTGTTGTAAAACTCAAGAAGCATAGTAGGTACAAGCGTGCTCTGAAAATCATTGCTCTCCCACGAGAATTTTACAAGAAAAAGACTAATTGAAGGTGGAAAAAAAATGAACAACATGGATACAGTTTATTCGTTTGCAGGGCACTCGATTGTGCCGACATTGGCTTTGATACACTCAAATATCGCTGATCGGTATGTGCTTATGTTCACAGAAGAATTGAAAGAAAATAAATTGATGTTTGAGAGATACCTTAAACATAAAAAGTGGGAAGAGAACGAGCCAAACATAGTCCTGCAAACCATCGGTTCGGTGGGTAAATTTTCAGAAACGTTTCAACAAATTAAAGAAATTATCGATCGAAATCAGAAATTTGCCCTGTTCCTACAGAATGGTGCGAAACAACTTCTCATGGCAATGATTTTGCAAAATCCGGATGCTCCGAGAATTTTTCTTCAGGAACCACTTACATTGCAGATTTATTCATCCCTCGTTTTGCAGCATGAGGAGAGTATTGTATTCTCACCAGAAGAAGTCATCAATGCAAGAGGAGTGAGTCTTGAAGATTCCTTGTTGGAGAATATCACTTTGAAATTCGATTCTCGCGGGAGAATTGAGTTCACAATGAGAGTTGGTGACGTAAATGAATCTGACGTGAGTACAATTGTACAACTTATCGGCAAATTTGGTAGAAATGGTGCAGTGTACCGGTTGGTGTACAATTTTGCAACAAGAAGAATTTGGAACACGATTCCAGGAAATGTAGTATCCATCAAGGAGGAATTACAATGAAGCACCTGTTTTGTATATTCAATGCGAATGATCCAACCCCAACAGCTTACGCTATTCGAAGTTCATCGTATCAAAGAGTTACAGTGTTTGTATTGGGCAAAGAAAACTTCGGTAAGCGACAGCACCGTTCCCTGTATAGATTAGAAAAATGGCTGGCTGGCTCCGCAAAGAGTTCAGAAGATTGGCCAAGAGGCCTCTGGAGTGATTCGTGGGATTGGGAGAAACCCGAAGCAGAGGTTGAACTCTTCGAAATAGAGAGTCTATCAGAGAATGTGTTCGAAGCTCACCCGAATTCAACCATTATTGTGGATCTAAAAAGTGGAACAAAGAAAATGAGCATTGAAATGATGGAGTACGCAAATCGGCGTTTCGAAAATCCTCAGTTCATTATGTCAAACATTGGTAGTTGTATTGCCCTTTCCCATGGACTTGTTGTACCTACGCCCCACCTGTCCTTGAACGAAATGGTTTGGTTATCTTCTGGATTTGTCATCGATGTAGATTACACTCCTGATTTTGATTCTTCAGTCGATGCTATCGAACATCTTGATTATGATTTGCAAAGGCGAAGTGGCCAGCATCGATACTCCTTCAAACAATCTTACCTCGAACGGATGGGAAAATTGTTCTCCGGTGAGTATGAAACCGATCGTTACATTTACCATGATTACCTTGAAGAGTTCACTGCCTATGCTATGAAGCAGAAAAACGATTATGTTGAGGTGTATGGTGGGGTTCGCTTCATTAATCCTAAGAGACTGAAAAACTGCCTCGGGAGAGCAGAATGGGTCATTCTGAAAAATAAATATCCTGATCAATTTACAACTGAATACAGGACTGAAATTGAAGCATTCTTTGAATCAGGTACTACAGAGAAGGAAGACTTGATTGCATACGTTCGGAAGAAAATTCACACGATGGAAATTGATTCTCTTGCATTGACCATCGATGGATGGCTGATTGGCGTTGAGTGTAAATATGGTACATACCGAGGGATAGATGTTGATCGATTACATGCCATATGTTCAAGGCTGTCACCACGCTTTTATCCATTAATTGTGAATACCAATCAAACCAACAAGCATGAATCAGGAGTCCATCAAATCCCGTTCCCTATGCTCCTAGATCCACTTGATTCCATTCTAGTATTCCCCGAGATTCTCCCAACAAATCTTGAAGTTGCTAAATCAATGCTGCAAGAATATCCAGATGACCAACAGGAGGTTGAACTCGAGGATGCTCTTGACATAATTCATCAACTATTGCTGATCATCAAAGAGAATCCGATTTCCTGGCCAGAATTTTATCAACTTCTCCAAAGTCAGGGTATCAAGACCACCGGGCTCATGAAATTCATAAAACAACATTTTTCAGAAAAGCTGAATTTTTCACTTAAACGTCAAAAAAATCAGACAGGTATCAATTGGATTGTCTGGAATTGAAGGAATAGATTTCGACATCTGTCAATTTTGACAGATTTTCTCTTACGTAGGTTGCGATAAATATTGCAACAGAGGAGGAAGGTGAATCGTATGTCCAGGACGTATCGTGAAAACATAACAAAAGCAACTACAAAAAAGCGTCGAAAGACGAAGAAGAATAAATATGCCTGGAAGATCTTCCGGGAGGAGGACATGAGCCTCTCGAGTAACGAGAACTCATACAAGGAGGCGATTGAATGAGCGGCGTACTGTTTCCAAAGGTCGACGTGTCAGTTTCAAGTTTTGTTGAGATCATCAAAAAAGAACAAAAGAGAAGAGAGGATTGTCGAAAAAGGCTTGAGGAAAAAGCTGAGTTCATGCTCAAGAAGAGATTGGAAAAGACCATTAGAGCTCATAAGTTTGAGAAAGCGGTCAGGAAATCTGCCAAACAAGGAAAGAACGCGGTTGAAATTCCGCTAAAAAAAGGATATAGATTCAGTTGTGATATGTCTTCACCATATATTGAATTGAGTGATAAAAAATTCGATATTCATGTGTCAATTTCCCATAATCAGTTTCTCGAAGCACTGGAACAATCGCTTTATGAAGAAAAACAGATCGAGGGCAAAATCTTTGTTGAGAATGAAGGAGATTCTCGAATATCTATTGTTTCAAGCATACTCATTGAATGGGAAGACCTGCAACCTCTACCAGTAACATTGGATTTCTTATGGGATTCAGGATTCAAAATATCGGATGTCGATCAAAAAGAATCGTTTTCTGATTTGTTCAAAAGAAAGGGTTTCGTTCCGAGAGATGGAACTCGATTAATCATAACAAGTGGTCGACAAAGGATTCGAATGAATCAGAAAGTCAAGCCTTTCTTTGGTAAAACATTGATTGTAAGGCCTGAGAATTACGATGAGCTGGATGTAGTTGATCTCTAGCGTAAATTATGACAGATAACGACTCAATCAAGCAGCAGAATGGATAGGTGATATGATGAACGAAATGATTCCACTAACCGTAGCAAATACGCTTAACCAAACAGCGAAGAATCGTATCGAAGCGAAGGCAGGCCAATCTCTGAAGCAAGTCATCCAAAGTCAAAATCTTGCTCCTGAGGGCCAATTCGATGTGTATGACCAGAATGGAAAGGTCGTCTCGAATGACGCAGTGTCTGAATTCCGAGATCGAACGGTCTATGTCGGAGTTGCAAAGGTTGCTGGAGGAGGGATTCCTCGAGAGCGACTTAAGGAATTGAAGATTGAATATCCTTCACTGCGGCCGGTCAAGCAACATTTGACTCGAAGTGAAGCCCAAATGTTCCGAGTTCGATTTCCGTCCGAAAATCAAACTTCAAGCGGGTTTTGGGACATCGTGGTCTACTGTCCTAATGCTTCTTCTGGACTGATGCATGCCTATGTTCTTAATTTCAAGGAAATTATCAGAAACCCAAGAGTTTCACTATTCGAGCGCCCCCCGTCCGTAGGATATGGACAAGGAGCTGGGAATGGCAGAATTCCCGGCTCAAATCGGAAGGCTCGATGGGTTTGCCATGGACAGATTCTTCCACATTTGAATCAATTGGGAAATGATCCGATTGCTCGGGCGGGAGCTTATCTTAATCATATTCAGAATCTACTTAATCAATAAATGAGGTGAAAGAATGGAAAACGGAATCGATTTGAATGAAATTCCTGGAGAGAAAGCAGCGAAGAAGGAGAGAATACAGGGTAATTTTCCCAAGAAGAACCGTTCTTCACCAAGAAGGAACAATGATTTTGTTGACGTAGAACCTATTCGTAATGTTCAACAATTTATTGATCGGTTTCAAAAGCCAAGAGTTCATGTTCCAGAGATTCGTAAACCTCCAAAAGATTTCCGACGAGATCCATTCATTCCGCCATTTCAACCAGATAATCGCCCGGGTGTGCCAGAGAGGTTGTTTACTGGTGTACTCACCGTTTTGGTTTATGCGATAGTTATCGCAATCGTTGGAGGTGCTCTTTACATCGGTGCCATCGCTCTCGATGCATTGTTCACCTTTGTATCAGAATTCACGAATGATATCTTTGACTTCGTTTCCTCTGCATTGGCATTTTTGTGGGAATGCTTGAAGATTATTTTCTGGATCTATGTGATTCTGTTCGTGCTTTCTCTATTCGAATAATGGTCTGTAAAAATTAACAAAATTATCGGAAAACAAACTGAGCGAATAACCAGAAAACGCAAGGAGATGAAAATTATGCCAAACAATGGAAGCCCAGTTTGCTGTATTGGAAAGCCATGTGGAAACACATGTATTGATGCCACGGAAGAATGTCACGAAGGGCCAGGTGGAGCGACGTGCGACTCCTCCAAGAATTGTGATTGTGGATGTTCAACGCATTGTGACTGTGGGAATCTCGCAGCTCAGGACTGTAGTTCAGATTCTTGCGGAGCATGTTGTGATGACGTTGATTGCCCACGGCACGGTTGAACGGGAATAAATGGAGAATTTTACGTAAGTTTTGACATAAAAATTAGCAAACAAACCGTACAAATATACAGATTAGGAGATGAATACAATGATGAATACAATGATCCCACTTACCATCGCCAATACGCTTGATCAAACAAACAAGCAACGCATTGAAGCGAAAGCAAATCAAACCCTGAAATCGGTAATTCAGCAACAAAATCTTGCCCCTGCTGGACAATTCGATGTTTACGACCAATCTGGAAAGGTCATCTCCAATGATGTCGCATCCCAACACCGAGATGGCACTGTTTATGTCGGTGTGGCAAAGGTTGCTGGTGGGAGCGTTTCAGCGAGCGATTTTCGACAACTATCAGTCGGCTTCCCCTCAATTCGACACATCAACCAATACTCTTCCAAGCAAAATGTTGGCGCATTCGTGGTTAACTTGCCAGGGGTTATTTCTCACGCTAACAGTTCGCAAATGTTCTACATGGTATTGGTTGATGCTCGAAGCTTTCCCGATCTTCCTTCTGCTTACATACTGTCCCCTTCTTGCAATCAAATCGAGCATGCGAACATTTACCAAGGCAAAGTCTTCTCCGTAGCACCCAACAAGACCATGTGTGCTATTTGCACAGGTCCGACCTTCTATGAGGAATGGTATTCATCAATTCAAAATTCGAACCTTACGAGTTCGATGATGCTTGGAATGTATCTAGATCACCTCATTCATGTTCTCAAGAATCCGAACCCAGATGATCCTGCTAGGGAGGTCTAATGATGTCCGATCGCTATCTTCGTCAACAAGGAATTGTTGATCAAAACGCTCTATCTCGCCTCAAGGTTCTTGTTTCTGGTTCTTCTAACGGTATTGCCGATGTCCTCGTCCTGCTTGATCAACTTGGAATATCTTCAAAGGACGGGAAAATTGGAATTTACATGGAAGAAGAGACCAATCCTGTCACCGTTTTTTGGAATTTAGCATTCTCTGAGACACCAACTTTTCAGGCGCTGTGTCTAAACCAACCTGAGAAGTATTTACTCGTGAAGGACTTGAGTTCAACAAAGCATTGGGATATCCATCTGTCAATTAACGGTTCAATCAATCTTCCAAACACAATCTATGGTAGAGTTATGGGGCCGAGAGCTTTGATTTCGATGAATCCAATTTCACCAAGAGGTAACCCCCCATCAGATCATCCACTCGCCCCTTCACTTCGAATTGTGTGTTGTTCCGCTATCATCGAGCGGATGATGCGATTTCTTGGAATAACCAACAAATTGGTGGTCAGCGATGCTTGGATGACAGCAACATACCGAATTGAAACAACAGATATGGAACATGCAAGTGATATTGTTCATGCACAAGGTTTGGAAAATATTTCAGTGAATTTTCGGCCCTCAAGTGATGGACTTGCCACACTGGCCCGAATTCGTATGCCTCAAAATCCTCAAATAAATCCATTTGATTATCTCAGTGTCTGCAAGGAGGCAAATGAAGAATTGAACGATCTTGATGTTGGCTTGATTCCATGGGATGATACCGATTCATCACTCAACCAAGTGTTCAAGATTCAACAGAATAACGTTGTTGTTTTGGGAGCAGGAGGTCTCGGTTCATGGTGTGCACCACTTGTTTCGCAAATGCTTCCTTCTGGCCAGATACACATTGTCGATAGTGACGAACAGATTGAAGGACACAATCTCAATCGCCAAGTGTTGTACAGTGCACAGCACATTGGGCAAGCAAAGGCAGAAATTGCTCAGAAACGATTGAGTAAGATCAATCCGAACGTCCAAATTCATGCTTATATTGAGCACCTATTGCCAGGTCATGTTAACCAAGATTCGTGGGATGAAGAAGAATTTCTTGTTGACGATCTCGATGATCAAGTCGAATCTTTCCTTTCTGAAGCACTTCAATCTTCGAAGTTGTATTTCGCTTGCCTCGATAATATGAAGGCTCGAACCCTTTTGAATGAAGCTGCACTATTGTACAATGCTGATTTCATTAATGGAGGAAGTGAGTCAATTCATGGTATCGTTGAACGGATGTCGAATGAAGAGGGTTGCATGGTTTGCCGATATGGTAGAGAAACTGCAAATGAGGTTGAAGTTGTCTCATGTACAGAGGAAGGCGTTCGTCCAATCGCATCAATCGCAACAACAACAGCTTGGGCCGGTGCCATGATGGCAGCGATTGGATTGGTGCAATCTTCCTGCTTCAATGAAACGGTTTTGCCAAGATTCCAATGGCACAAAGGCTCAGTGCAACGAATGATGACTGGATCGAAGCCACCATGGATGGACGAACCCTGTTTGCGTCATATTTGACAGAAAAAAAGGAAGACAAAAAGCAGTGTAGATGGAGATGAGAAAAATGGTACAACTAATTTGTCAGACAAGCCAAGAGATTGGAGAAAATAAGATTGCAATTTCAATCAATGATAGTATTGAATCAGGACTCCATCCAGGAAGTCCAGCTAAGATTATTGGAAACAAGTCCACTGTAGCACAAATTGTCGTCTCCGAACAGATCGAACCAGGTCGAATTCTTATGGGCGCTACAATGAGAATAAATGCATCCGTTTCGGAGGGTGATGAAGTTGAGGTAAACTCCTTGAATGCCAAGGTCCTTCAAAAGATTCGATTCCAGCCCTTGGTTGAAGGGATTGATGAGCATACATTGAACCAGGCTGTTTCGAGTTTGAATGATGTGTATGTTTGCAAGGGTGATCGATTTGTTGTTCAAGTAAATGGTGAGCCGATTGAGGTTTGTGCAACCCGCATTCGCCCTAATCATGGATGGTTGGTCGATGGAACTGTTTGTGAGGTTAAAGAGAAACCTGTCAGAATGAGGGGGCGGAATATTCCAAGCGTTTCCTTTGAAGATATTGGTGGTCTCGATGAGACAATTGAGGAGATAAAGGAAATCGCAATTGTTCCTCTTCTTCACCCAGAGGTGTACCAAAAGGCTGGCCAAGATCCTCCAAAGGGAATTCTTTTGTTTGGCCCACCTGGCGTCGGAAAAACGTTGCTTGCCAAAGCTCTAGCCCGAGAGGCTCAATGCAATTTTATGCTCATCAATGGGCCGGAACTTTTTGCTGCTACATACGGTGAATCTGAGAGGAAGCTACGAGAACTTTTCGAACAGGCTAAGAAAGAAGGTCCGACCGTTGTATACATCGATGAAATCGATGCTATTGCTGGTTCGCGCAAGGATGGTAAGGGACAACTTGAGAAACGGATTCTTACACAACTGCTCACCGAATTGGATGGTTTTGAAGATCGAGGGCAAGTCCTCGTTGTTGGTTCTACCAACATGATTGAATCAATTGATGATGCTCTTCTTCGTGCCGGACGATTCGATCGAAGAATCCATGTCCCATATCCGGACAAGGCTGGTCGTGAGCACATTCTTCAAATTCATACTTCTTCTATGCCATTGGAAGAAGACTTTAGCATTGAACAATGGGCAAGAAACACCAACGGTTTCACTGGTGCTGATTTGGCAAATTTGTGTCGATATGCTGCATTTTCATCAATTCATCGAGTCTATGGTGTTGAACGTTTGATGGACCTTCAAATGGTGGAAGAGGAAGAATTGTCGAATCTAATCGTAACGCATGAGGACTTCGAAGCCTCACTTGAAAAGGCGAAGCCATATCGAATTGATCAACGCCAACCATCGAACATTGGACTGTTCAAGATGGACGACATTATCGGTCATGATGAAGCAAAGGAAGAATTGAATGAACATCTGGTCTTGCCCATTCTCCACAAGGAGATGTACGAAGCGATGGGTCTCAATTGCAACGGTGGCGTTATCTTGCATGGACCGCCAGGTACTGGAAAAACCATGCTTGGAAAGGCAGTAGCGAATCTATCTGAAGTTCAATTTATGGCAGTGTCTGGGCCTGAACTACTTTCCAAGTGGGTAGGAGAATCAGAGCGAGCAGTACGAGAACTGTTCCAGCGAGCTCAAGAAGCAGCCCCAGTTGTTCTTTTCTTTGATGAGTTTGATGCACTCGGTCGTCAACGAGAAGGTGGAGAAGGATCAAACCATTCTGATTCGGTTGTTGCCCAGTTGCTGACGCTCATGGATGGACTCGGAAGTAGCGAAGACATCTATCTCATGGGGTCCACAAACCAAGTTGACCTCGTTGATAGGGCATTCCTTCGTCCAGGGCGATTCGAGAAAACGATTTACATCGGCCCTCTCGAAAAAGATAGGTTTATGCAATTCTTCAAGAGTGAGACCAAGGATTGTGATTGCGACATTTCGAAGGAACAATGGAAGAAACTGATTTCGAACATGGCTGATGAAGCTACAGGAGCAGATCTACACGGATTGGTCAATCGAGGCAAGCGTAACGCTGTTTCCACTGCGCTTGCTGAAGGCTACGAACGACCAAGACTCTCTTTTGAGGACATGACGCAAGCATTGAAATCAACCCCTCATTTGTTTTCAGGCTACGTCAAGAAGGTCACCGATGAAGACGATTGGAATGATGATGATGATGATTGGGTGATACCATGAGGAATCGATTTTCAAGACAACGAGGTCTTCTTCGGCAAACGATTGTCGAAGGTTTGAAGGTCGAAATCGATCATGCTCCTGAGGAGTTCCATTCTGCGATGAATTTGCTGGGGGAGCATCTTGGCGTGAATCGGACCATGTCTTCCAAGTGCAAGGAATTCACAGTAAGATGGAATTCAGGAGAGGAGATATCGGAAGAACCGAATTGTATATCGGTAGGATATGGAGGAAATGGTGTATTTCTTGATGGTTCAGATATCGGAGAACCACTTGATGAAGTCTACAAACCAGCAGTAGCGACCATCGCTGCATGTTTGGTTTGGAGTGAAATTCTACGCAGATCGGGAGCATATCTACCTATCGAAATTCCAAAGATCTCTGTTTCAGTAAACGTTCGGGTTAACGAGAATGCATTGTATACAAATGCAACACAACTTCAATTCTCTTTGGAGGGTCATGAAACACATCAAAACATTCGTGATACAAACGATGGGACTGGTCATCGAAGGGTTTTGCTTCGTCTCTCTGACGATGATCCATTGGTTGAACAACTCCTCGATACAGTTGATGTTAGGGCAATGAATGAAACCTTTGAGGAGAGTTTCCCTCGCTTGGAATTTAATCTTCCTGAAACTTCACCGAGGGTTCAAGGGCATCTCACCGTAGTTGGTGTTGGTGGATTGGGAACCTGGTGCCTTCATACATTGGTCGAAGGACTCAACCGGCTGGAAGCAAGTGATGTTTCGTTCCTCATTTTTGATAAGGATATGGAAGTTGAAGAACACAATCTAAATCGACAAGTAATCTACAGTAAGGAGGACATAGGAATGACAAAGATCTCTGCTACACAACGTTGGTTGGCAAAGAGGTTAACGAATTCAAATGTCGAGCTTGCTTACGAACTGATCGATGCAATGGCAGAAGATGAATTCAAAGAATCTGAGGAAGGAATTGATCTTGACGACCTTCTAATGGATACGTCACCAGAAAACATCGAGGATGAAGATGTACTAACAATTCAACAATCCATCGAACGATTGCAGAATACGGATTTGATTCTCGGTTGTCTTGATGCGATGAGACCAAGAGTTCTCGCCGATTACATTGCAGCAAAGAACAACATTCCTTACGTGAATGGAGGGGTTGCAAATTTCTCCTGCGAATTTAGTGAGTTTACGACGAGTACACTCATCGATAAATATGGATCACAAATTGCGAAGAATACTACTGTCAGTTCATGTCAAGAAGACGGCGATGTACCAATCGCTTCAATGGTACTAACAAATGCATTCGTCGGTTCATTGCAAGCCTTGTCAGCAATCCAAAGATTGTCTGGGCATCAGGTTTCGACCTTCGAATCCGTTTACTGGAACGCTCACAGTAACCAACTTCATTCAGTACCTTCAGTTCAAACACTCGATCGCTTGCCTTACATCGAAAAGACTCGTGAAGCCCTATGGCCAAACCAAAGTGTGTCAAATTTGACAGAACCTGGTGAGGAGAATCTGCTGTAATACTCGAAGACAAAAACCGGAGATGAATAAATGGAAACGAAAGAGAAGTGGACTGAAACCACAAATTACGAGAATTACCTTCGAAATTGCCGAATGTATGGAATGAGCAAGCGACTCTGGATTCGCTCCGGATGTCCAACCCACAAGCCCAATGGAGAGAAAATCAATTTCAAACACTGATCTGTAAAAATTGACAATAAATGAGCAAAAGAAACTGTACTAGAAAGTAACCACATTAAGGAGATGAAAAAATGATGAACACAATGATACCACTTACCGTCGCAAATACGCTTGACCAAACCAATAAGCAAAGGATTGAGGCTCAGCCAAATCAGACACTAAAGTCTGTAATCAAACTTCAACAGCTCGCACCTGCGGGAGAATTCGATGTCTACGATCAGTCTGGAAAGGTCATCTCGAACGAGAAAGCCTCTCAGCATCGAGATGGCACTGTTTATGTTGGTGTTGCAAAGGTTGCTGGTGGGCAATTCCAGCCAGGTTTTGACCTCGATGATGACGATGATGATGGATGGGATCTTGACGATGATCAAGATTTGGTCAAACCTCGTGAGGTAATCTTCATTCTCCAAGACGAACGAAGGATTTCAGCTACTCCAAATGATGGAGAAATGCTTATTCAGACATATCAACGGGTGAATGGACGGCCTCGTGACAATTCTCCGATGGAAATTATGGATGGAGAAGGCAATGTCGTTAGTAGCCGGCTTGCCAAGGATATGATTGGAAGGTCTTTCCGTGTACACCTTCGGGCATTCCCAGGTGGCGGATGGCTCAAGGGAAAGAAATCAGACAGCATTTCACCTCCTGTTCTTCGAAATCCTCCACCATTCCCTGCAAAGGTTCCAAAGGAAATTATCGATCAAACGACTGCATTTACTCAACCAAGAGGACGACTTGAAATGGGAGGTCTCTTGATTGGTCACGTTGATCACGAAGGAAACAATGTTGTTGTCTGTGGGTTCTTCCCGCGTCAGGATGAAGCTTCTTCTGGCTATTGTGAATTTCACGGTTCGTTCAGTGCTATTGCTGCTGCTGCATGTGATTATGCCAACGAAAAGGCAGGTGGAGCTCACACCCCGAATCTTCGCGTGATTGGATGGATCCATACACATCCTGACATCGGTATTTTCCTTTCTGGAATTGATGTTAACACATTCAGAAGCCTGAGGACACACTCTTTCGAACAGCGATGTGTCGCTGTCGTCGTCGATCCACTTCGACAAGAACACGGTGTCTTTACAAGTGAACGAAACGCTCAAAATCGTCACGCAGGCACTGCGAATGACAAGATAAAACTCTCAGAAGATCTGCAAGCTCGTTATCATAAGTTCTTGAACCGACTCCGTTCACTGCAAAACAAGAAGGGTAAGGAAGAAATTCCATTCATTCTCCCTGGTCTGCTGTATCAACAACGCGTCGCGATGGGAGATGCTGACGACATTATGGAAGCGAAGTTGCAAACTCTGGACAAGTTGAATCGAGAAATCGAACAGCACCAAGTTCGAGTTCGAAAGTTGCAGGATAATGTCCGTCTATTGGAGCAAACTGTTACACGATTGAACAAGAATCTTGATGATTGCCTCAGCCTCAAGGCTGATGTGAAAAATCACTCATTAAAGATTGATAAGCTCGTAAAGAGAGACGATATTTTGCTAAGTATGGGTCAAGAACAGGAAACTGAGATCAAGAAACTCAAGGAGAATGTGGATGTATTGTTTGAAGCCTTGAGTCAACTGAACCAAAAGGAAAAGGTTCAGGAAGAAGAGTAAGATTACTCCTCTTCTTCATTCCAGTTACTTGGAACCATGATGCTAACAGGGTCATATTTCGAATTAAATACAAACTTCGTAGCCTCATCGGATTTTATCCATTCTAGGATAAAGGGGGCTTCAGGATGTTTTCCTGAGGTCCACTGCTTGTTTAATTTCTCTATTTTTTTTGCCCTGTCAAGAAATAGGTCTGGGAAGTCACTTTCTGCCAAGCGTTTCCAAACCAAGGCACTATTTTTCTCAAGAGCCGATCCTTGGCTAAACGAACTGAGTATGGAGTCGCTTGTTTTTCTCAGTTGAATTGATCCAGCAAAGGTGATTTTTCCTTTGAAAACATCTGCTAAGTTATGGTGAAAGGTGTTGAGGAACTTCAAAATAGATTCTGACGTTGATGCTGATTTGTTTACGAGCACAATGTCATCACCTGCAAGAATCCAGGGAACCAGACTACAATCTATATTTTCCATCATTGAGTTTCTTAGGGCGACCCACCACTTTGAATTGAAATCAAACGATCTTCTTTGTTTTCGGATAAGTACCTGTAATCGAGGCTGAAAAATCTCTTTTCTCTGTACATATTGTTCTTGTTTAGTACCATGCCCAGCAAATATGAACTTTTCATCTATTTTCAGTATTGATTCTTTTTCTTCGTTCCACAAGTCAAGGCATTCTTGGATTTTAGGCTGTCTGTAGTCATCATAGTTTAATCCAAAGTAGTCACCAACAGAATTGCCGTCAAAGGAAATAATGTCTGTCAGAATTTTTCTTTTTCCAGTAGAATCGAAAAAGGTGGGTTGTTTTTTGAATAATTCACTGTAACTGGTATGACGAATGCCAATTGATCGAGCAATCGACTCAAACATAAAGTGAAATGGGCAGACTGTGTGTTCTTCATTTATCACCGATCTGCAACTTGAAAGATTTAACTCAAAATTGGTTTCTATTGAATCATTACAAAAAATACATTCTTCTGAGAGCCATGGTTTTTCATTCGCAAAAGGATTTATCAAAAACCTCTCAGGGCTATTTCTCGTTTTGTTTTTATCGCAAACAACTCTTGGGAAAAAGAATGTTGTGGATTTCCGTCCAATGAGTAACTGGTACAACTTTGTTTTAGGTTTACCATCCTCCCACCACAAGTGTTCTTCCATTCCCTCATATTTCTCTTGAATAATTTTAGAAATCGGATTGGATTTGTTGTTAGGGGCATATTCTTCAATAACCTCCCGAATGACATCAGCAAAAGGATGTGGATTCTCGCGGTCAAAAATGAACGAGTTGTATAATTTATCTGCAAACCATGTTTTTTCTTCATCCCTGCTGCTTTCAGAAATGTAACTTATTCTCCCCCCACCATCAACTACGATCGATCCGGGCCTCTTCTCTTTCAAGACGTAGCTTCGCATCATTGCAAATAAACTTTCAAGTATGCCTGAGGCTGCAATAATCCATTTCTGTGCAAAATTTTCGTTCAAAATAGCGATATTTTTTGGTGTTGCCCAGCTGGAAATCCAACTATGAATCTCATCAAATTTGAACTCATGTTCGATATAATTCCTTTTTTCCTGGTCAGAATTTATGTAAATTAAATCAAGTTTTAGTTTTCTCTGTGCTTGCGGGTCTTTGGGCCAAAACTGGTTTACTCTATCTGTATCGCTTGAGTGTAATGCATTTAGGAAATGAATCTCTTCGGAATGGTACTCCAAGGGATAATCAGAATAATTTGAATATGTTGAATTTTGCCTGATTGCACAAACAAGATAATCTACGACATTGCACATCTTCTCCTTCGCTTCTAGTTTGTTTTTCGTCAGGTCATAGTGTAAAATATACGTCCTTAAGGAGTGCCACTCAGAGTTAGAATCTGGTTTAATTCTGTCAAGAAATTCACTTAATTTGAAAGCCAATTCAGATTTTTTGTGGAGAGGTATGTCTAGTGGCCGCCTCCCTGCTAGGATTTCAGGGTAACCAGCAATCGTACAGATCAGACGAAAATAGCGTTCATCCGTGGTCTGTTCAGAGGTTTGAGTGGGGCCTGGCCAAGAGTTTAGTAGTTCGGCCATTGCTCCGAACGGAGTTTCAAAACTGTTCATATTGTCCCAATTGGGGCTATCGAAATACTCTTCGGTTTTTGCTAACAGTTTCATCGAACCTCTTGATTGCCCCATGTCTACTGCCACCGGTCGGATCTAATCCGACTGAATTGATGAGTATTTCCATCTTACAGAATTCAATGACTCTCATGGTTGTGATAGTCGGAAGCATCCAGATGAAAAATAATTAGATTCTTCCCATCTACGTTCATCTTATCTAACGATTCATTGAGTGACTCCATTGAACCATTTCCGTATGAAATCGTTGCTAATGTCTCTGTGTTGCATAATTCTATCATGGATTTAATTAAATCAGGACTGGATTCAATACCCGACCACTTGAGATTTGGAATCGGATTAATATCCCACCTCGGTTGAAGATTCACTGAATTTTTAATCAAGTACGGATTTTTCTCCAAACATTTTGTCAGGAGCTTCCTTCTAAGAACTAGGCTTGCATTGATGGATTCGAGCCAATCGAGATGATCAAGAATATCTCCGTGAACAAATGTAACATCTACATTTCCAATCTTCATTGTTCTTTCTTTCCTTTCCTGTGGCCTCAATTGCTCAGGATGCTGTATCAACCATTGAATCCACTCTTTGTATTCCTCTTCTTTCCATGCAGAATCGAGAGGCATGGGGTGGAGAAATGGCTCATTTCCTCCAAACTCAGCATGTTTGAGCCAGGCATCGATGTACTCACTCTGGTTGATGTGAAACGGCCATCTCGGCGGGAGATGGTTGATGTTCTCAAGTTCTTCAATCGACAACCTTCTCTCCTTCATCAACGACGCTAGAAAATCAAAACAGTCTGGGAATTTGTTTTTGTTCCTCACCTTGTAAATCACTGCTTGAGCGTCTTGATTTCCACTATGAAACAAGTCAACACCTTTTGGAATGATAAACCATTCAGCCTTCCCCATGTATTCCCAAGAAATGTCTTCGTTGATTTCGATGTCATTCCTAGGAAGAACATCTTTTTCATCGACTCTGTTTTTCAAATCAAAAATAATCAAACCTTCATCTCTTACCTTTGATGAAAGCAAGGATGCAGCTTGTATGAGCACGGGTTGATCCGATTCAAAATCAAATCCACCTTCGAGAAAAATCTCGGGATAATCAGTGTACATGATGTCGATGAAAGGAAAATCATTGAGTCCTTTTTTCGCTTCTAACTCTCTGTGGATAAGGAGGTTTTGAAATCCAAGATCAGGATTTCTGTACGCTTGTCCAATCCCTTGAGGATTTGAAATTCTTGCAAAATATTCCGCATTGTTGTGTGAATGAGGCGACCACCATCCATCAGGATAGGCTGGCGATAAATCATCACAAACAAGGACGAATGGAGCCTCATTGTCCACCATGACGTTCCATGAGGCGAGATAATTCATGTGCGCACCAGGATGAGCGACAATGAGCGGCCTATCCTTCACCTTTGGAAAGGGAATATCTGTGAAGAATTGATTGTTTTTCCATAACATCACAAACACCTCGGATGGCCAAGTGGGACAACCCTGAAGATTCTCTTTGCTTGCCTTTCAAGTCTCGAATACTTGCTTGCATCACATACGCCGCCGTTGTCGGCTGATTTTGCAGTATCATAGAATGTTGAGCCGTGCATCGTGATGATGTGTGCTGTGCACAATTTGCCGTTTTCATCAGGGTCGCTAGGAGGATCGACCGAATAGAAGCTCACAAAGAACAAGTCATTGAGTTGCTTTAGCTCATCGATGATGTATTTGATTCTCCTCTGGTCATGATTGCAGTAAGCGAGTTGCATGCCGAATGGTTTCAGCGCTTCTGACCACGAGGATGGCGATTGTGAGTTGGTTCTGGCTTTGAAGTATTCAGGCGTAACATTCGCCCCAGTAGCTCTTGCAACCATACATAACGTCGTTGCTACACAAGATGGTCCAATCTGCCTCAAATGTTTCAGTTCCAAGTCATCGAAGTATGATACATGATTTTCGCCTTTGGACAGGTGCCAAAGTGGTGCGCTTGCATTAGGTTTCCACATCATTCTTCTTCCTCCGATGGTTCACATCTCCTCACGCCGTTGACTCTGTTTGGATGACAAACGAGACAATTCGTATCAAAACAAGGCCAAGTGTAGTCGTTACCAATGAAATCGATGTACTTCTTGTCGACCATCGCTTGCCAAAATGGTCTCGAATGATCCCATGTGTCAACCCAAATCGTAGCCTCTGGGAAGATTCTTCTTACGTTGGAAATCATTCTCCTTCCATGACCTTTTCTTCTCTGATGTTCATCGAACACGATCACATGATGCATTTCGATGACAGACCAATCTTCGTTCGGAATAATCGTACATATTGCATGAGGAAAACTACCCTGGTAAACCCACCATCCTGGTTTGTTGTGGTATTCAACAAAATATGCTTCGTTCGGTCTAAATCTATCTTTTTCTATCTGTATCATTTTCTTCACCTCACTGGTATTCAAAATCTTCAGGCCTTCCTCCAGGCCATTCTCTTTCCATCATCTCTACTCTGCAAACTCTTTCGATGTCCTGCTCGAACTGAATTTTCCAGATTTCAGTATCATCAAGACAGAGCAAAATGACAGCGATCAGTTTCTCTGGTAGTGACATTTGGAAGACATCTGTATGGAAACAAAACCAATCATCAACTGTCTGAGACGTCTGCATTCCACCATACTTTGGGACATGTTCAGGGCATATCCAAAATGAGCCTAGAGAATGAGTGATGACATCCCTGTGGTAAAAATCACTTCTCATGACCATCCATGATTTGTTTTGTTTGTTTTGCTTCCATTCTTCGTATCTCTTGTCATATTCAGCCATTGCACCGGTGTTGATCCAGCAATTGTTTACGATGGATACATCAAATGAAAACGAATGTCCATGTTTGCCTTGTATTCTTATTGTATATCCATCAAACGAAACAGCCTCATTTTCGTGAATCAATTGGAAGAAGGCAAGCCATTGCTTTCTTTCAGCTTTGATGGCATCCGAATCCTCCTCATCTTCGAAATGAAGATTATCCTTCATCGAGGTAAGACAAAGTTCCCAATCTGGCCAAGTTGACCATGTTGTTCCTTCATCAGCTTCCCTCTGATTGTATGCAAAAAATATCGACATAAGTCCAGATACTGTATCGAGATTTCCGTTATGATCAATCATTTCTTCGGGTTCTTTGTATTGTCTTTTCATCTTTCTTCCTCCTCGTATTTATTGAATTTGGCAGGGGTACCCGGAATCGAACCGGGATCCTGAGATCCGAAGCCCCAGATGCTATCCATTACACCATACCCCCATGGTAAATCAACAGACTGAGTTGCCTGTTGCGTCAAATTCGATTGTTCATCGAAAACAACGGAGTTGAGATTGACAGCGATGACAATCCCTCCAGAACAACTGTTGTGGCATGTTTTTCCTCCGTTGCATACAGCCTATACACTCATAGTTAATAAATGTTAAGTTAATTTTTGTTGAAAACAAGAAAATCTTCACGTTAGTTTGAAACAACATCGTGCACTGGAACAATCATGCACATCGTGATGGTCTCCGGAGAGTATCCTCCGCGATGGGGTGGGATGGGTTCTGTCGTGTACCACCTAGCCGGCCACATGGCCCAACGTGGGCACAAAGTGACCGTCATAACTCGCAAGCACAAACAGATGCCACCAACGCAAACAGGCGTTGAAGTCATTCCAGTTCGATGGGCTCCGTTGCCAATGTTCTTTACCAAATCATTCGGTAAGCACGCCATCAAGGCTCTCAATCAACTGAAACGACGTCGATCCATTGATGTGGTTAGCGTTCACCTGCCTCTTGTTTCCTGGAATCGTAAGCAGTTCCGATACATTGAGGAGAACATCGCTCCTGTAGTGAGCACGCTCCACGGTTCCTGGATTGGTGAGCGAGAGGGCGTTCGTCGAGCTGCTTTGAATCGTGAGGCAGCAACATGGAGAAATCCAAACGACCTCGCCATTCGGCTTACGGCTGGGTGGTATGCGCGCTATGAGCGTGCAGGCGTCCTTGAGTCAACATGTTGTGTTGCAGTATCACGTTCAACAAAAGAAGAATTCCATGAATTCTACAAGATTCCTGACGATTCGGATATTGAAGTCGTTCACAACGGTTGCGACGCCCGTGTTTTCAGGCCTCCGAACAAGGATCATGAAGGGGAACAACTCGCTCATGAGCGAATCCGAAAGGAGTATGGATGCGCAGATGAAGAAGCACTTAATTACGATCCAAAAACGAAAACACCGATGATTCTCGCAGTTGGCAGACTTGTTGCACGAAAGGGATACGTCTCACTTTTACGCGCACTTCCTCTCATCCTGAAGGAACATGAGAATGCCAAACTCGTCATCATCGGACGAGGTCACATGAAGAAGAAACTGCTGAAGATAGCAGAAGAGTTGAGTGTTAGCGGATCACTCTTCATCAAGAGCGCAATGTCCTTTGAAGATCTTGCTCAACACTATCGTTCTGCAGATTTGGTTGTCTTCCCATCCTATTACGAAGGTCAAGGACTCATCCCACTCGAAGCTCTTGCTTCGGGAACGCCAGTTGTCACCGTTGACCAGGCACCATTAACAGAAATGATTGATGATACTGTGGGAGGTCTCTTTGACCGTGGAGATTTTGTTGGCCTTGCAAAAGCAGTCTGCGATGAACTCAACGGACACGTTCAACGCTTGAAGAAAGCGAAAGCAGGACGAAAGCGAGTTCTCGAAAACTTCACGCTCGAAGGGCAAGCAGAATCATATGAAGATGTCTTCCTCCGTTCAGTTCAAAAGCGACGTTGGAGAGATTCCTGAGTTGAAGATATGCGCACTCGCCTTATGGTCATGCGCCATGCAAAAAGCAGTTGGTCTGATGCAAGTTTAAATGATCATGATCGTCCACTCAACAAGCGTGGTCGTCGAGATGCGCCACGAATTGCACAAGCATTGCATGACCGCGGTTGGATTCCAAATCGAATTAGAGTAAGTTCCTCGAAGAGGACCATTGAGACGCTCGAATTGATGGAGACGATCACACCGAACTCAACGATTGATATCCAACCAAGCCTCTATCATTCAAACATAAGCACGCTGTTGGATGCTGTTGCACAAATTGAAGAAGGAAAGACAACGATGATTCTAAGTCATAATCCTGGGAGTGAGATTCTTGTCCATCAATTATCAAATCGACTTGAAGTGATGCCAACTGCAGCAGCAGCACTCTTTGAGAAACAACAAGATGATTGGACATTGGTTGATGTGTTACGTCCAAAATTGCTGGAGAATCAGAATTCATAATAGGATGCGCACGATTAAGACGTACTGCGAATTCTTGTAATGATGATGTTAGAACAGAAGGGTATTATGGAGAGCCCTCTTATCAGTAATCAAATAATCATTCATTTCAAAAATTGCTGGTTTAATCGAATGGATATTGTATGAATTGTCCTTGATTTTTCATATCAGAGATTAATTTTCTACCATCAGTACCTTTAATATTAAACTCTACGGGGCCTGTGATTTTGAAATTTGTCAATGATTTCATCTTTCGTTCGGTAGATTTTAGCAACTCCAAGCCGTAGTGGGAGCCGAACGTATATGTCAATGAGTGGCCATCACGCTCAAACACAATATATCTCTCTCCCATTTTGTCAGGACGGAATCCTAAGAAAATTCCAGTATCGGAATCTGGACTTGATTTTACTATGCTGTGAAGTTCACAATCCTTGACAAGGTCGGAAAACACCTCTGTCATCTCTGAACTGAGATCCTGTCCAATCTTCCCATATTTTCTTAGTATAACACGTATACGATTTAGAGGAGTTTTCATTTCCTTACGCTCATCAATTACCCATCTGAAAAAATTAGACAAGCCAGATACCATCTTTTTGTCCTTCGATGAATGACTGTGATTTTCGACACAATACCCATCGTAAATAGTCATGCTTGTACACCAATGAATCATTGGGCGCAAGTGATGCCCAATTTTTTCAATTGACTCACCCTTGTCAACTGGATTAGAGAATGAGGTTTCGATGTCATTTGCTCCTTGTGACAAAGTTCTAATTTTTACATTGTATCCCTGAATATCAAATCCTCTTCTAAATGCAAGAGTTTCCCATTCTTTGGAATGTGCATATTCCTTCGATTGAAGAAAAATCGTAGGAACGAATTTGAAAACTTCTTGCTGAGGATTTTCATTCGTAACAAAGAAAGGAATGTCTTCCTTCTTCCAAAGTTTTTTTTGTAATCTTGCAAGTTTGATTAAATGTCGGATTTCTTCTTGATGATGCCTTTCTTGTGGCGAGAGATTTTCCTCCTTCTGGAAGAAATGAGGCATGAAGCCCTTTCCTACAACCAGTATTGCCCCATTGTGAATCAATGATTTAATGTCGGAAATTGTATGAGTAGATTTGCTTGGCTCATTATGACTAGGTTCCTTACAGCCCCTACTGAGTACAATTGCTGGTAACATGAATTCACCAATTTAGATATTCCAATTCACGTTCACCAAAGAAACTCTCTTCTGGCCACGTTTCTGTGAATTCACCTTTTTCATCGAAGCCGATTACATCACAACGAGATCCTCCACGTTCATTGTCCATGCCAATGTAAATGATATTTACATGATTATTGTCAAGTTTGCCTTCACGAATTAATCTCCTCAGGCGTTCAATTAGATTCGCACTGTGGGTTTCTACAATGAGTTGATTTCCTTGCTCAATGGATAAGTTCAGTAAGCTTCCAATCTCGGATTGTGCTGCAGGATGCAGATGTAATTCAGGCTGCTCGATTAAAATTAGTCTGTTTTCGTTTAATCCGAGTTCAAAAACTACAGGTAAAACCTGGCTTGTACCATAACCAAGGTCCATCAAGGGGCGATCCTTTCCTTGCTTGTGTAATAGAATCTTGATGTAGCCCGTTTCGACTTCTTTACCTTCATTCTTCATGTAACTTGGTGCTGTTGTTGCCTTCTCTGCAATTCCTAAGATTTGAAGATGAGAATTAAATCTGTTCATGAATTCAATTTTGTCTCTTTTTTGATGCAGCATTGTTGCCAAGTCTTCCCCCTTGATTCCAATCTTTTTTCCGGAGGATTGGGCGAGCCTAGCTTCTCTTGTCGGCTCTTCGCGTAAGCCTGAAAGATAGATGGCGTTAGATAAGACACTATCGAGCTTACGCGAAACTATTTCGGTATCTCCGATGTGTGGCTGTAATTTAGGGTCTGTTCCAAATTGAAAAGGTCTACCGTCTTCTTTTATTTGGGAGATATCTAATGCAAAATCAGCAATTGTAATCCGTATTTTTGTCGTTTGTTCTTCTTTGATGTCTTCTTCTTCAGAAGCCATAAATGCCTCGAATTTTTTTAGAAATTCTGGCATATTTTGGTTTGGATCTTCTGGTTCAAAAATTTCAGAACCTGTGATTTTTGGATAAGTCAACACAATCCCCCGTCTTCCAGCAAGCCACCGATCTTTGGAGGTTTTTTGCACCTTTGGTTTTCTACTACTGAGTAGTAATTCTCCATGATGATGAACCTTTACTCCCTTCAACGATGCACCTAACGAACTTTTTTCATTTTTTGAAAAGGTGTAATCTAGGAAGTAGCTCCTACTTTTACTATCTTCCAGGCCAAACCCGATAGAAAAATCTGTATCAACATTGTTTCCATGAACAGTATCCGTATATGTGCCAAGGTTAGTGTAGTCGCCAATAAGACGGAAATATGAGTCATCTGGACTTGCCTGTCTGGAGGTTTGTGAGGCTCCGAGAATCGATTTGATTAAGGAACTTTTTCCTGCGCTATTTTTCCCAACTAGTAGTGTGATTCGCTTCAGAGGTAATATGCCTGTATCCTGAAATGCCTTGAAATTTTTAAGCCTAATTGATTTAATGAAAACTGGGGTTTTGGGCATACTATCACTTTTGGCAATAACTGCCCATATTTCAACTGTACTTTAACGGTGAATTACACTAATTTACAATATCTTAAATTGTTTACCCAATCATTATCATAGATAAATTGGCTTAGGTTGAGGAAAATAGAATCATACGTCAACTAACCCGGTACCATCGCATGTGGGGCACTCGAAAGTTCCACCACAATTCTCACAATTTGGATCGTAGGGGGCTATCCATTCTTTCTTTTTCGGGTCCCAATGCATGCAACACAAGAGACACTGGCTAGTACCTTCACAGTCTTCACAAAGTTCCTTGGTCTCATCGTTACGAGGACCTCCATGCGGTTTCCAATCAGACATATTGTAAGTACTTCACTTACCATATAGATGTCTTTCCCCAAATTGTACAGATGTGACGTTGGAAAGATTTCTAGTCTTACCAAAATAGAATCTCAGGTTTAAATAGCCTCGGTATCAGATTCTCACATGGCAAAAAAAGGCGGAGGCAGTAGAAGCGGCGGAGGAAAAGGTCGCAGCAGTCCACGGAATGCACCAAGTAAGACTGGGAATCCATCCGGTAAAGGTCGAGGAAATAACCCCTCAAGGAAAAAGTGAATCCCCAAATTTCACAATCTTTGGTTGAACCGTTTGTTCAACATAGAACCAGAGATACCTGCAATTCTCTTGATTTTTCAAATCAGTCGAACAAATCGTACAGCACATATTTCTTCAGTGATGAGATCTTCACTGTCCCGGTGACTTCGTACAAGGACCTGAGAGTTTTCACCCTCTACGGGTGCGACCAAACAAGCGCCATCCGCCATTTGCTCGATCCATGGTTCAGGGATGGAATCACCACACGCAGCAGCAATTATTCCATCAAAAGGGGCAAATTCTGCTTTACCGAGCTTTCCATCGGCGAGAGAGATTGATGCTGGCAGAAGATTCAAATCTCCTAATGTATTCTTTGAGCGTTCGAACAATTCTGAAACGATTTCGATGGAATGAACCTCAAAACCCATGCTGACTAAAATCGCTGTCTGATAACCGCATCCAGAACCGATTTCCAATATACGACTTCCTTTTGGAAGATGACCGAATTGTGACGTCATTAGTGCAACCATGTAGGGTTGACTGATGGTTTGGCCAAGTCCAATTGAATGTGGACAATCATCGTACGCTATTCCATTCATACTATCGGGTAAAAAATGGTGCCTAGGAACTGCCTTCATGGCGCTAATCGTGTGCTTACATGTGATTCCACGGCCGATGATTTGTTCGAGCACCATGGAATGGTGTAGTCGTTCCAAATCTCCAGCACTTGGATTTGGGTGAACATTCTTTTTTCTCCACATCGTCCTCAATCCTACCGAAGTGTTCCGACATCATAATGTCATTGAACTGTTTAGAATCAATGATGGCAGATTCTGACCTTCCTGAGAAAATCAAACGTCTCCCATTAGACTTGTCTTACATGTTGCATGTCTTCTCTAACCACGATAGTGATGAGATGGACATATCGACATTGTACTGGCGTACAGCAGATAGTATCGATACCGAAGAATTCCTTCAGGCGAAGATATGGAGTTGGAAAAAACACCGTGGAATGGACGTACCTGATGAACCCCCACACGATCCCAGAAGGGATATGGACGCCGTTTTGAAGCTTCGGAAAAAGGATTTGATTCCTTTTGCAAAATATCACAAGATTGACACTTCTTTACGTAAAGAAGAACTGCTTGAGAGGTGCAAGCCAGAGTTGGCAAAAAATCCAATTTTCCACCAAATGCTGTTCAGTTTAATCAATGAATCATTCCTTTCTGTCGCTTACGACGAGTCAGGTGAAAGCCCTACTATTCTTGTCCACATCAAGGAACATGGGGACTTGATTCGTAGGCATTTACAGGCACGATGGGACAATGACCGGATTATGTTGAAAGATTATCTTGACAGATATTTGATAGAGGCGTTTGGGATACAAGACTCACCACTGGAAAAGGCACTGCTCCGTACAGACCGACGGAATTCTGTCGAAAAAAAATTACAATATCGTGCCGTGTTAGATACTCCGATTCCAATACCTGGAGAGACAACCACCTCAGCGTATGGCGTGATACTTTGGATTCTTACCTCAACGGAACTTAAACCGAATGACCGCGTTCTTATTTGTGGGGCAAAGGGTGCTATGACGGCCGTTTTAGCAAAGCACATCGTTGGAGGAGGGAGAGAGGTTCGTGTCATTGAATGGAATGAAAAGACGGCCCAGTGGGCAAGAGAATCTATTTCAAGACACGGATTTTCTGAGAATGATATTCAAGTAATTCTTCAGGATGATATTACAATCGGAAGCGGAGAAGAGGGTTACTGGACTACTATCATCATGAACGGCTCAATTCCAAAAATCCCCTATCCTTTGCTGGATCAATTGGATGATGAGGAAGGCCGAATGCTCTTTTTTATGCAGGATACTGCAGATAAAGCCCAAACTTGTTGGTTGATTAAGAAGAATGAACTCATTCAAGAAGTTAAGCAGGAAACACTTGAAACATCAACAAATACAATTCGAAGCTTGAACAAATTTCGATTTACACCAATCTATGGAAAATACGGCTGGGATAGTGTAGAGAAACTCCAACTTGATTACGAGCGGCTAAAGAAAGAACAACGAGAGAAATCTTTGCGCGAACGAGTTAACCGCTTGGATGAATTGTTGCCTTACTCCCTTTCTCGTGCTTTCAGCGTCGCTTCAAATGCAAAAACACCGAATGATCAACATAAAATGGTCATCCGATTGTTCGATTTACTGAATAAATATCATGTTTTTCTTAGCTTAGCCATTATCGGACAGACGAAGAAAATGAATGACAATATGAGGGATTTATTGAACAAATTCTCAATGAAAGCCCAGATGGGGGATTGGGTCCAATTCCTTCGCCAAGTTTGCTCCGAGAAGCACGACAATTCAGCAATGAGTGAACTTAAATCGTTTCTAACACAAAAAACGACCTCAGAATCCATCCTATCGGCTTTTCTGCAGTTGCAAATAGAAACTGGAAAACAAGGAGCAGGTAAGCGAAAATCCGTGTCAATAATCGATTTTCTGGGCCAAGTCGTATCATACAGAAACATCAGTCAGGATGGACATGGTAGGAAACGAAGTTCGTTGGTGATTGAGCAGAATGCCCAGATGCTTCGAGAGGCATTTATTGAACTTATGAGCGAAGATAACCCGATTACAAATTGGATCCTCTTTCATGTGGATAGCAATGAACGTCGAATCGAGGGGGGTGTCAAATTTGGTAAGCGAGAACTTATGGGGAGTAATTTTGATTACCAATCAACCATTGAGGAATCAGACAGTCCTCTGGCTGTTAACACAATAGCAGGAGGCGTCTATATTGATGTGAAAGGCAATTACTTCACCATGAGTCCATGGCTGGCCTTTGGGGAAGGTCAACACGGTGACGAGGAACTCTTCGTTTACAAGAGTGATGGAAAATGGGAAACGTATCACAATTCGGATCGATATCCTGCCGAGAGAGAAAAAACGCTTATGACGAAATTGATTGAGCGATTCCCTCCTAGTAGAAAACCCTTGAAAAACAAGAATGAAGGTAAGGTGGTCTTTACAGAGATGCTTGCGTTGTTTGTTGATGATGGTTTACTGGAGAATTGGGAAGTACGGAAGTTGGTTGATATTCTCAAGAAATTTGGACTCTGCGAGGACGATGAAGAGGGATTGGAACAAATTAAGCAGATTGTCGAGTCCGAATATCCAGATGTTGTTTTTGAAAGGCAGAGCGATGAATGAATCATACCTTATCCATATGAAGGTGCAATTGAATCAGAAGAGAGTTTGTTGGAAATGACATGTATGATTCGCGTCATTGGTCTTGAGTAGACATATCTGGCAATACGATGTAAAATCTCCACAATCATCGCACCACAATCGGATGAGCGGGGGTTGATTCCTCTCTGGGATCCAGTTGACTTCCCCATTGCAGATTTTACATTTCGGTACAACAACGATTCGATCACCTCATCTTCAAATTATAGGGCCCAGGGCCCGAAGGCCCTGGGTAATTGGGAATTGGTGAACGGCTGGCCTGCCGTATGATAGCCCAATTACTTGCCCGGCATTCACATCCTCCTAACTATCACCCTCATTCGTTAGTGGAAAATTATTCGCGTCCTGTCTGTGCAGATTGTTCACATCCCGTTGTAAAAGTCATCATCATGATGGTGTCCGTCAACATCATTGTAATCTCCATGAACGAGATCCTCATTCGCCTTATAGCAATCCGGGCAGAGGTAGTTGATGTCAAATGTAGCAGCGTAAATCATGTGTCCATTGCAAAACCAATCGCCACAATTCTGACATGTTTGTCCGCAATGGACACAGACATCGTCTGAGCACTCATCACATTGATCAATGTGATCATAACATGTTGGCTCTCCACAGCCCTCACAAGGTGTGATTTCTGTGGCAGTACAATCGTCGAAGCTCTGGCACGTCTGTTCAGAGGTTTGCTCGCAATGGCAGAACCAACACTTTCCTTGCTCATGGAAGGAGCAATCATCTCCATTATGACATTCGTTCCTTCCACACTCTTGGCATTTAGACACGCAGCATCACCTCGTAAACTGGGGGGACGATACGCCGTTCATGAGGGGTAGCCGACGGCAGGTAAGGGATCCTGCCGCCGGGTTGTTGGTTCAGCGGACCCGGGGCCCGAAGGCCCCGGGGAATTAGGGATTGGTGAACGGTGATCAGCCGCGTAGTTCCTAACTCAATTCCTTCTCCTTCTGATTTCACTGCGCATCACCCTTACTTGCAACTGAAACCAGTTTTGACTCTACGGAACCAGCCCGTAGAGTTGAATCGTTTTGCGATATTGCGCCATATGTTGAGACACAGAATGGAACGAGATACGTCAGGAATATCTTCCCGTATGGTGGATATGAACCCGATAACATCAGGTCCCCGTGGTTAATCACCACGAGGATGGTGCCGACAATAATTGACACCTTGAATGCCATCTTAGCGATTGACATTGAGAAGTTGGATACAATCATATTTGCATACATAGAACCGCTCCTCAATACCCACCATTGTCCTGTCCACCGATGGCCAGGCCACTTGCACATCCATCACAAACGTAGCCGATGCCAAAAGCGACATTCTCCAATCCATCGCAAATATCGCAGTAATCTTGCAAGTGATCACACAAACTTTCGAAGTCTTTCCTGTTGCAGTTCGGACAGACTTGGCAGTCGCAGCAATCGTCACAACGACTGCATTCATCACAAAGAGACTCATCTACCCGCTCCTCGCAGCCTTCGCACCTTGGAAGGTGCCTAAAACAGCCCTGGCAACAAGCTCCGCATTCTGAATAATCGCAATCATTCGCTGCAGGATTGTTGCACCCCTCAGTGTTGCACTTGGCCACTAAATCCACCTCCAGAGATGGGGGCAGAATTCAGCATTGCTTACGCTGTGTTTGTTCATGTGGTCGCTGTTATGAGCGACACGTTGGTGTGTGATGTTTCGTAACATTTTTTCCCGTACGAAACTGGAATTATAGAGGCGTGGTTTAACAAACCACACCTCGCCTCTTTGCCAGTTAATTGACTTGGCGAGGTTAGCGCCATCGACTTCATCGAAGTCGTAACATCCCTACAGAGGGTATTGACTACCAGCGCCTATGCAGGCGCCGGTAGTTCAGTTTAATCCGGCGGAGATATTCTCCGCCGGATTGTTGTTTTGGCAGTGTTTAGACGTAGTCATCTAACGTGGCCAACAAGGCTTCAATGAGCGCTTGTATATCATTATCCAATTCTTCGGTTGTGATTTTCACAGCCATTTCGTTAGTTGGTACGTCTAACCTCAAATCTGCATGGCAGATCTCGATTTGACTCGAGGAGGCCCAATGGTACTTCGGCTCGTGGTGAGCAAACTACCCTCAACGTCAAGGGTTTATAGACTCTTGGAATTCAATGCCCTTGACGAAAATGAAACCGAGATTTGTTGACGTAAAGTGTGGTTGTTGTAACGAGACATGTTTGGATTGCCCTCGGATTTATTTTTCCTATTGGGGTAAAAACAATGGCTCTGAAGCAGATCAATTGGACTGGTGGCGAAGAGAATTTTGTTACCCAATGATGGTGAGATTGAAACAGGAATTATCAGAGAATAACACTACCCACATTCACATAACAACGACACTTAGACACTTGGATAATTTCCCACGGGAAACAGAAGGCGCTCGTTTTCTCTCTATTTTCCCAACTACTGTCGGTAAACCACATGACATCAAACATCTGGTTACCCATTGCAGCAAATTTTTCCAAATGCTGGCTGAGGTATTTTCAGATATCGGTAATGTGAATGTTACGCATTACGTAATGTCGAACATTGGATGTGTCAGATCAGTTGATGTGGCTTTATACTTCTTACATAAGCAAAATCCTCGAATCTTCAATAACTTCGTCATCAAGGAACGCTCTTTCGATAGTTATCGAAAACAGTATGACATTGAATACAGCCCGATATTTTCGATTATTTCTGCCTTGGGAGACATCGCTAGATAAGCATCTAACGTTCCTATTCTTTAGTCCCAATTATCATCGCCACAACAGGCTTGACAGATAAGAGGTATCTGACCTGGGTCCATCAACTTTCCACAAACCGTACACGGAACCCATTCACTAGGCATGTTCACTAATACCAATATTCAGTAAATAGAGATTGTCAATGAATAAATACGGCATGAATCAATCGCTACTCATGAGCAGAAGGATGTACGATGCTGAATGCCGAGACTGTGGCCATGAATGGGAATTAACCTTGATTGAATTTGATCATTACAGCGAAGTTGGTTGTCCAAGATGTGGTTCAAACGCTTGGAGTTCAAGTGATTAAATGACCAACCCTCGTACACTCATCATTATGAGAGGTTTACCAGGAAGTGGTAAATCGACTTATGTCAAAGAAAATTTCCCAGATGCTGTTGTTTGTTCTGCAGATTCATTTTTTTTGAATGAAGACGGAGAATATATCTTTGTCAATTGGAAACTGCAGCAAGCACATCAATTCTGTTTCCGCACCTTCATTGACGCTATAACATCGGATACGGAAACAATCGTTATTGATAATACAAACACTTGCAGGTGGGAGTATGAGAACTATACTTTCATTGCAGAGAAATTTGGTTATCGGATTAGAATAATCCGAATGAACTTCTCAGAATCCGACATACCATTGTTCGGGAAACGGAACGTACATGGCGTTCCAGAGTTGAAAATAAATCAAATGTTTGAACGATTTGAAGATGATACTGATGAAGAGATTCGTGGATAAACCCCGAAGTCACAAATGTTTCAACCGAACATATGGTCTGGTTCATCGAGTTTTTCGTTTTGTTTTTCTATGAGTTTAGCGATGTTTGGATTGTCATGCAACATGCGTACCATACTAAACCCAGAATATGTAAAGATGTAATTTGATTCATCGGTCTTCTCTAGGACACGTTGTCGTGTAAGGTAATCGAGGAAACCTTGTGGCATTCCAATATTGGCTGCTTCCGATGCACTTATTCTTCCTTTTTCATCGTCTTCCTTGAGAGTGAACACGGATCGAAACAGATCAAGGGCTTCAGCTGGCAGTTTACTCAATCTTGTGTATGCGCCGAGTGTTGACATTTCGATGACATCCTTGTTCGGCTGAACCACTTGTTCCCCATCAGGTTGTTTCACGTAAAAAATTGGTACTCCAGCAATCGTAGCAGCAGAAGAGGCTGCGGCAGCCATATGCATCGTTCCCCCAGTAATTCCCATGAAGATGTATTCCAATTCAGCGGATCGGAGTACATCGATAGCTCTCAAGCTTTCTGTCATGATGTTTTCTGCGGATTCATTGGTGAAGAGTCCCTTGATGACAGCTACATCACCATCCAGGTCATACTGCTTTTTCCAATGACTTAGTTTCCTTCTTGTTGTACTTGCATACTCTTCACTTGTCAGTAGGGTAATGTAATCTGGGTTATAGTATTGAATTGATGTTTTCACATGTTCTGTGGATTTCCCGATCGTCAATATGAGTCCTGTTGTGGCCATAGTCTTGCGTAGACTAACTTTGATTTATTCTTCACCCATGGTTTCAGAAAATCAAATATCATTGAATATATCAAATTATTAACCTCTAAGTTTGTAGGATGAGCATGGAAAAAAACCAATCCAGTAGGGGTGTAATTGCAGATGCTGGTGCAAAAATCGTAGAATCTCAAGCGATTCAGATGTTCAAAAAGGCAGTCCGATTCAAAAAATCTGAACCTATCTACTGCTTGTTGCTCTGTCGCATGATAGGAGAGGCCTATTTGAACAAAAAATTCTTCGATGAATGCAACTCATGGCCAAGCAAGACTCTAACATTGGGTGATCTCAAAGACAAAAAATTAGGGTTTGATGGAATACTCACTCGTGAAGAATCGATTGGACTCACCCACCTTGGAAAGTCTACAAATCCATTTTTGCATTACAAAACGGATGATGAGATTCTCAGCCCTCAATCATTGGAAAGGGTGCTTGATTTCATCAAACAAATATGGGGTTTGGAACAAAAAACTTCAGGTAAGGAAACACAACAACCTGAATTATCCAATGTTGGTGCACTTTACCATCAATTACAAGACACTCAAAAAGTCAAAGAGAAGACTCGGTTGATTCAACATTCAAACATTAATTGGAGGCAAATGCTTGGATACGAACTCGAGAGGTTTGAGTGGCCAAGCATTGATTCAACGATATTGTCTGATGAATTTCTCAAATCTCAGAAAAAGCATGCATCGATGACATCGAAGAAAAAAGATCTGTTGTTCAACAAACTCATTGCGATGAGTGAAGGAGAAAAAATGAATTTGATTATCTCCATTACTGAATCAATTTTGATTGAATACTTCCGAATTGTGGATTCGACTGAGGGCAAGTTTTTGTACGACGATAGAGTGATTGACGGTAATTTGCTATCCAAGGTGATGAGGGATATTCTTAACGAGGCACTCGATTTGCAAGGAGGAAACATCAACACTCTGTTTTGGGACATGAAATTAGCAAGGGAAAAATGGAGTTTTCTTTGTGAATTTCCCATTGTTGGGAGAAGCAGAAAGGGTACAATCGCCAAACGATTTGGTGTAAGCAAGAAAAAGAGTGGATTCTATGTCATGCAATTTGTCCATGATTGGAACTTCATCTACTTTGGAAAATAGTCTCAATTGCATATCGAATTGAAGAATGCAGAAACTTTGTTTAGTATTTGAAATGGTGGTAATTTATGAGTGAGGTACAATTGATTGAGAAATTTTCCGTTGCCCTGGATGCGCTTTCTCTAAATACGAAGCACCAATCAGAAAAGTTACTCTTGCTTGAAGAACAAGTAAAAGAGGAACTTGGAGAGTTGCTTTGTAGGGAAATATATTCTGCAGGATCTCAATTGCTTGGACTTCTCATGTTTGATTCGGATATTGATGTTGCAATAGCGGTTGAAGATGAAAATGATCTCAAACACGTGCTCGGTATTTTGGAATCTCAAAATTTTGATTTTGATGCCTACACAAACAACATCTACCATGGTTTGCAATTTGGTGTTTGTTGTTCAGTGATGGAAGGTGTGAAAATAGACATTCAATTACGTTCGAAGAAGAATATTGCAGATCTTGAAGCACAGATAGCAAATTTACCCAACTGGGACGAAGAAGAAATCTCTCGACTTCGGAAGAAAAAAATACTTACACGAGCCATCGGTGGTTCAATTTACGTCAATTGGAAGCATGATTTGTACAGGTTACATCTGCCAGCGTTGATTCTGTCGAATACAAGGAGAACAGCGGATGAGATGTGCCGAAGTCACAAAACATTGCTCAATGGCCAATGCCCAAAAAGAGCAACGCATGGTTCGTATTGCAAATTGCACAAAAATGAGGATGATTACTGATGACAAATACATGGCTGAATGATGCAAGTACCGATGGCGTCCAAAATACAACACTTGTGTTGATTAAACCAGTGGGCCTATCGCATTGGCCAACGATCAAGAAAATGATTCTCAACACTGCTCCAATCAGCCGAACACGTCTTGTCAAGGTCACGGAAAGTTTGATCAAGGAACATTATGATGAACACAGGGAACAAGGTTGGTTCTCTCAATTGACAAACTACTTTGTTGGCCGATATGTCCTGGCTGTAGAAATCTCTGCTGATCCTCTCAAGATTAGGAAAATCATAGGAACGACCAAACCAACAGACCCAACAAATACTGATACGATTCGTGGTTTAATTAACTCATTAACACCAGAAGATACAACGATGACTGAGTACACTAAGGGTATTGACAATCTCATTCATGGAGCAGATTCAGAAGAAGCGGCAGCTCGTGAAATCAAACTATGGTTTGATTCTCCAATGCCCCGAAATCCACAATATTTGTGCTTAACAAACCACAATCTCGAAATGGAGGGGGCCGTTTCGCCTTTCGTTGGAATCCAATTTGACTTAGCAAATTCAAATGCTCTTGCGAGCCATGTAACGGACCTCTTGGAAGCCATGCCTTGGAATCAACATTGGAAGACGGCAGGAAATACAATTCCAACCGTTGTCGTTGGTGGTTTAACACCGGTGTCAATCATCGGCATGCAATATCTGACAACATTTTCCGGAAGGAAACTCAAGTTTGGTTGGATGAACCCAGAGACTGGCGAAATGCAAGTGATAGACCTGCAGATGGTGAGAAATAGAGCTACCAGACATCGAAGGTGAACTTCCTTCTAGGAGATTCATCAATTGGCTGGCTCTACAATCGCGTCTTTACCTGTACGGTACGTTATAGAAATGTAATCCCTGAGTAATTCTTCTGCCATCGCGCGAGTAAACTTTTTCTTGCCGAAGAATTGTTTCTTCTGTTCGGTTGTAATCACTCCACCGATTACGGTAGCTGCTTCACTCCAGGTGCAAGGTTTTCCGTTCATGTGTTCGAGCAATGCTTTTGAGATTTTTTTGATTGCATCTTGTTTGTTTTGGATGATTGTTGCACCGCTCGATATTGCACTTATAGGGTTCTGCTTTGTTTGGTCTTGAAAAAATTCTGGCAAAATGCGTTTTAACACCTCAATCTTCGTACCCGCTGCCTTTTCCATCGTTTGAATCTGTTTTCTTACAATCCTCCTTAGAACTCTAAGGTTCAAATTGGTTGGCTTCCACTGTGAACGAGTTCTTTTTCCGAGGATATCTCTTCCTTCTGACAATCGAGTAAGGTGCAGAATATTGCTTCGTTCGAATGGTGATGTTGAATTTACGATGAACATATATTCTTTATTCCGAAGGACTAGATTCTGAGAGATTTGTGTTGCTTTAGTTTCGCGGTCGAGGTAGCTCTCCCTCCACATCGATTGTTTAACATCAAACATTGAGACTCCAAATTCCCCCATGGTCATAATGTCTACTTCGGCTGATCTGAGCATCCAAAGATGCGGAATCAGTTCTTCTGATGATAACGACTTGAGGTACTCAATTTCAGAGTCTGTAATTTCCTCTATTAAGAAATTCTCTGTATTGCTCTCTAAGTCTATCCCCAGTCGCGAGCAACGTCTAATCCATGCACTCCTGGTGTGTTTTTTACCAGGGTTACTTTGAAAATCGCTCAATTCTCTTTCCAAAAGTCGCCTTACTTGCTCTTTTATTCCAACCTTGGTGGGGAGTAAGAAACTCACTCCTTGATTTAACTCTACAATATCTTCCCAATGCCGTACTATTTCATTGGCGGCAATGAGTTCAAGACTATTGCCCAATTTAAAATCATCTTCTTCAGTCTTGATTTCCCATGTCAAATCATTGAGGGTGAGCCTCTTTACGTGTTCTGGCAAATGTTCTATTGTTCCACCTGAATCTTGAAACTGCTTAAATGCAGTCTCATTTAGTGAATTTAGTGGCAAATCTATGGATTTGTTTGGGGAGGGACTTTTTTTCCTGCTTTTATCTCTAATCTTATCATTCTTAGTTTGAAATTCGATTGATTGTGAATTGAGAAGTGCAGAATACAAACTCGACATCTCGCTTATGCTCTCTTTGTTATTCTCAACGTAGACGGGTATGCCAGCTAGCCAAAACCTGTCGATTAACGATAGGAAAAGTCCCTCCTCTCTAGTATAAGTCCCATCATCGTGAAGGATCAGGATGTGTCCTTCTTCAAGTGAATATGTAATCTTCGTGGATTGAAGGGCTCCAGGAATTAACAGCGGCGCAAGAACCTTTTTTGCACCAGGTAATATGTCAAAACGAAAGTCCGACTCTCCATATCGCTTTTCAAGTTCTAGAACATGGAGATGCAGTTCATTTGCTGGAATATCGACCTCGAGAACAGATGGGGCTCCGAAATTATTCGCTGGCTGAAAGCCGAAAGGTGCGGTGTATGGGATGTCAATTAAACTGCATAGTTCTGGGTACGTGTCAATCAACTCTGTAGACCCTTGAATCCATGCCAAGAGCCGCATCGATGATGGTGTAGGATTTTGGCCGGGGAAGTATGTCTTCAGCAATATAACCAAATCTGGTTGATGTGCTTGGATTACTCTTGCCTGAGAAATAATTGAATCATCACCAGGAGGAGACAAAATTGCAAGAATCTTCGAAGTCATTCTTCTTCCTCCTCGTTTTCAAAATCGCTTGAATATCTCATCAAAAGGTCGATTGCTGGAGGTAAGTTGTGATGGATAATCGTATATTGCCCAAAGTGTTGTTTCAACTCATGACAATCCATAGCGACGAATTTCCTTTGTGTGCTGGATGGAGGTTTACCCCAATATAGGTGTAATTTATCATTGGTAAATTCAGTATTCAGCAAGTACTTTGACTTCGTTTCCCAAGAGTCGTCTTTTGAGCGGAGGATTACGTATGATCGTTCATCACCAGAATGTCTAGTTGTCATTATCATTTGATTTACTTCAAGAAAGTCTTGAAGAGTTAGGCTTACTTTGTCGCATTGAAGTTTAAGATCTCCGGTTGTATGAAAACCTACCTTTGTATCATGTAGCAACATTGTTCTGAAATTATGCAAGGTGGCGAGACATCGAATGTGAAGCACCGTCCCTGAGTAAAACAAAACGTCATTGTCATCGACTTGTAGCCTATTTTTTGGCATTGATGCAACAATCTTTTCCATGAAATCTGAGAGGGAATTCAAAGTGTCAACCGGTGGAATTTCGAAACCTTCTATTGTTGGTAAGGCCAACCCATTTCGTTTGGAGTAAATTCTCATTTGATTCCTGAAAATCTCCACATTCCTGTCGTCTGTGTGAAACAATACAATGGTGCTCCAAGGCTTACAAAAAGCAGCACGTAAAAGCAGTGTTGAACTTGTTCCAATTACCGCAAAAAGACGCATGCAAATCCTCTGATGCATTTCTTTTTCAACTTAATCGACGGATACTCAGGTATTATGATGCACATTCCGACTATCGATTGACCATTCTTTGTCGCAATGCTTCGACAGCAAGAACACTGATTGCAACTTGTAGATTGTACGATGGAACAAACCCATCCATCGGCAACCGGACAACTTCATCGCATGCTTCCAGAACTTCTTGAGATACGCCTTCACGTTCAGCTCCAACTACGAAGAGAACATTTCCAGTCAGATCCGTATCCCAAGGCTCAACAGCCCCTACGTCCTCGGCTGCGATGATTCTGAAATCATTCTTTCTTGCTTCGTTGATGATGGATGTTGTATCGCTGTAAACCACAGGAATGAATCGATCAGCCCTCATACTTGAACGACGGATCGTTCGACGGTCTTGATGTGTTCTCGAGATGTTGAGAACAACTGCATCTGCTCCACTGACTTCGATGGTTCGAATTCCAAATCCGAGATTGGTAGGATATTGAACACCATCAAGAAGCCAAATTGAACCTCCTCGTTCGAACACCTCTTCGAGCGTACCATGAGGCTGTCGTCCAAGCAGTGCAAGTGCGTCGGTATGGCCGGTTGCTGACATCCTCCAGAGGTCGTTTGTTGATCCTTCCTCAAGTGGAATCCCTTGACGTTCACATTCTTGACGAAGAGCTTCAGTGTCCCTCTCACGGTCGACGAGAACAAGTCGAATGTCATGTTCCGTCTCGAGCATGGAAAGAATCGTTTCCGAGCCTTGCACCTGATGTGCCATGCGTTATGGGAGTGGCTGTGAGGTTTGACTTTAATGGGGAATTGGGTTGAAATCAGAATCGTTGGTGAAAGCATCATAAGCGATGTGTACTGGTCAAATATCGAATGCGACTCCCTCGTTTATCTATTGTCGCATTTGCTTTGGTTGCGTTGTTCTGTTTGCCATCGCTCATCTACACGGGCTCCTACATCGTATCGGATGCGCCAATACCGATGGAGGGTGTTGAACCGTCTCCCTATCCGAATGAACCCCTTACTGAGGGTTTTCTCTTCATTGTCCTCGACGGAGGGCGCATCGACTTGATGAGTGACCCTGATTTGATGCCAAATTTGAATCGGCGCGTCCAAGATGGTGCTTACCTCGAGGTGCGGACGAACCCTCTCACAATGACGGCGATGTGTGTTAAGGAAATGGCAACGGGTGTACCATCGAGGCCAAATGAAGCACTGCAGAACTTCCGCCCAAAACATCCTGGGAGTATCGATGGATTCAATCTAGCAACGACGTTTGACGGAGATAATGATGGAGAACCGGATAATCACGTTGGAATCATTGGAGATTATGTTTGGAAGGAATTGATTCCAGATCGAGATCTCGTTCCGTTTTACAAGGCACGCTACGGCCATGCTGACTATTATCAGGGCGATGAAGAAGCGTTTGAAGAATTGAAACGATGGGCACGAGGGGCGCCTCCTGAGGGCTTTTCGCAATCACGTAATCTCATTGTTGCTCACCTTTCAGGACTCGACAGCGTTGGTCATCGATACAGTGCAGCAGACTCACCAGAATACGATAAGAAATTACGTTGGCTTGACACGAATTTAGAGGAAGTGTTTCAGGAATTATCCGAGGACTGGACGGTCGTTGTCACATCCGATCATGGATTGACCGATTCTGGACAACACGGTTCAGATCTTGAAATCTTGCGCAATGTTCCTGCCTTCATGTGGGGTCCAAACATCAAACAAGGTGTCGTGGTTGAGGGGGTTCAGCAACGTGATCTCGCCACCCTACCGTCAGCCCTGTTCTCTCTGCCAATGCCTCATGCCGTCCACGGACGAATACCCCTCGATGCTTTCGATATCAGCGATGAGAAGCGTCAAGTGCTTGATCAATGGAACTGGGATGCAGCAGTAGCGAGAAACGACTGGCTCATCGAAGAAGGCCACCCGCATATCGAGGGATTAAGCTCTTCTGAAATTGAATGGGAGCGATTGAATGTTGATCAAATTGGGCTACGACAATCGGATTTGATTCTCAGTGGAATCGCATTTCTTGCAATCACATGCATTCTCCTCTATTCCATGAATCAAATTAAGTGTTCGAGAAAACACATGGTCTGGGCATCACTGTCTTTCCTTGGCATTTCCGCCCTATCCATGAGCCTGTCCTTCAATAGAGATTCACTTGCCACCTTGTATTACCCAGTCGGTATTTTCTTGCCCGTCACAGCTTTTGTGATAGGATTGATGCTTTTGAAGTCAGAGAAATGGAATTCAAAGGAACACACGGGTGCACACATCGTCGCTTTGAGCGGTCTGTTGGTCGGAACAATGATGTTTCCTGAAACGAGATTGTCCATTCTTGGCCTGTGTATCTTTGGTTACGTATTGTACGATCGATTTTACTTGAAATCTTCAACACAGACAATTCCAACACACCTTCTCTTGCCGTTTGTTGTTGTGTGTATTGTAACCTTCTTCCTCAGTGAACACCGAGTTTTAGGACGGTCTCTTGCGCGTTATTACATCGTCACGCTTCAAAAAGAAGACATTTCGATGGTTCTTCTTTCAATGCTCCTTGTTGTTGGATCATCGCTCCTCTACCTGATTTATGTCGAAGGTATACAATCACGCCCTGTTGTGGCTACAACTTCTGCAATGTTTGGCCTTCTACCTGTGGCAATGTGGTTCAAGAACAATGTCATCGATTGGATTGTTCTTTCGATTTTGATGATGTTCGTTGTTGCGTGGATCCTTGAGATTATCAAAAGGAAACAAACAGCATCCATCGCCCCACTTCGATTTGTGGGTTTTGCGTGGGTGACCATCAGTTGGGGGGCGTATGCCGGTGCTGCAACTATGATTCTCTATTCAGGATTCTACTTCTTGAGTCAGCGTGAGTTCAAGTTCCTTTTCGTTGAGCAGGAAAAACCCGTTGTTGAAGGCGCTCGCTATCTTCTCTTGGCCGTTCTTCCTATTTGCCTTTGGTTCACGTGGTGGGCAGCGATGGGACAATTGGATGGCTACACGCATCCACGTGACATCGATCCAGGAAATCTATACCTTACAGGCGGATACATCGGCGATAGGGATTCTCCTAGCAATGCCTGGGTTGGCTTCATGGGTGGTGGTCCGATGATTCTGATGACGTTGTTGATCTTCCATCTGTTCAAATCGATCGATTGGCCACTCCACCTGACAGTTTGGTTCTGTCTTCTGCGCGTTGCCTTCCTCTCGCTTCATCTGTCAATTTCACCAAATCTGCCGAGGTTGGTTTTCAAAATCTCTTGGGATATTCTCTTGTATGGACTCATTGCATTGATCCTTTTTGCAATGCATCATATCGAGAGATTCATTCCAAAGAAGGCGGAGGTCTCGAAAGTTGAGACTTCATAGTGGGGTTTTGATTCCAACCGCACGAACGATACACCAACCTTTGCGAGCTTCAAAGATAGCGAACGCACCACCAAAAATGCTTCCAGCGACGGATAGCCAACCCAACGTGTCTGGTATGACACCAGCCAAGGTGAGAAGGGCGAGGACGATTCCAGCCACGATTGCTGCGATTCCGGTGTAAAGTCGAGCGAGTCTACCTTTCTGGTCGATGTTGCATTCCATATATATTATCTAGAGTGCTGCATATTTTAAGGCGTGTTTGTTTGAAACGCATATTTTGAAATGTGAAACCCCTTCACTCGGGTCATGGGAAAGAAGCACAGTCCACGATTCCTCGCAACAGTTGAACAGTCTCGAGCCGTGATTCAAGAATGCGACATTGAGCGATTTTCATCCATGTTGAATGATGGACAAGAACTCACCGTCATCGACGTGCGAGAGCAGCATGAATACGATGCAGGCAGTTTCAAAGGAGCGCTCCATTTGAGCAAAGGTGTGATCGAGCGTGATATCGAAAAACATCCAATTTCGGAAGATGCACGAATTGTCTTGTAT
>Ga0181572_10000057_pt1 | contig 64293 bp, 62 predicted proteins | sample 101ome_26_FD_133004 | JGI IMG/M metagenome (GOLD analysis project Ga0181572, IMG submission 133004) | Coastal salt marsh microbial communities from the Groves Creek Marsh, Skidaway Island, Georgia - 101408AT metaG (megahit assembly) | ecosystem: Environmental > Aquatic > Marine > Intertidal... | reverse complement strand
TTCTCAACTTCAACATCCTTTTCTTTTAATATCTTCTCAAACCAATACAATAAGAATTCTGTTGTAATTGAATATCCTGCTTTGGCAACTTGTGCAAAATCTTGTGCTACCTTTTTATAATCTTTTTTTGCAACAGGGAAGTCACCATGACTACTTGTACATTCAATATCAAATGATGTAATTAAAAGTGGTGCAAATGAGTTATTATCGATAGCTGATATATTTGTATTTTCAACAACAACATTATAATCACATCTTGTTTCATAATTATCATTATCTTCTTCAAGATAATCTACTACAGAAATCCATCCACATGGTTTGATATCCATTTCATGAATATATCTCAAGAATGGATCGATATTACTTTCATACATTTTGAACCCTTTTTGTTTCAAACTTTCAAAATAGTATTTATAGTTGTTATACATAAACAATGATTTGACAGTTATCTTGATGAATCTGAACTCCTTATTGTTTGTAAAACCCCAGAAATCCTTTTTTTTAATCATAGAAACATTTGATAAATGAGTTTCAAATCCAGATTTGGTTATTTTTCTGTTGTATTTTGAACCCTTGAAAACACATGGGTATTTATCTTCCAATAAAGTTGATTTTATAAGTTTAGTTTCTGTTATAAATTTGTTATCTGTATATGTTTCCCATGATTCTGGTGGTTTAACATAGAAATATGGTTCATAACCTGTAACACGAATACTAACAGTAGCTCCTTTTTTAGTTGTTCCATACAAACATATTGTATAAAATTCAGCCTCTTCTACAGAGTCTGGTTTAGAACGACTTCTATCATTTTCTGGAATATACCAGTCTGTTATTTGAATTTGCAATTCTTTGTTTGTATTTAATTTTGATGGTTCTTTTCTAGGAAATTCCATTTATATAATAATAATATATTATCTTTAACATCATTTTTTTTATTTTTCATTTATGTAGAATGGATGTTGGAATAGAAGGACTACTCATATTCTCAGTTTTAGTATTGTTTGGATTTTTATTTTATTATGTATTTTTTGATGAAAATTTAGAAAAAGTCACAAGTACAATAGATGATAATGTTTATTTAGTACAAAATAGAGAAGATTCATTAAATGCTGCCAATTTGATTGCAACTATAAGAAGTAAATTAGATTTACTCATGCAAAATCTTGAAAATACTTATCCATCAGATGATCAAAGAATTGTTATGTTGAAAAAGAATTATAATCCTAATCGTTTCAAAGAAGGAGATGAAAACTCTGGATATACAAGTTATTCTATTAACAAAGGCGAACAGATAGTTCTCTGTCTTCGAAATAAAAATAATTTGGTTGATATTAATACTATGATGTTTGTTGTGTTACATGAATTTGCTCATTTAGCAACAGAAAGTATTGGACATTCTCAAGAATTTTGGGATAATTTTAAATGGATATTGGAAGAGTCTATAAATATTGGAATATATATCAAAACAGATTATAATAAAAAAGCTGTCGAATATTGTGGAATGAAAATAAATACAACACCATTAGACTGAATCATTCATATCTCCCATAATTTCATTCAGTCTAATTTTAGTTTTTTGAAGATCTGATGCGAGATTGTATTTTACTTTATTTGAATTTAATTCTACTTTTGTTGCATTCTCATTTATTTTTTTATATAAGTTTTCCGTATTTATATCATTTTCATCTACTCCTCTGAATGATTTAACATTATTACCTTCTATTGTATTTTTTGTTTTTCTTGACATCACATCATATCGTTGAATATCATTTGCTGTCATTTTCAAATCATATAATATGAAATATTTGTCAATTAATCTTGATAAATTTGATTTTGATAATAGATTTGTTTCCATTACTTCCTTTTCAAATAATGTATAGTTTTTATGTACCAAAAATGCACGGAATAAATATTGATTTCCTTGGAAATATATCCATATATCTTTCAATGGAAGCAACATACCTTTTGGTATTTCTTTTCCGATCTCATCAATATATAAATTACTAATTATAAATATAAGGTCTTTTTTAGCATGTTCATATTGTATATCATTTGATACTTCATTTGATTGTAATTTAATATTTCTTCTGTATTCTACTGTATTTAATAAATGAATTTTCAATAAAGATTCATCCATCTCATTTAAAATCATTTGATTTGTATATTTTTCTAATTCATCACTTGTTGGATTTCTATTCAATACATTCTTATAGACTGATATGATTGCATATTCGAAGTTATTTTGTTCAACTGACTTTGTATGTTGCTTATTATAAGAATATGGTAAATAAGAATCTTGTATCGGATCATCTATATCAATTTTATTGTTATATACATGTTGATATGTTGACATATTTAGTGATCTTTCTTGCATTGGTATTTCAATATAGTTACTGCTATATCTGTCTTTCAAATTTACTTCTTTTTTTGGTTTTGGCATTAGTTCTCTTTCTTGATTTTCGAATTGTATAGTTCTGAAACGATTATTATCTTCTTTTATTATTGTATCAAGTATTTCATATTTTGGTTCTGATACTGGTTCGGGATCTATTTTAATATCATCTGACATTAAAATATTTTTGTACATATCTTTGGTATCAATTTCTTCATATTGTGTTATTATTTCAGCAGGAACTTCGTTACCGTCTACATCTGTTCCAGGGGCATCAAATAATATTGTTGATGGATTTGTTTTGACAATAGGAGCTGATATTTCAGATTTCAGATCATTTATAATATCTTCTGAATTTTCAAACGATTCAACTATAAGATTAATTTTGGAACAATTTGTTATCAATATATAAGAACAAATTAGCAAAGTTATAATTAAAATAGCGATATTACAGTTCATACTTAATATACTAAATGAAAAAAAATGTAATTATAATAGGGTGTGATATTTCGGCATTATATGCTGGTGTGATTTATTTAAAAAATGGATATAATGTGACAATAATAGAAAGAAATAAAGATATTTGCAAAAATGATTGTAAATATTATTATGATAATTGTAGATTATATGATAGTAGTCATACAACATATATAAAATTATTAAAACAACTTGGTATTCATGGTAAAATAGTGAAAAAAATAAAATATAACGAAATACTTTTTCCAATATTGATTAAAATGAAATCTTTTTTGAAAAAGGTACCATCTTGTTTTTTTGATAATATTTGTGCCTACTATGTTGTTCAAAAATATTTGACATATAAAGAAGTCAAATATTTAGAAAATATTCATTTAAAAGATCTTTTGAACAATATAAATATTTTTGATTTCTTAAATATATTTCTGACTTTTTTTGCTAAACAAAATACTACTTATTTTTTGAATAGTAATAGTGTTTCAATGGTTGAGAAAAGGTTATTAGAACAATTTAAAAAAAAGAATGGAAAGGTGATTTTTAATGAAAATGTTGAAATAATACAACACTCAAATGATAAATTCTATATAAATAATACCTATTATTGTGATATACTATTTACAGCTATCTCAAAACATAATCTTTTAAAATTTAATATTTGGAGAGATTATCACAAATTGCTCTTCAATTCAATTTGTGAGTTGGATTCCAATATGATTCATACTATGTTGAAATCAAATATTGATTTTCAGGTTGAAAAAAATCAAGATGTATCTGATTTTATATTAGATGATTTACATATTGCATATCCTACTGAAAAACTTAAATACAAACCATTGTATTTTTGGAAATATAATACCAATAATATTTTAGTAAGAGAAGAAATTAAAAATATGTTTCATGATAAATTCGTGATATGTTCCAAGTCTTTTTCCAAAAATAATTTGTTTATAAATAATAATTTAGAATATATTGATGGTATCTTATCCGGTTGAACCAAAACCACCTGATCCTCTTGTACTTTCTGTAAGCAATGAAATCTCTTTCATCTTAGGAAATATTTGTTTTTTCATTATCAATTGACAACATCTCAATGGAAATTCTGGATCCCCTATATCTTTATTCGATTTAGTCAAAGCAATTAATAATTCTCCTTTATATGAACAATCAATTATACCTATCGAATTTGATAACATGTAACCAGTCTTACTTATTGAAGATCTTGGAACAATTTCGACATAATATCCAACTGGTATTTCCAAACTTATTCCAGTTTTACATAGAAATGTTTCATCATTTATTCTTTTTGAAATTCCAATTGCAGTCAAATCAAGACCTACATCAGAATAGTTTGTTTTTGCTGGAATATAAGCATCGTCTGTTAGTTTTTTATACCCAAGTACTATTTCCATACTTTCAATATCTTTAAAAATTTCTGAGATTCTGTTATCTTTGGGAACGTCGTCTTGATATAGTTTTCCAAATAAATCAATGTAATTTGTTCCAATGTACAAAATACTTTTATTATTTTTTGTGTAAGGGATATTCATTATTGTTGTGAAAAATTCAAGATTTTCGTCTGAATCAAAATTTACAGTTATAGTATTATCTGATTTAGAGAAATTGAAATGTTTTTCGAAATATGCTCTCAGAAAACTGTATTTGCAATTTTCAGGACAAGTGAAATAACTCAATGATAATTGAGAATCCTGACTTATGTCTTCGAATAAATTATTTAAAATATGATTTATCATATCAATGGATTCAATACTGTAAATATTTTCATTTTTGTCATTGAGCGTACAATATTTTGGTTCAAAATATGTAGTTATATGATGATTTGTTGGTGATATATAAATTTGTAATTTTATAACTTTGTTTTCATTATATTCTATATTTGTGATATTATTACCAATATATCCAATAATATAACTTTTGTCACAACTGTCTATATTCTCGAAAATGTTATTATATTCCATATTTGATTATTAATTGTATTAATCTTTTAAGTATTTATTTGTGGTATAAAGAGTTTGAAAAAATCTGTACACATTCTGATTTACGTTTTTCTCATCATTCCAAGAGAAATTATTTATAAGTTCTTTAGATTCAAAATTGGAATGTATCCAATAATGTACCATAAATGCATCATCGTAATCGCATGTTTTTAACATTTTAATATCTTTTTCAGATCTTTTAAGATCGACTTTCGGATCTGAAATAGGATAAATTAAATTTCTTTTTATAAGTTTACAACCTTGTTTATTGTTATCGACTATTGATTTTGTTATGATATCTCCTCCGAAACAATTGAAAACATTTAAAATAGCATCTCCATTTTCTCTATATAAATCCTCTATTATGTTCAATGCTTTTTTCATAATAATATGTTTTGGTGGAGCGCAAATGAAAGCATTACATAGAAGATTTTTTTTATTGAAAACTTTCATTGTTTGTTCTTCCGGTTCTAAAGCAACAAATATATCATCATTTTGATAGAAATTAATTAAATCATCTATAGGTTTTAGAAACATTATATCCAAATCGATATAAACTCCTCCAAAATAATATAATATTGCAATCCTTTTTATATCTGCTTTTTGAACACCAAATTTTGATTTGTTAAAAATTTCCATAATCTTCGGGAAATCTTTTTCTAACAATTTTTCTATAACCATTTCATCATCATTATCGCTCCATAATTTGAATTCAAATTCGCTATTCTTTTTCATATTTTCATTATATATTTCTTGAAATATTTTTGGTAAATTATGATCATACCATGTTTGATGAACTATCTTGGGAATCATTTTATAAATGAATGTAATTACTCTTTATATATTTAACTTTAAGGTTTCTATTATTGTTAAAAATCCTTTTCCATTAGGTATTAGTTCTTCATTATTTAAATATACTTCGTTTGATATATCAAAGTGTACCCATCTTGTATCTTTTGGAACAAATTCATGTAAAAACATTGATGCATTATAGGCGTTTCTACAAATTCTTGATGAGTTTTTGACATCTGCTACAGAAGATTTAATATGTGTCTTGTTTATACGAGACGGTATAGGACTTATTGGTTCATTCAATTTTAATGATTTACTTTCAATAAATTTCTTTAATTTTGGATCTTCTGTGAAAAATACACCGTAGTCATCGCATGAAAAATGAGTACTTGTAAATGTTGTTATATCTATTACAAGGTCTGGTTTATATTTTTTGCAAAATGACAAACTATCTGCTACAATTAATCTTCCTTCAGCATCAGTGTTTGAAATTTCTACAGTTTTTCCACTGTGACTTTTTATAATATCACCAGGTTTCAATGTTTTCAATGACAAAATATTTTCTGTAAATGGTAAAAGTGCTACACACGACTCTTTTGTATTTTCTACAATGTATTTAAAAATATGAGCACCATAACATGCACCTGTTTTATCCATCTTCATATAATGTAAATGATTTGTCGTACCTGATTTTATTGTGACGCCACCACTATCAAATGTTATGCCTTTTCCGATTATACATTTTGTCGGTTTATTTTTAATAATTCTCTCCAAAATTACAAAATAAGGTGGGTTATAATTACCATCACCGAGTGCATGTAATAAATTAAGTTTTTCTTTTTTAATTTGTGATATATTCATTACTTTGACTTTGACGTCTTTATGTTTACGAAACATCTTTTTAACATATTCACTCATATAATACGGTGTTGCTATATTAGCAGGTTGATTTAATATATCAATTGTACTCATACACTCATTTACTTGTTTAATATAGTCATGAATATTCTTATTTTTAGAATATACTTCCAATTTTTTCAATGGGTTCTTTACATTGATTACTTTGAATGCGAAAGCTACCGTCATTAAGTTGTTCAATACATCATGAGATATCGACACACACGGTGCTTGGGTTTTTTTCAAATACGTCATCCACTCTTCTTCAATGGTATCTTTATTGATATGAAAATGTTTTTTCATATTTTCATTGTAAGTCAACATACTCTATAATATATGGATGAAAATATAGCAGGGTTATTGCTTATCTTATTTGTAGGAAGATTTCATGAACCCTCTTGTAAATCCACCAATGACAGTGGGAATAATTCCTTGAAAAGTATGTAAAACAATCTCTGCACGATGTCCCAATGATTCCCACTTCGTTTTGTTTTCAGCGACATGTTTCTTCATCGCTGTATACTCGTCGTTCTCCTTGTGAAGGACAAACAAGCTGTCTTGTGGATAGAATACCTGTCCTGTTTTTTTGGTGACCAATAGTCCATACATTATCACATCACCATTGGTTGTCAATGTGGCTACTTTTGATGAACTTGGCGTATCCTTCTTACTTTTTTTGTCAACCTGATAGCTTGATCCTGAAGAAGATGAAGAAGATGAAGAATACTTCCTCTTTCCTGCCATCTTCTCTTTGGCAATCATTGCGGCCTTGCGTGTCTTAGATGATTCAGGGATGTTTACAACACGAATCGAACTTCCAGAACTTCCAGACTTTGAAGAAAGTTGTGAAGAAACATGTCCTGATTCTCCTGATTCTATTGTCATGTCATTGACATCTTGGGATATGCCTGTTTTGCTCTCAAATGAAGAAAGCACGACCTCTTCACATCCAGATAAATCTTGAGAATGCTGTGACATTTTTTCTTGAGAAACCTGTCAGAATATTTATTTCAGTTTGAATCAAATAAAAATATATTAATATTATAGAAAATGTTTAATTTATCAAAACAAGCAAATATACTTCTTGTTTTACTTATCATACAGTCTATTTTTACTATAATCATAACTTTTGTTACTGCCGGTTTTTGGGGATTTTTGTACATGTTTTTACATGTGATATTTTTAGGACCAGTTATAATATTTATTGTATATTCGATTGATTGTTTAACATCTGGTGGATGTAATATATTAAGTTGGTTATATACGGCTATGTATAGTATTTCTATAATAATATCATTAATATGGATGATAATTTTGGGCATTTTATCAGCTTTTGTGAAAGAAAAAATAGTAGAAGAAACAGAAGAAAAATAATTAAAAAATATTAGGATAATATAGAAAATGAAAAAGAACGAAAACAAAAATGCAATATGCATTAGAAATAATAGTTCATGGGGAAACGTAAAAGCCGAATATAAATTTGATTCACCAAGTTTTAATCCTACAAAAGTTCTCAATAGATTACCGATATTATCACCTAAAATGAATGAATTAATAAAAAAAATTGAAGAACTTGATAAAAAAGATCTTGATGAAAATAATAAACTTTTTAAACATATTATTTACAGTGATGTTGCAGGTGTTTATGGTGCAAAAATGATTTCTTCTGTTCTTTTATCCAATGGGTTTAAATTAGCGTATAATAATAATTATAAAATTGTAAATAAATCTTCTAATACATTTGCTTTATTAACTACATCAACTGTTTATAAAAAACCATTGACAGTTGGGTTGAAAAAGAAACTTATTTATACTATGAATGAAAGACCTGATAATATATATGGTGATAACATACGATTTTTGGTTATTGATTCTGGATTTAAAGAGGGTATCGACGTATTTGATGTTAAATATGTTCATTTATTAGAACCTCTTATTACAAAAGCAGAACAGACACAAGTTGTTGGAAGAGGCACGAGATTTTGCGGACAAGCAGGTCTTCATTTTTTACCGAATAAAGGATGGCCATTGAATGTATATAGATACAATATGATGTATGATAATGATACCAATGTACATGAACTATATTTGAAACATTGTAATAATAATATTAGTAGTTTGAATTTTGTTGCTGATATTGAAGAACTTCTTATAACAAGTGCAGCAGATTTATCATTAACAACAAACATTCATTCAAATCTGTCAAATAATCGATTTTATAATATTATGACTTTACTTCAAACAAACAGACTCAATGAAATTGAAAAAAATAAATCACCAAAACGTCCAGACAGAATAAAAATTGTTGACAATATCCGGGGTAAGATATATACAAATGATGATAGAATTGATTGTAAATTAAGATGTGTTGGAAAATTAGAAAAAACACATACTGGTCTTTTATTGATATCAGCAATATGGGTTGGTAAAAAAGAATTAGTCAAACCTTTAATTAATAAATTTCCAAAAGCACAGTTGTGCCAATATATTGATAAAATTCCCGAATATTGTAATATCATTAATATGTTATGGTCAAGTCCTATAAACTTTTTCAAAATTTATGGCAAAAAGTTTTACGAGCTTTATGAGTTTTACAAAAGAACATATTCTATTCACGAACATAATATTGAAGTTATTCAAGATTTTATTGATAAGTATAAAGATATCAAAACGAAAACACCCGTGTATAAACCTATTCCTCCTAAAAACAAATTACCATATTTAGAAATGCAAGAATATGTTGCAAAACATTACGATTCTTACAAATGGGAGGAAATGGAAATTAAGAACTTATGTATTGAAGATAAGAGTAAAAAGGAATCTAAACTAATCAAATTTACTAATACGCAAAATTTTGTTAAAGATTTTTTAACTCCTGCTTCGCCTTATAATGGTATGTTTTTATATCATAGTGTTGGTTCTGGAAAAACTTGCACCGCAATTGCAACCGCAACTTCTACATTTGATAAACAAGGTTATACTATATTATGGGTAACAAGACATACTTTGAAACAAGATATTTGGAAAAACATGTTTGACAGTGTTTGTAATGTAATTATTCAAGAAAAAGTCAGAAAAGGTCAAACAATACCTACTACTAAAGCTGAAAGAATGAAAATGGTTGGCGATAATTGGATGCAACCAATTTCATATAAACAATTTACAAATATGATTGCTGGAAAAAATAAATTGTATCAAGAAATCGTTAATCGCAATGGTAAAAAAGATCCTTTTAGAAAAACCTTAATTATTATTGATGAAATTCATAAAATATATAGTAATACATTATCTACATTAGAAAAACCGAATCCAACCATTCTTAAGAATATGGTGCAACATTCATATGAATTAGCTGCAAATGATTCATCACATATACCTTTGAAATTAATTTTGATGAGTGCAACACCTATCACAGAAGATCCAATGAGTGTTGTAAAAATACTTAATTTATTATTGAGTTCTAATGACGAATTTTCTGAAGATTTTGAAGCATTTCGTAACAAATATTGTATGGAAAATGGAGTTTTTACAAATGAAGGTGCAATTGATTTTCTAAATAAAACAAGTGGATTAGTTAGTTATATTGATAGGACAAATGATATGAGTCATTTTGCATACCCTGTTATTACAGATATTATGATCAAACCAAATGTTGATAATAATAACCAATTGGTTGATAAATTGAATGACAAATTGAAATTAGAAGAATCTAAATTAACAGAATTTGAAGACAGTATCAAAGATTTAATGGATAAAAAAGAATTGAAAGAAATGCAACTTAAAATAAAATCTCAAATGAAAATTATCAAAAAGATCAGTAAAGAAATCAACAAAGTTTTGGAAAATAATGCTTCAAATAACATTACAGAGTATATAAATTCATGTTTTGTTAAAGGAGTTAAAAAACCAAAATCGCAAAATTTACATGATATTGAAAATGAATGTGTAGATGGTCATGACGCAGATGGTACCAGATGTATTAAAAAGAAAGTACCAAAAGCTCCTTTAGAATGCCCTGAAGGTAAAGAACTCAATGCAGCTGGTACCAGATGTATTAAAAAGAAGGTACCAAAAGCTCCTTTAGAATGCCCTGAAGGTAAAGAACTCAATGCAGCTGGTACCAGATGTATTAAAAAGAAGGTACCAAAAAAAGTAAGATGTGCATGGGATCAAATGGAAATAGATGGTAAATGCATCAATATATCAAAAACAAAAAAATGTCCTCCTGGACAAATACTCATACCAGGTTCAGGAAGATGTATAGTTGACCCTAAATTAAAATATTATACACAGGAACAAAGTAATCATGATAATGTAGTAAGAACTATAGGCAATACAATACAAAGTAAAAAAAAGATGGTATTTAGGTCTATGTAATGTATCAATTCATTTTATTAGATTCCCAAAAAGACCATGAATTAGTTCTGATAAGGTTGTGATACATTTTTTTGTTATTTTGTAAAGTAGATATTTTTATGTTGGTGAGAGTATTATTGTCTATAAGAGCAAATCCAATTGCAATTGCTGCTCTTTCACTAATTACACATTTACTGATATCAATTTTTTGTAATGTATTGTTTTTCTGAATAACTTGAGCAATGGAACCTGCACAAAAATCATTAAGTGGTGTCTTTGAAAGTTTGATGGAGATCAAAGATTTATTTACAATGAGAGCATTTGATAAAGCTGATGCATCACTATTTGACATATTTGAATTAATAAGATATAGTTGTTTTATAGAGTTGTTTTTACGGAGACATTTTGTAAATTCTACAAAAGAACCCGGCATAATATAATCATTGAAAACAATTTTTATACTTTTATTTGTATTGTTAAAAAATATATCTTTTAGAATATTTTGTGAGAACTTCATAACGAAGTTGGAGTTATTCAATAATCATTTTTTTCTTAAAAATAAATAATTTTTTCTGAGATTTCATTATTTTTTTCGTTCGTTTTTGATATTTCTTTTTTTTAATTTTGGGAATAATTCTGGGAAATTTATTTGTTTTTCCAACTCGAAGTTTCAAATAAGATACCATTTATTAATATCAATATAAAAAAAACAAGTTCTAACACATTAATCAATATGTAAATTTTGCATATTACTTTTATAAACATCTTTATAAAGTTTTAAAGGTTTTTTGAGAATTTGTTTTTCATTTAACCATTTTTCTGATAACAAATTGTATTGACTGTTTTCATTAAGTAGAATGTTATATAACAGTAATGTGATGATTGATATAAAGAATGATAATGTTATATTTTTTGTAGAATAGTAAATAATTGAAAAATACATCATAATTTGCATGAAAGGATGTTTTAAAATTTCTTCCTGAGCTTTTGTAATATTAATTTTTAGATATCTGTTACCAACCTGAAATAAAATGAAAACTAAAGAAAATAAAGGATCTATATCAGGTATCATCTATAATATTATTATATTTTATATGAATCTTGGATAATCATTTTCAATATCATTATTTGTATTTTGTAGTTTTGTATCTGTATTCGTAAAAATTACATAGTCAAATATAAGTGCAATAGCACTTAAAAATAATAATAAACCTAACTTAAGATCCCAAATAGTAGTATAATATATTACAAGTAATAGAATGAGAAAAACCCATTTATTCTCAAAAAAATCCAATATAAAATCCGGATATTGTACAGCAGGACGAAGTCCATATACTAATAAATATCCGGTTATAACTCCTGTTAATAACCCTTTCAAAATGATAATATGATTATCCAAATTCATAATGCTTCTTTATTATAAGAAAGTATAAAAATACTTTTCACATTTTCTTTTCCAATATGTATATTAGAAGTAATATGAATTATAGTACATTAAAAGAGGCTTATAGTATTGATTCTTTTGATAAAAAACCCAAAAAGAAGAAAAATAAGGTTGAAGAAGATGATGAAATTTCCTATCCTAAAACCGAAAGAATAGAAAAGATTGAGAAAAACGAAACTTCGTCGGAAAAATCAATGCATGAAATTGAAACAAATAAACGTGATATAATTAAAGAAATAGAACCTTATTATGATGAAGAAATTGAGAAATATCTGAGTATAAATGATTTTAATAATAATAATTTTTCATATAAAGAAAAATCGGAAGAGGAAGTTAAATTATCTCCTTCACAAGAACAACAAAAATCGATAGAACCAAAATGTGTAGAAATAACTGAGAAAAAACCTTCAACAGAAGATGTTTTCATGAAAAATATGATAAATATTGGATTATATATGTTAGTTGGTTTATTAATTATATTTATTTGTGATCAGATAACTGAAATTGCAATAAGTATCGGTATGAAAAAAACGGTGTATATCCTTGAACCATATTTACGAGATATATAAGATATTAATGTATAAACATATCAATGCAAAATATAACACACTTAATATTGGGTCCAGGAGGTATGAAAGGAATATACTATATTGGTGTAATGCGATATATGTATATTGAAAAAATGATAGAAAACATCAAGTATATATCAGGAACTTCAATAGGAGCATTTTTTGCAGTAGCAATTGCATTGAGAATACCAGTGGATTACCTCGAAGAACGATTATTAAAAATATTAATTGAAAAGGACAAATTTAATATCAACCTTTCATTTTCAAATCTGAACAGTTTATTTGAAAAAAAAGGGTTATTCAACCTTGACTTTTTGGTAAATATAATAAAAGATTTTTTAAAAACTCAATTTGATATAGATGATATATCTTTTTTAGAATTAACAAAAAAGTTGGGTGTATTTGTTTATGTATCATGTTCATGTATTGATACTAAAAAACCTGTTTCATTCTCCTTTGAAAATACACCAAATGTAAGTGTATTAGAAGCAATGAGAGCTTCTATGTCATGTCCTTTAATATTCGAACCTGTAATAATCAATAAAAGGTCATATGTAGACGGTGTAATATCGTTTCAATATAGTGTAGATAATTGTTTTACAGAAGTTGCAGATGATAATAAAATATATATAAATATATCCGAAACCAAAAAAAATAAGATGGATATTATTCCTAATTATGAAAAAATAGGTTTTCTTAAATATGTGATAAGAACTATAATTATTTCATATAGTTATGCTATAAACATTTTTTACAATAAAAATAGTAAAAGTGTTTTATACTGTAATGATTTATCGAATGGTTCATTTGATTATAAAATAATCGATAATAACTTCGAATTTGTATTCGATATTGAAAGTTTCGATTTTCTTATATTGAAAGGATTTGTTGATATTTCAAATCATATGAAAAACAGATTAACAAATAAATATAAAGATAAAACTCCAATATCTATTTAATGGAAAATATTTTGAATAATTCTTTTGATTGTGTGAACAATAATTATTATGAACCTATTCCGGATTTACAATTTTCACTTGAAAACATTATCAATGGTAAATGGTGGACACCTTCAAAAAATGGAAAGAAAAGAATAATGTTATGTGGAACATATCCAATTGCCGCAAGCAATGGTTATTCCAAGGTAGTATATTACATTTCAAAATATCTTGGTGAAAAGTTAGATATAGAACTAACTGTTTATGGATTTCAGAATTTTGTAAAAACAAATGGACAAAATATTCGAAATGATATTCCTAAATCAGTAAATATTCACGATGCATATAAACAAGAAGATCCTAAGAGAAATGGATTTGGTGAACTGGAAATTGCAGGTTTTTTGAAGAAAAACCCTCAAGATATTGTTATAGTTTTCAATGATAATGTTATAACATCCGCCATTACTGCAAATTTAGTAAGAGATTGTTGGAGTGAGAAGAAAAACTTCAAACTTGTTTCATATATGGATCAAGTGTATCCGTATCAAAAAAAAGAGTATATTGAATTGTTAAATAAATATTATGATGCAGTTATCGCATTCACACCATATTGGGAAAATATTGCAAGAAAATTAGGTATTAAAAACGATATACCAATTTATTGTTTTCCACATGGTTTTGATGAAAAACTGTATTATCCAGTTGATAAACAAATTAGTAGAATATTTTATGGATTTGATGAAGATGCATTTATGGTTTTGAATTTAAATAGAAATCAACCAAGAAAAAGATGGGATATAACAATGATAGCGTGGATAGAATTTGTTGAAAAACATTACATATTAAATAAAGATGGTGATAATAATGACCCTAATACGTCACGTCCTATAAAATTAATTATTGGCACACAGGTAAATGGATATTGGGATTTAATGGATATATTAGAAAATGAATGTAAATTTAGAGATATACCAATAGAATATGCTAAAAATACAATACAGACTATATCAATGCCACAACAACTATCTGATAGAGAAATAAATATTTTATACAATTCGTGTGATGTTGGATTGAATAGTGCAGATGGTGAAGGATATGGTTTATGCGGATTTGAATGTGCTGCTCTTGGAAAAGCGCAAGTATCTGCAAATGTTGGCGGTATGAAAGAATTTTTAGATGATACTAATTCAATATTAATTGAACCAGTAACAAGTATTTATTTAGATAATAAATCAAAGGGTATTGGAGGTAAAGCTGAAATAACTGCTCCTAAAGATTATGCAAATGCTTTTTGGAAGTATTTTAATGATCCTGATCTTGTGTTAGAACATGGTAAATGTGCGAGAGAGAATATTCTAACAAATTATAGATGGGAAGCATTGGTATCGTATTTCCATAAACGTATTTTATCTGAATTATAATTTATTTTTGATTTGTATTCATCAAAAAAAATGATTGTTAATATTAAAATGAAGTCATCGATGTATCAAGATTTGCGAAAAGATCCAATACAAACATTAAATTCTTTATCAATAAAAGAAATAGTAAAGATTCTCGAAACAGCGGATACATCGTTTTTCAATACGGATGAAACATTATTTGACGATGATATGTATGATATTATAAAGAATTATTTGAGAGAAAAAGATCCTAATAATTCATATTTAAAAAAAATAGGTGCTGATATTCATATTAATAAAAAAACGCTTCCATTTTATTTGGGATCATTAGATAAAATAAAGGACGATGAGAATGAAATTATAAAATGGACGAAAAAATATACTAATGATTATATTATATCTGAAAAATTGGATGGAATTTCATGTTTATTATATATTAATGGAAAAAGTACACAGTTATTTACGAGAGGAAACGGATATGAAGGACAAGATATATCTCATATTTTATCACATCTTAATCTTGACTTATCACAAATCAAAGATACTATTGCAATACGAGGTGAATTGATTATACCAAAATCAGAATGGGATGAAAGTTTGGGATCAAATGCAAGAAATGTAGTAGCAGGTGCTTTACATAGTAAAAGAATAAATAGGGATATTATGAAAAGAATCAAGTTCATAGCATATGATATGATGCATCCTCGTCAACCATTAAGTATATCATTAGATTTATTGGATAATTTGGGACTTCCAACTGTCAAAAGAATTTTAATTACAAAAGGTAATTTAGATATAAATATTTTATCAGAAATACTACAAGACTGGAGAAAAACATCTTTATATGAGATTGATGGTATAGTAGTTCAAGACAATGGTGTACATAAAATATCACCTGGTAAAAATCCAAAATATGCATTTGCTTTTAAAAGTATATTAACAAATCAAACAGCCGAAGTTATTGTAACTGATGTTGAATGGAATATATCGAAACACAGATTATTAAAACCTCTTATTAAGTTCAATCAAATTGTATTATCTGGTGTGAAAATTAAACAGGCAACTGGTTTTAATGCAAAATATATAACAAATAATAATATTGGACCTGGATCACGATTGATAATTATACGAAGCGGAGATGTAATACCACATATCTTATCAGTATTAAGTAAATCTTCAAATGGTGAACCAAAAATGCCAAATGAGGAATATGTATGGAATGGGGAATATGATATTGTACTGAAAGGGGAGGAGAAAAATAGGGAACATGATATTTCATCATTTATATATTTCATGAATACGCTTTCGGTGAAAGGTGTGAAAGAGGGAGTGATAACTAAATTTTATGATGATGGATATGATACTTTAAAAAAGATAATTAATATGACAGTAGAAGATATCATGAAAATAGAAGGATTTAAAATCAAAAGTGCTAAGAATATATATGACGAATTACAAAACATCAAAGAAGTAGAGTGTCGTAAATTACTTGCGGCATCAAGTATATTTGGGAGAGGTTTTGGTGAAAGAAAGATCAAGATGATATTGGATGTATTTCCATTCATTGTAATAGATAAGGAAAGGACTTTATCTCTAACAGTGGATGAAATAAAAAGTATTAAAGGGATGGCAATGATATCAGCAGAGCAGTTTGTTAATAATCTTCCAAAGTTCATGGAATTCTATGAAGATCTTGAAATAAAATGTCAAACTTCTAAAAAGGATGATCAAAATGATGGAAAAATGAAAGATAAAAAGATTGTATTTAGTGGATTTAGAAACAAAGAATGGGAAAGTAAATTGCAGGAAAATGGAGGTATGATAGCAACAAGTGTTTCAAAGAATATAGATTATTTGGTAGTGAAAGATAAAAATGAATCTTCGAGTAAAATCAAAAAAGCAAGAGAACTTGGTGTAACAATAATATCTTGTGAAGAATTTTCTGAAAAGATATAAAGATAATATATATAATATACACCAAGGGGAAAAACAAAACTCATAAATAAAAGATGCCAACAAGATTCCAAGAAATGCTCAAAGTTCAAAGAGAGAATAAAGAAACAGCACGTGTCGGTCTTAGATGGGACGATGGAGAGGATGATAAGATGTTGAGCATGATAAGAGAAGGAAAGACAGTAGAAGAAGTAGCTTCTTTTCTTCAAAGAACACCAGGAAGTATTAAAACAAGACTTGTTATTAATGCGGTGAATAAAATCGAAAATGAATCTTTTACACATGTTGATGCAGCAAATTATGCATGTATAAGTGAGGATGAAATCACAGAATTTCTGCAAAAAAAAGAGGAACGTCTAAACAAAAGACAGTCATATAAAAATAAAAAAAATGAAAATGTTAGTATTAATCAACTTGTTGGACTTGTAAACGATTTGAAGAAAAGAGTGGAAAATCTTGAATCAAAATAAAGTTACTTTTTTTTATCATAAAATTAAAAAATGATTATTTAAATTTTATATATTATTACTAAAAATGGAATTAGATCTTGATAATTGTTGGGAAATTTTGAATGATTTCAAAAATGAGCAGAATATCAAAATCATTGAAGGATTATGCAGTTGTGGTTCAAATGAGATAATTGTTGAAGATACTATGCAAATTTGTTCAAAATGTTGTGCTGTATTAGGAAGAGTTATTGATAACACAGCAGAATGGAGATATTATGGTAGTGAAGATAATAGAGACGGTGATCCATCAAGATGTGGTCTTCCTACTAATTCCCTTTTACCTAAATCTTCACTTGGTTCCATGATTGGTGGTACAAGAAGAGATAATATTGATATCAAAAGAATAAGAATGTATCAATTATGGAATTCCATGCCATATGATGAAAGAACTCTATGGTCTGTATTTGAAAAACTTACACTTAATACGGTAAATAATGGAATACCGCAAAAAGTGATAGATGATGCAAAAGTATTATATAAAAAAGCTTCTGAAAAGAAAATATCAAGGGGAGATAATAAAGATGGTCTTATAGCATCTTGTATTTACCACTCTTGTATGTTGAATAATGTTCCTCGTAGTTCAAAAGAAATTGCGGCTATGTTTAATATAAGTCCTATTGTCTTAAATCGTGGAAATTCCAGATTTCAAACGTTACTAAAAATAAATGTATCTTCATCTGGACCAGAAGATTTTATTTCAAGGTTTGGAAGTAAATTATCGATGAAAATGGAAGATATTAATAAATGTAAACAATTTTCGAAATTTCTTGAAAAAAATGAGATTCTTAGTGATAATTCTCCTACATCAGTTGCTGCTGGTATATTATATTACTATTCTGTTACTGAAAATATTGGATTTACTAAAAAACAGTTTTCAGGAGCTTGTAATGTATCGGAAGTGACAATTGTCAAAAATTATAAAATTATATTCAAATATAAAGATTTTATTGATAAATATAAACAAGAAATATATCAATGAATAATGAATTATATGATTATATTTGTAAAGCAGATATAAATAAAAGTTTACATACTGTAACATATATCATCCTCGAAGATACGGAATCTTCTTATATTCAATTACAGGAAACATTTATCAATATTTTGGCATATATTTGTTCGTTTATTTCTTTAAACGATGCATATTTATTATCAGATATTATAAACGATTTATGTTTTTTTCTTGATGATGATCAAATAATTATACAAAAGGTATATCTATTAATTTGTAAACTTTGTATATTATGCGATATCAATATCAGAAACCCTTGTATAAAAACGGGAACTATAAATATTAAAGATTTGCGACCAAAAATTATTGATATATTTGAAAATAATTTTGATTTGAAATCTCATGGATTATTGAATTATGAACATATCCTTCCAAGTATGAAAAGTGAAACATATGAATTAGTTTTAAAAATTGTTTCGGGTTACGTTTTTAATATACAAAAGGTTCAAAATATGACTGATTTTGATAGTATTGAGATTATTTCTAATCAACTTAAGGATTCTATTGATTATATTTTAAGAAAGAAATATGTGTTAGAAAACAAAATTCATCCAAATGATCATGATATTATTTGGTTTATTTGGTTTATACTAAGAGCACTTTTTCAATCTCATAATTTGGAAAAGATGTTTTTTATTTTCAATTATGAATTTTCCAAGAAAAAGAAATCGAATAGAGTTGGAATATTATTTGCATCTTTTATCTTGATTATTTATGATAAGAAAAGGGATATTGTACGGAAATGGAATAAACAAGAGTTAGCTATTATTGATAAAATAGAGAAGATACATATGAATCTTTATCAAGATATCAAGCAAGAGTTTTTTGCGAATAATACCAATATCAAAATGGTTTCAAAACCTCGACATATAGATGGTTTAGATTATTTGACAAGTATGAGACCTATAATAGACGATAATATTGTAAATGAACAACCTAAAACCATTGATTACGAAAAAAAGACTGTACGATGTAAACGATTTTGAGTATAAAATCCAAGAATACGGACTTAAGGAATTTTGAGTACATGTTTGTTGCTTTTTCTAAAAAATATTATAAGTTTATTAAATTCTAAAATATTTAGTGAAATGTACTCTTTTTAGGGACTTAAGGAAATTTTTTTGTTTGTTATTATATAAATGAAATCAAGTTTTTATAAAAACCAAATTATTATGTTTATTATGATGGTGATTATTGGTATGTTGTTCAATCCCATGAATATATTAGCGTATAGATTTTCAGACTTATATATATCAGGTACACTATTTTATGGTGGTTTATTAATGGCTTCAAATATGATATGGGGTCATGAAATTGTTCATTATTTATCAATGGGTCATTTTAATATATCATTATTTTTTATTGGAATTATTTTATCCATAAGTATATCAATTTTTTTATTACGACAACAATTATTTATAGATGATGAACAATGGTTAAGAAGAATGATAAGTCATCACTCTACAGCATTAACAACATCTCATAAAATATATACAAAAACAAATAATTCAAAATTGAAGAAATTAGCAGAAGAAATTATTGAAACCCAAGAAAAAGAAATAAGATTAATGAAATCTATGTTGTCTTAAGGAATATTATGATTTTGAGTACATGTTTGATACTTTTTCTAAAAAATAAAATAAGTTTATAAAATTCTAAAATATGTTAAGGAATGTACTCATTTTAGGGGCTTAAGGAATATTATAATTTTGAGTACATGTTCGTTGTTTTTTTGAAAATAAATAAAAGTTTATAAGAATCCTAAGAATATGTCGAACATGTACTATTCTGCTCCTTCAGAATGTGCCCTCGGCAAGCCCCTCCGAGACTGGCAAACAACTGTAATAACAATAGTATTGCATCTTTAACGAGGTCTGGAGGGACTTAAGGAGCTATAAAAAAAGTACATGTCAGTGATTTTTAGAAAATTTATAAAAAGTTAAAAATAATGTAAAGAATAATACGAACATGTACTATTTCTTCCTTAAGCCCCTCTGATACTGGCAAACAACTGTTATAAAGATATTAAGAAGGTCATTACAAGGTCTGGAGGGACTATAAAAAGTACATGTCAGTGTTTTTTAGAAAATTTATAAAAAGTTAAAAATAATGCTGAGAATATGTCGAACATGTACTATTCTTTCCTTAAGCCCCTCGGATACTACTAAACAATGTTATAAAGATATTAAGAAGGTCATTACAAGGTCTGGAGGGACTGAAGGAGCTATAAAAATAGTACATGTCAGTGTTTTTTTGAAAATTTATAAAAAGTTCAAAATAATGCAAAGAATGATACGAACATGTACTATTCTTTCCTTAAGCCCCTCCGAGACTGGCAAACAACTGCAATAACAATAGTATTGCATCTTTAACGAGGTCTGGAGGGACTGAAGGAGCTATAAAAAAGTACATGTTCGTGTTTTTTTAGAAAATTTATAAAAAGTTTATAAGAATCCAAGAAATATGTCGAACATGTACTATTCTTTCCTTAAGCCCCTCCGAGACTGGCAAACAACTGTAATAACAATAGTATTGCTATTTCATAGAAGGTTACGATGGACTTAAGGAGCTATAAAAAAGTACATGTCAGTGTTTTTTAGAAAATTAATAAAAAGTTAATAAGAATCCAAGAAATATGTCGAACATGTACTATTCTGCTGCTTAAGTGCCCTTCCTTAAGTCCCTCCGAGACTGCTAAACAATGTTATAAATATATTAAGAAGGTCTGGAGGGACTATAAAAAAGTACATGTCAGTGATTTTTAGAAAATTTATAAAAAGTTTATAAGAATCCAAAGAATATGTCAAACATGTACTATTTCGTCCTTCGGCAAGCTCCTCTGAGATAGCTAAAGAATATTATTAATAATATTGCATCTTTAACGAGGTCTGGAGGAACTATAAAAAAGTACATGTTTGTGTTTTTTAGAAAAATAATAAAAGTTTATAAGAATCCTAAGAATATGTCGAACATGTACTATTCTGCTCCTTCAGAATGTGCCCTCGGCAAGCCCCTCTGAGACTGGCAAACAACTATTATAACAATAATATTGCATCTTTAACGATGTCTGTAAGGACTTAAGGAACTATAAAAAAGTACATGTCAGTGTTTTTTTGAAAATTAATAAAAAGTTTATAAGAATGCTGAGAATATGTCAAACATGTACTATTCCGTCCTTAAGTCCCTCTGAGATAGCTAAAGAAAATTATAAGAATAGTATTGCATCTTTAACGAGGTCGGGTGGGACTTAAGGAGCTATAAAAATAGTACATGTCAGTGATTTTTTAGAAAAATAATAAAAGTTAATAAGAATCCTAGAAATATGTCGAACATGTACTATTCTTTCCTTAAGTCCCTCCTAGATTGCTAAACAACTGTAATAACAATAGTATGAAGGTCATTTGAAGGTCATTTGAAGGTCATTTGAAGGTCTGTAAGGACTTAAGGAACTATAAAAAAGTACATGTTCGTGTTTTTTTAGAAAAATAATAAAAGTTAATAAGAATCCTAGAAATATGTCGAACATGTACTATTCTGCTCCTTCAGAATGTGCCATCTGCAAGTCCCTCTAGGACACTCCAATACCATGTAAAGGAGGATGAATTACAATTTTAAAATTATAGGAAAAAATAAATCCTACGAGTCTTAGAAACATATGTATATTCAATAAGCATTTACTTATAGAAGCAATGGAATGGGAACATGTCTAAAGAGGAGTATATTACAATTTTAAAATTCTAGGAAAAAATAAATCCTACAGGTCTTAGAAACGTATGTATATTCAATGAAGTGCCGTAGGCCCTCACGGACTGGGCGTCAGCCATATTCATATAACAGCCGACAGGCATGTATGCAGGAGAAGTATAATGCGAATTTAAAAATATAGGAAAAAATAAATTCTACTAGTCTTAGAAACGTATGTATATTCAAAAAGTAATATATATAGGATCAAAGAATGTATAAGAAAGACAATGAATTACAATTTTAAAATTCTAGGAAAAAATAAATCCTACAGGTCTTAGAAACGTATGTATATTCAATGACTAGCCTAAGCATATATTTGTATAAACAATGATACTGGAACATGTACAAAAGGGAGTATATTACAATTTTAAAATTCTAGAAAAAAATAAATCCTACAGGTCTTAGAAACGTATGTATATTCGTTATTGCAATTGAAAAGAGGAGGAATAACATTTTCTCAAAATGGCACAACATTTTCTCATAATAGCACAACATTTTCTCATTTTGGCACAACATTTTCTTCATATTGTGCAAATTGCATATAGTTTGGAATAACATTATGTATATTATGATTATGATGTTTAAAATTTAAGATTCTGTCAATAAATGAATATAAATATTATACTCATTTATTGCTTTAAAACGAGTCATGCTCGTTATATATGTATTATGGTAATATAATAATCATTTTAATACTCGCTATCCTTACCATAAAATACTCATTTCAGACCCTCTCTCCCCCCCTCCTTTCCTAGACTGTTCAAAAAGTGATGTTTTTTTGGCTTTGTAAGAACGTCCTTTCCAAAAAGTAGAGAGTGCTATAATGTTTTTTAAGCCAAAAATGAGACACCAATATACCATATACAAAAGGGAGTATATTACAATTTTAAAATTCTAGAAAAAAATAAATCCTACAGGTCTTAGAAACGTATGTATATTCAATAAACAAACATATATGAACATGTACAATGTGGGTTATATTACAATTTTAGATCTATGGAAAAAAATAAATCCTACTACTTTTAAAAACGTATGTATATTGGGAAAGAAGAAATTCATGAACGGCGATTTATACGAGGGAGAATATTACAACTTTGACAAAGAAGAATTGAAATATGATACCGCATGCTTTACCCGTCATGGAGTTATTAAGAATTACTGGTACAAAGGCAAGAAGACATATGCGAATGGTAATATTTATGTCGGTCAATTTTATTCTCATCGCAGATGGGGGGATGGTGAAATGTCTTTTATACAAGATGGATCAGTTTATCACGGGTCATGGAGCAATGATGAGATGCACGGGAAAGGAACTTTCATATATTCGGACGGCACAGTCGATGAAGGAAAATGGCTGCGTGGAGTTCGTGTAGACGATAATACAAGTATCAAGAGCTTGGATTCTGAATTAAGTTTTGTATCGGAACATTCATCTGATTATTCCAACTCTGACGAATCTGTTGAAAAGTCAGAGATGTGCCCGTCTTGTAAAACCTTGACGGCTTCTTTTATCAAGTCTTTTCCAAATCCAAACGTGATGTGCGTATGTTGCCGAGATGAATTTTGCCCTATATTTTGTACGATGCCATGTGGACATTTCATATGCGAAGAGTGCAAAGACACTTATTACGGCAATAATATTCCAGACATTGGAGCACTTACATTAGATGAAGTGTAATTATTTATCAAATATTTGAGAGTATTGTCATTTTCATCATATCTTTCGGGATGGATATAACTTTGATACAGGTTGTAATAAAGATTGAAAACATTTTTCTCTCTGATAATGTCTAAATATAACAAGTAAATGAATATAGTCAAAATAGAAAATAGCCAATCCGATATTTGTATTTTTTCATTTCTTATCAAGAAAATTGGCACAACTTTTATGATAATGTTAACAAATACGAAGAAATAGAAGTATAACATATCATTTGTCTGTGTGTAAATTGCTATCGCACATAAAGTAACTAGTATAATAGCACAATATAGCAATATAATTGGATTAAATGTTGTAAGTTTAAAATAAAAGAGGATAAAACATGCAAAAATCCATGAAGAAAAAAGATCTATGTAATTCATATTACTATAAGTGTAGATTTTATAGAAAAATTTTGTAGATTAGTCGATTATTTCAAAATCTTATTATGTCGATTATTTCAAAATCTTTTACAACATAACGTACATTAGTATGTACATTATGTTTTTTCAAAATGCTTAAAGTATCACTATTTCCTAAAATAATTTTTCGTATTTTACTACTGGGAGGAGAAACCCCTTCATATTTGTCACTTGATCTCCAATTGGGATCAGCATCAAGTGATTGAATATCTAAAACTAAAGCATCCTTTATTGCTTTGTCTTGAAAATCATTTGTATCAAATTTGATAATAATATTGTTTATTCTTTTGATTAGAAAATCTATTAAAATGGTTAATTCGTCTATATCATAGTAATGTAATTCCATTTTCATTTTTTCTTCATATATTAAAAATAATATATGATCAAATATTTCATTATAAATATTGAGCAGAATTTTATAAATTTGTTTTATGTTTTGTTTAGTTTCAGTTACATCGATGTGTTCTTTTTTTATAATGTTTTTCACAAAAACTGTTATGTTATTATTTCGGACATCACCCTCAATATCATATTTATTATAATATTCAAGAATACTTGATGATAATTGCTTAAAATGTTTGAGATTGAACTTTCTATGTTTTGCAAAATATTCTAAAAATTTTACTAACCAATGATCATATTCTGCATATTTTTCATATTCATAATCATAATAATTATGTTTGATAAAATTACAAAGATCAGATATTATCTGGTCGTAATCTTTGTGATCGGTTATTTCTTTATCAACAATGGTCTTTGCAAAGAAATTGAATAATTTTTTATTCATAACTTCTAGAAGCATATCAATTTCAAAACTAAATTTTCGATTTTTCATACAAAATTTGAAAATATAAAGAATTCTTTTATATTGTGCATCATTGGGTTTAGGAAACCCTAAAAAGTACAGCAGTTCTTTCATTACCATTTCGTAATTTTTTGTTGTTGTTGTATTCTTATTGATAAGTTGTTGTAATATATAATCCAACTCCTTCTTGTTTAATTTGAATTTTCCAGCATCATTATTCAATAGTGTTTCGGCGATGTCATCATCTATTAGCTTTTGTACTATATGAGCAGACTAGTCTCCGAATCTTTCAAAAATATTTCTTCTTGAATACGATGACGACTTAGATGACGACGACTTAGATGATGACGACTTAGATGATGACAACTTAGACGAAGGTGATGACGACGACTTAGATGATGACGACTTAGACGAAGGTGATGACGACTTAGACGAAAGTGATGACGATTTAGACGAAGATTGCATTATAATATATAAGAAGATTATTTTTATGTATATGAAATGCTTGATATTAAAAAGATGCATATAAATCTGCGTAAATAAAAACCTAAAAGATGAAAAATTGATTCAATTAAGTTAGTTTATATTAACTACAAGTTCGAAGATGCCCATCATCACATTGAAGACAACCGATATTGATAACAAGTTTGAGAAAACTGTTATTAACTATACGAACCCGACGACTATTGACGAAATGCAGGAAATCATAAATGATGTTTGTTGCTATAGGAAAGCAATGAACTATTATGATATTAAGAAAAGAAAACAGAATTTGCTCAAAATTCTTCCATCTGATATATTCTTGAATTTTATAATCCCAAGAATGAACTTTAATTCATTGAATTTGTTATCGCAGGTTAACAAATATTTCAATAAAAAAAGCTCTCGAATTATGCATTATCGCACCTTTATTTATAGTGATCATTTTTTACGAAGAAGGGGAATCTTTACAAAAAGTATGATTGAAATAGTCAAAGAAAGTTCATTTAGTTTGAAACAGTTTGATGAATTGTATTTCAATATCAAATCTCAAAAAAACAATATTCATGATATGGGAGAAATATTATTGAAAATTGCTGTGATAGAAAAACGTCATAATACTCAAAATATCTTTAATAAAAATTTTCAGATATTTCAGATATTGAAAACTGCTTCACTTGAATTTCAACAGGGAGAAGAGAAAAAGAAAATTGATAATTTACTTTCACATGGTCTTCAAAATTATATGCATGCCCTATATTTCAAACGAAATAACAAACTTTTAAATACTGAATTGATTCAATTTGAAGATAATTGGCCCTATAGTGCTGAGCATATTGGTATATTTCCATTCTTCTCAAGATTGATTGAATCACGACGTTGGGAATGTTGTAATATCAATATATACAACATTTATGAGACAATGAGTATGATGCATGATAATAAACATTATTATGATGATTATCATTTTCACAATACATTTAAATCCATAATTCTTAAACCAGATGAAACATTCTATCACTTTAGATTGATTGACTATGAATGCGAATTTATTATCAATATGTTTGAATTAAAGGATGAATTTGTTGTTAGAAAACATGGCAGATCCGTAATCAAATACATCCCATGGCATTATCTATTGAAGTATATAACTATTATTTTTGATAGAATCGGCAGTATAATAGAAAATGATAAAAGATTAATTGATTTCATAAAGAAAATTTACGATAAAGCAATTTTCATAAAGACACAAATGGAGAAAGAAAAAAATTTCCCCAGAAAGTTCAAAAAAGCGGTTTTATCGAATTGTAATACAATTCTGAGAAAACTTAAAGAAAAACTTAACAAGTTGTATTAAACGAAAAAATAAGAGAATCGTATTGCAAAAAACAAGACCTTGACAAAAGATGTTATAGAATATGATAATATTCTTTTGACATTTCTAGTCAAGGTCTGGAGGGACTTAAGGAAAATAGTAGCATAGCGTATCGCAACTTTTATTTTAGATTTTTATAATTTTATATTTGTATTAGTTATATAGTAGACAATAATACACCTATTACAAATACAGTTGTTGTTAAACCAGGTAAAATCAACATTAACCATTATTTAAACTGTCGAATGCACAAAAAAGTGAGAAAATTGATGTAAATATTGCAATTAAAAAGAGGAGGAATAACATTTTCTCATTTTGGCACAACATTTTCTCATTTTGGCACAACATTTTCTCAAAATGGCACAACATTTTCTCATTTTGGCACAACATTTTCTTCATATTATGCAAATTGCATTCATTGAGAAAACATGACATATAAAATATGATAATGGTGTCATAAATTCAAAATTCTATAATAAAGTGATTATAAATATTCTGCTCATTTATTGTTTAAAAACGAGTCGTGCTCGTTCAATATGTATAATGGTAACATAATAATCATTTTAACAATAGTTACTCTTATCATAAAATACTCATTTCAGACCCTCTCTCCCCCCCCTTGCTTCCTAGACTTGTTAGAAAACATGTAAAGTTTCCCATTTTCTATTTATCTATACAGGTTTTGGACAACAAAAATAAAAAATTGATATTATATATATATATCACCCAACTATTATAAAATGGCTCCCATTCTGATAAAGGTTGGGAAATTCAGATTAAGACAAAAAATGGCAATATTTGATTATGATTGGACATTGGTTAAACCGAAATCAAATGGTACATTTTCAAAAAACTTAGATGATTGGATGTGGATAACTAAAAAAGTTCCTGAAATTCTGATAAATTATTACGAAAAAGGGTTCTGTATTGTTATTGTATCAAACCAAACAAAATTAACAGAAATGAAAGTTAATCAAATTCAAAATGCATTATCCACATTATCAATACCGTGTATGATATCTGTATCATATGAAGAGGAATTCAAAAAACCAAAAAGAACAATGTTTGATATGATTGTTGGAGATAAAAAAGTCGATATGAACAAATCATTCTTTGTAGGAGATGCTCTTGGTCGCCAAGGAGATTGGTCTGACGTGGATAAACACTTTGCAGAAAATATTGGAATAAAAAAGATATTATCTCCGGATGATTTGTTTTCTACGAATGAAGTCAAAGAACACGTTGTCAAAGAAAGTGCAAATAAAGAGGTTATAGTTATGGTAGGGTATCCTGGGAGCGGAAAGTCGACAATAGCTGGTTCATTTGACAAGAGTAAATATAAAGTAGTTAGTGGAGACGAATTTCTTACTTCTAAAAAAATGATTGTCGAGGCCGAAAAACATATAACCAAGGGTGTTTCAATTATTTTTGATGCTACCAATCCGACTATAGACAAAAGAAAAGAATACATTGATTTTGCTAACAAACATTCAGTGCCTATTAGATGTATAAAGTTGAATACTGATATAACAGAATCAATGTTTAGAAATAACAAAAGGGAAAAAGTTATTCCTAAAATTACATATTATGTTTTTAGAAAAAAGTATCAAGAACCTACTATTGAAGAAGGGTTTTCCGAAGTAATATTTGTTTAGCATTTTCTTTATTTTTATTGTTGATAAATTTCAGACGGGTATGTATCGTCTGCTTCCTTTATTTTTGACATCTCAGTGTTTGGGCGAATAATGATGACGTATCTTAAAGTTGAATTATCGGATATATCGGTATAACAAGGTATACAAGTTCGAAATGAAGTACCGTTTTTGTTTGTTCCATATGCTAGATGGACATGTTTCACAGCGTCGTGAAGCGAAACAATGCTTTTCTTATTGTTTACAGAGGTTTCTATAAAACCATTGGCATTTGCAGTCTTTTTTCTGAAAATATATCCAAGAATATGACATACGCATCTCAATGTCATTTGAAGGTCTGGAAGGACTACTAAACAATGTTATAAAGATATTAAGAAGGTCATTTGAAGGTTCTGAAGGACATTAAGGAACTATAAAAAAGTACATGTCAGTGTTTTTTTAGAAAAATAATAAAAGTTAATAAGAATGCTAGAAATATGTCGAACATGTACTATTCTGTCCTTCAGAATGTGCCATCTGCAAGTCCCTCAGAGACTGCGAAAGAACTATTATAACAATAGTATTGCATCTATAACGAGGTCTGATGTGACTTAAGGAGCTACCTTTATATGAATTTCCACATTTTGTTAAAAAAAGTCACTGTAAATGTTAAAAAATACAAGGTATTTGATATAACGTATAATACTGATATGGTATATAAAATGATAAAAATCTAAAAATAAAAGTATAAATAAAAGTATAAATAAAAGTATAAATGAGATATTCTACAGAAAGAATCGTAATAATGCATTCCAAAAATGAAAATGCATGGGAAAAGAAAATTGAAAAGTTTCTACAAGCCGATGAGGGGGCTTGTCGAAGGCATATACTGAATGAAAATAGTACATATCTTTGATTTTGTGTAGGAAGACAATTTGATTGAATATATCTTTAGAATATTTTGATTTATTTCTTACATATAAATCTGAAAGCCAATGATAGACCAGAGTCCCCTTCAGTAGGTTGCTATGTTATTAACTCATTTTCCATCTATCCATCTATAATAAAAGTTTATAAGAATCCTAGAAATATGTCGAACATGTACTATTCTACTCCTTCAGAATGTGCCTTAGGCAAGCACCTCTGAGATAGCTAAATAATATTATAAGAATAATATTGCATCTATAACGAGGTCTGGAGGGACTTAAGGAAGTATAAAAAGTACATGTTTGATACTTTTTCTAAAAAATAAAATAAGTTTATAAAATTTTAAAATATGTTAAGGAATGTACTCATTTTAAGGGCTTAAGGAATATTATGATTTTGAGTACATGTTTGATACTTTTTCTAAAAAATAAAATAAGTTTATAAAATTTTAAAATATGTGAAGGAATGTACTCATTTTAGAATTTATAAATATTTTTATATTTCTTTTAATAGAATGAAAGGAAAATCAGTACTATTTGGCTTGAATTATAATCACTGCAAACAAGGTAAACTTAAAGGTTGTATAAACGATGTTTTTAATATGGCTAAATATATTCACTCTTTATTAAATATACCCATAGAGTTATATACTGACGATACTGATATTAAATCAACATCATATGATGGAATAATTTCAATATTACATGATCTTGCTATTGAATCTTATAAAAACGATCTTGATTTTGTTTGGATACATTTCAGTGGTCACGGAAGTCAACAAAAAGATATTTCGGGTGACGAAAAAGATGGTATGGATGAAGGTTTAGTACCTTCTGATTACGAAAAGAAAGGTATCATTATTGATGATATAATTCATAAAACAATTTGTTCTTTTAATCCAAAAACAAAAATATTGTTCATATGTGATTCTTGCCACAGTGGTACAATGTTAGATCTCAAATATACATGGGGTTCAGACAAACAATGTTCTATAGATAATAAGAATAATTCTATAAAGTCAAATACAATGCTTATATCTGGATGTATGGATGAGCAAACATCAGCTGATGCTTTCAATTTACTCAACGATAATAAATCAGTAGGTGCATTATCTGCAACTATCTTAAAGGTTTTATCCAAAAAACCTGAAAAAATATATAATGCATTTTCGTTAATTAATTCAGTACGTAACGAATTAAAAAGAGGAGGTTATAGTCAAATTCCTTCATTAAGCACTAATTTTGATATAAGTGAAAACAGTTCTCTTATCCCTATGAATATACGCCCTGATAGTTTGAAAGTAGACGTACCTGAAAAACAAATTAACGAACAAAATATATCATCTTCGTATCCCCAACAATATCATATTCAAGCCTCTTCTGCACAACCCCAACAACAATATTATGTCAAAACATCATCTGTCCAACCTCAACAACAGTATTATGTCAAAACATCTTCTATTAAAACACATCAACAACCACAATATCAACAACAATACCAAACCCAATATCAACAACAACCTCAATATCAATATCAACAACAACCACAATATCAACAACAACCTCAATATCAATATCAACAACAACCTCAATATCAATATCAACAACAATACCAAACCCAATATCAACAACAACCACAATATCAACAAATGTCAACTCCAAGAATAAATTATTATCAAGTTTAATTTTTTTGTTTACATGTATTAGGAAAAGATATGTTTGAAGAATTGCAAAAAGCAGTTCAAGAAGTGACAGAAAATATGATAGGTGGTGTTCAAGAAGGGGGTGCAAGCAAAGTTGCTAAAAAAAGAGAAAAGTTAAATAATATGACATGCGAACAATTAAGACAAAAAGCCAAAAAACTTAAACTCACCGTAACTAAAAAGAAAGACGGGAAAAATGTTAATATTAAAAAAGCATCCCTTGTGTCAAAAATTTTAAAACACATGGTGCAACATAAAATGATGTAAATAAATCTTTTATTCGTTTTTTTTCTTCAAATTATGTTATTCTTTAATAATAATGGGAAATACATCTATTAAATCAGTTGATTTGGAAAATATAGATTCATATGAAATGTTCGGTATTTCAAAACACTTTACATGGGAACAATTAAAAAATGCATATAAATCAGCTGCTTTGAAAACTCACCCAGATAAACCCGGTGGAAATAAAGAATTATTTGATTTTGTCACAGATAGATTTGAAAAATTAGCACTGGAATATAAGTCAAGAGAATCTAATAAAACTCATAATGAATTGAAAAACGATTCCGTAAATTTTCATAACCAAAATAGAGCATTCGAACATTCATTTGATACAACCGAACCTTTTATCAATAAATTTAATAAAGCTTTTGACAAATTCAAGTTTTATGACGAAAATATAGAAAGTGGATATGGGGATATCATGGATAAATCAAGTAAAACTCGTGAAGATATAAATATTGATAATGTTTTCGATAAGAAAGAAATAAATAACCAATGCTTTAATGATATGTTCAATAAAAAAAACACTATCAAGGGAAAACTTACAAAATATGTTGAACCAGCACCACTTCTTATGGCCAAAAAATTACAGTTTACAGAAATTGGTGCAGCAAAAACAGATGATTATACAGGCGAATCTGAAAGTAAAAATCTCATATATACAGATTATATGAAAGCACATAATGGTGAAAGATTGGTCGATCCAAATAGTAAATTTAAAGAGTTTAATTCTATTAAAGACTATCAACGATATCGAGAAAAGAAAACAAATACAAAATTAAACAATAAAGAAAATAGAAAAATAGAAAAAAAGAAAATGAAAGAAGAACAACAAGAACTTGAAAGATTAGAAAGAGTTAAATTAAATGATAACAGTATACAAAAAGCTCATGAAAATGCAAATAGATTTTTGATAAATTAATCTAAAAATATAAATTATTTGATTCATAATTTTTTATTCTTTTTATTTCAAATAGAACTTTATCGAAATCATTTTTAAGACATTTCAAGTTTTTCAACATTCTGTATTGTTTAAGATTATAATATACAATTATCATTATAATCAAAATAAAATATATAATAAATGTATTGTAATATACATCATTGCAATCATTCGTCATTATTATTATTGTATTCATTTATTTAATCAATTTTTCTAAAAACTGATATGTATAATATAAGTTTTACTTATGAAGTTTATTTTTTCAGCAATTTTATTTATTCAAATACTTGCAAGTTTTGCAACAAAAACTTTAACATATAGTGGTTTTCTAAAACAAACAATAGTTCTGAACCCCAATACACCATCCATATATTATTATGAAAAAGATAATGAAAAATATAGCAACTTACATTCGATGGAACATATTCTTCCAAAATGTTTTTTACAAAAATGTCATTATAATGATATGCATAATATTATTAGAACATTGAATAAAATCAACATTCAAAGATCAAATTATAAATTTGTGAATGAAAATGAAATAGATAATAATTGTAAACAAATTCCTTATGAAAATTATGTCAATCATAAAAATGGTCTATTTATTCCAAATAAATCATCAAGAGGAATTATATCAAGATGTTTATTATATATGTCATATGAATATAATTACAATTTAACAAAAATCATTGATAAAGAAAATTTAATTGATTGGTATTTCCAATATCCGCCTTGTAAAAAAGAAAAATATCATAATAAAATTGTAACAGAGTTACAGAGAAAAGACAACATATTCATATCGAAATATAAACACAAATCAAAAAGAATTATAAACTTTTTCGAAAAATTATGATTATTGTTTATATACAATACAGTCAATATCCCTATCAACATCAAGTTCATAAACAAAAATGTTTTTCAAAATATTTGGATAAATAATAGTATTATTTGTTAATTTTTCAGAATTACCATGTTCATTTATGTAATACATATTATCTAATTTATTTTTCAATGAAAATGAAAATATTGAAGATTGACTATTGAAAAAAACCTTATTGACCTGATAAATATTTAATATCATTGTATCAATTGATATTGATTTTTTCGTACAATATTTAGAATTTGTTACAATTTCATCAACTATTACAGATCTTTTTCCTGATCTATTTTTTATATCATTCTGTAATGACATTTTAATAGGCATGTTTGAATATGCATTAGAATATATTGAAATATTGAAAATAGTTGCAACTATAATGATAATCTTTCCTATCATGTTTCATAAAATAAATTCAAATTCTTCTTAAATAATTTTTTACATTAATATAAATAGATAAAACAAATGGTTGTTGAATTATATAAATGGTTGTTGAATTATATAAAACTCTTGGATTAAATCATCCAAACGATCAAAATGCAAACGAAATAAAAAAAGCTTTTAAAAGAATGGCTTTAAAATATCATCCTGATAAAAATACCAATGATCCAGATGCAGAAAAGAAGTTTAAAGATATTTTGAATGCATACCAATATTTAAACAAAATCGAAGAAAAAAAAGCTTTAAGTCAAAGAATAAATAAAGATCCAATATTTACAAAATTTCAATCACAAATTTATAGATTATATTTAAATGGTATTTACAATTAAAATAGAAAATCTTTTGTTTGTGTAATATAGTTTAAAATATATATAAGATAAAAATAGATTTAATTATATAACAATGGCTTTTGAGTTATATGAGACACTTGGATTAAATCCTTCAAATCGTCAAAATATTAGTATTGATGAAATAAAAACAGCTTATAAAAAAATGGCTATGAAATATCATCCTGATAAAAACAAAGGTAATTCGGATGCTGAACAAAAATTCAAAAAAATTTCACATGCTTATGATACATTGTCAAATAATGACAAAAAAAGATCATATGATCGAAATGGTGAAGAACAGAATGAAGGTTCATCAAATCACTCAGATATTTTTGAACAATTTTTTAGTTCAAGAAGGGGTTTTGGTAGATCAGGTCATCCATTTGGATTTGATTTTGACGAAGAAAGAGAAAAAAGGTGTAATGATGTGAATAGACAGTATAATATAAGTTTAGAAGATGCCTATAATGGAATAAATAAAACCTTGAATATCACTATCACAAAATATTGCCATGATTGTTTGAAAACATGCTCAAATTGTAATGGTACTGGGGTTGTTAAACATATGAAAACAATGGGTGTTTTTACACAAGTATTTCAAGGAGAATGCGACAGATGTAATAATGGTTATAATATAGTGACAAATCAATCTTGTGTTACATGTAAAGGAAAGTCAAAATATACAAGTGAAATAAATGCGAAATTAAATTTGTCAAAAGGTATATCAACTGGACATAAAACATCTTTCAAAGAAATGGGAGAACAACCACGTAATAAAAAGGAAAAAGCTGGAAACCTCGTATTTAATATTCAAGTAGCTGAAAATAGTCTTTTCAAAAGACAAGGAAATGATCTTTATCATAAAATGGAATTGTCATTTATTGACTCAATTATTGGAAAAGATATTGAAATACCTTTTTTCAACCAAGAAAAAATAAGATTGAATACAAGAACAATGGGAGTTGTATATCCTGGAAAACAATATATGATACCGAATAAAGGTATGCCTGTAATAAATTCATCATCTTATGGAAATATGTTTATTGAATTTATTATAAAATATCCTAAAATCAAGAACCCTAAAAAAATAAATGAGCTTGTGACTATTCTTAATCAGGTTTTTTAATTATTGTAAGTCGCATAAACAAGATTATCAAAAAAGTCACTATTATCAGTTTTCATGTATCTTAATATTCCAGGTTCTCCACTATAAATTACATTTTCACTCTGCATTCCTGTATTATAATATTTATCACATGTGCAAGTTTTATTTACCTTCACATTTTTGTTCTTTTTTAAGTCTCTAACACTTATATTATTGAATTCATTAACAAAATTTCCAGATTCGCATTTACATTCAACATTTGTGTTTTTCTGATTTATATCATAAGTGATATCAAATAATCTTTCCTTAGATTTTGAAGAAGCTTCAATTATAAATGAATCTTCTGTATTATTATATATATTCATTTGTCTTTTGCATCTTGAAAGTCTATTTACTTTTTGATTAATACTATCCCAATATAAAATCATAAAAAGGGTAATAACTATAACCAAAAATATCAAGTTCAATGAAATTTCACTATAAGTGTATTTTGTATTGAATGTGTCAACAATTTTGTGTAAAAAAATATTTGATGACATTCTCTTTTAATATATTGGTATATTTTTTTGTATTCTGTTTTAAGTATTCTCTTCAACCTTTATTTCAGCTGTTTCAGATACTTCTTCAGTCTTTTCTTCAACAATGGTTTGAAATTCGTCAGAAAGTTCTGCGAATACATCAAGAACATTTAATAACATTGATATATATTGATCCAATGTTGATTTGAATTTCTTATCATATTCATATGATTCAAATGAAGTTTTTGAAGATTGTGACACTTGTTTTTCATCTACGTAATTTACTTCAGTATTATCTATAGTATTTTGAATACCTGTTGTTGCTATATCTTTCAGTTTAATAAATTGATTTACTGTATTGTAAAACCCAGATACGTTATCTCTTGTTGTAGTTACAAATTGTTCACCACCTGTTGTTTTTGATATTTTATCTGAACTAAATGGAGAAAACTTCCATATTTCATCAAATTTTACACCAATATCTTCATTTGAAAATAAAGTATTGAATAAGTCGTATATACCCTGATTTCCAATAGTATCATAAAATGGAACCAAAACACTCGGGATCCAATTTAATAAAAATCCCAAACTTCCAAATATTATATATATGACCCAATATATGAAAAATACGATAGAACAATTAAAAATATAAAATAATGAAATTAAGATTAGCACCAATCTTAAATCACGTGTACTGACCCAAAATTTATATAAGAAAGAATAGCTCATTTTGTCCGCAGCAATATTTCCATATTGTGTGGAAAGAATAAGACCTATTAATTCTGAAAAAATATATAGAGGTAATATTATTACTATACACGTCCAATAAAGAACAATTACAGCTTTGATCACTATATCTGCAAAACTGCCAAAAATATGTTCTTTAAGAAAATTTATGATAAGATTCCAGATTGATACACCGATTGGTTCTCTCGACACATCTTTGTTGATATTTTTTTTTTGATTATTTTCTACCATATTTATTTGTTAGCAATTTTTTTATTTATTGAGATATTACCTTCAGAATTTACTAAAATATCAATATGTCTTATTTTTTCATAGACGTTATTGTTACAACTTTCTGATAGATAATCGTGTAATAGTGTCTCCTTCATTTGTATCAATTCGTCACTATATCCATATTTTTCTAAAATAATGTCGAATATATCATCTAATGATTTCTGAAACATAATACAATTTTTATATACAATGTTAATAATATAATGTTAAAATAAACATTCATTTTTTTGTAAATAAGTAAAATATTTAAAAAATGAATGTTATTTGATTTTTCAAATCAATCAAAATGATTAAACATCAATGTATTAATGTTACAAATATGACATACACTGGAAGAGAAATATCTCCTCTTGGTAAAGGATTATCCGCCGAAGGTTATGAATTAAATACAATAATGATTGGTTGTGATAATGTTGATTGGATTGTAAAATATAAAAATAATCGCAAAGTTTGGGTGCGTCATGAGAAAAAAATAGATAAAATTGTTCACGAAGAACCGATTGAAATTGAAACAAAAGTACCTATTCCTATTCAAGAAGAAAAACAAGAAAAGAAAGTTAATAATTATATCAAATTTATGTCCAAACGCAAGGAAGAAATCAAAATTAAAAAAAACAATAATATGACTGCAAAGGAAATTTATAATCAAATTCTTCAAGAATGGAAAGAACTAAAAAAAGACACTGAAAAATATAATAACGTTATAAGTAATTTATAACAAATCTATTCACAATTAAATCCAAGTTTGATATTCATGGTTTGCAATTCCTGTGATAATAATTTAAATGCATAAGGAATCCTGATTTGAATTATATCAGTAGATGTTTTACAATAATTGCATTTAAATACATTTTTTAATGGATTTGCATTAGCTGTCATACCACAATTCTTACAAACAAATACTCTATAGTTATCTGATGTATCTAACATTTTTTCTTTCAAAAATTTACTGATACCATGTCCTATAAGACAATCCCTTTCCATTTCGCCCAATCTCAATCCCCCATTGCGAGCTCTTCCTTCCGATGGTTGTCTGGTTAACATAACAATAGGTCCATTTGATCCTCTTGCATGTATTTTATCAATAACCATATGTTTAAGTCTTTGATAATACGTTGGTCCAATAAATATTTCAGTTTTGATTTGTTCTCCTGTTCTTCCATTATACATTATCTCATTTCCATATCTTTCCATACCAGATAACTCTAACACTTTTGCAATTGACTCTACAGAACAATCTGTAAATGGTGTAGAATCACCGCAAGCACCGATATGACAAGATGCCTTACCCATAATACATTCCATTAATTGTGCCATTGTCATTCTTGATGGTATCGCATGAGGATTCATAATAATATCTGGTACTATTCCATCTTTTGTAAAAGGCATATCTTGATGTCTATAAATCATACCAACACATCCTTTTTGAGCCGATCTGGATGCCAATTTATCTCCAATTTCGGGTTTTCTATTTTTTCTTAACCTCATATTACAGAATTTATATCCTTCGCTATTAACACCGATATAATTCATATCTACATACCCTTCGTCATTTGGTTTCATACAGATACTGTTATCTTGATAAATAATATTTCCGTTCAGTTTTTTAGGAATTACTTTTCCGATAACAACATCTTTACTATCGATATACGTATTCTTTGGAATAAATCCTTCATCATTTATTTTTTCATATGAATTTGATTTTGTTATTTCTGTTTTCATTTTTATAGGATTTGCAAATATTTCTTCCTCTCCTGTGCTATGATTTTTACTACATTGATCTTTGAAAGATTTATAATATGTGCTTGTAAACAATCCTCTATCAAGTGCTGATTGATTAATAATAACACTATCCTCTTGATTAAACCCTGTGTGTGTCATAATTGCAACAATTGCATTTGTTCCAGAAGGTAATGAATTACTGTGAGTATATTTAGATAGTTTAGTATTCACTATTGGTTTTTGTGCATAATTCAAAATGTTTCCCATGGTATCAATCCTTTTATTAAAGTTACTGGTATAAATACCAAGTGCCTGTTTTCCCATTGCACAATTACTAATAGCAAATCCATTACCACCTATGAAGCTGTGATTTTCACTTTCTACTGTAATATCTGATATTTTGTAATTTGAAACTTTTTTGATCATATTGAATGGGATAAATATGATATCACCTTCAGTATAGACAACGTCATTCCATTGTTTTTCTGTATATACCTTTCTAATATAATTTATATTAACTGTATTACAGAATGTTTTATGTTTCAAGTATTCTGCATAAATTGCAATTTTACTCATCAATTTGTTATTGTATTTGATTTTGATCTTATCATAAAACTCTTCTGACATTTTAGGTTGGATATTAAATTTACTCATTAGTCCAGTAATATTGTTATCGTCAATAGTATCTTCAATATTTTCAATTGTTGATAAATAACCAGATAAGAACTCTTTTTGCGTATTATCTGAACATTTATAAATCCAATTAATATCTTTAATAAGTTCATTCGCAAATACCATAAATTTTGTATCATCCATCCCATATTGAAATCCTATATATTTAACATCTTTTTCGAATGTTTGTTTATCATAATCGTCTATAAAACTCTTTTTTTTCATATAGTAACCTATTATACGAGCTATTATAGAAATTTTATAATTGTCACTACAAAGTGGTATAAGACCTATATCTCTATAAAACGACGAATTCATCACGTTGTCTAATATACAAGTATTGGTATCATTTGTATTATCTTCACATGAGTTATCTGATGTAAAATGAATTCCAATAAGAGTATATTTGTTAAATTCGATACATGTTTTCCATCCTAAATTTGTCATAAATTTATGGTCATGTGTTGCTGTAATATTTTTTCCACTTGATATATTAATGTTAAATACGATTTTGGACGTGAGACGATTATAATGGTTAATCACTCTTGTATGAACATTTTGTTTTGTTTTCAAGTCAAAACATATGACCTCGTCGCCAACACTTACATTTTTTATTTTCTTTTTTGTTCCATTGCTCATTAATACATTTTCGTTTTCATTAATACATTGATAACAATTTCTTGGTGACTGATTATGATCACTGAATGGTACATTGACTCCTAAAATACCATTCATAAGACTTGGATGAATTTCACAATGTGTATAACATGGTGGATATGAAATACCTTTCATACCTTTTTGTAATTCAATAGAATTCATTGCAATCATTGAATGGTCTATTTCATCACAATCAAGGTATTCAATAAATCCTTCTTCCGTATTCGAAGCAATGAAATCATCAAATGTTTTATCTTTTATAAATTCATCCCATGTCATATTTTTATCTTTTAGGATTTTGGTAATTCTAAGTTCTCTTTTTTGTGTTTTTTCATTATAATCTACTATCATCAAAGGTCTAAACATTCTTCCAGCTTCTGTTGATATAGAAATTGTCCTATGTTTAATTGTCCATACAATCGAAGTCATTGGATATATGTATGCTGTTCTTTTAAAATGTTTCAATTTTTCATATAATTCACATGGTTTCTCGTGATATCCTATAATATCTCCATTTACTACGACAATTACATTATCAGAACTTCCCATTCTTTTCAAATAATCGATTGAATTGTTATTGTCATTATAAATTATGACATTATTTTCTTGTAAAATATTTCTAATATGATGTGTTCCCATATTCACAGATATATTTGTACTAAGAGCCATATTTTTGACAAGTCCTACAGATGCTCCTTCTGGTGTCTCTGCTGGACATATCATACCTATCTGTGAATTATCTAATTTGCGAGGTTGAACAAGTTTACCATTCTTCTCCATTGCTGTATTTATCCTTCGTAGATGTGATAAAGTACTTGCATATGACATACGATTGAGAACCTGTGATACACCCTGTCTAATATTTTGAAAGCTACCAATACTTTTGATTCCCCAATTTCCTGTAGAAAGTGAATACTTAATCCAGGATTCTAATAAAGATTGTCTGAAATATCTATGAATATTTGCATCACTTATGATATCAGATGTTGCAATAGAATTTGGATTAGCCCTCCATAAATTAAGTTCTCTCTCAATAAGAGCTTTAATTTCTTTTGTCATTTTACCATAACATTGACGAAATAAATTACTCATTAAAATACCAGGTGTATCAATTCTTTTGTGATTATAACTATCTCTATTATCATACGTATCATAACCGAGATAAATTCTAATTATCTTTCTGATCATAAATCCAAGATACAATGCTTTGCGTTTATAACTTTTTCCTACATGGGGTAGGAAATCATTTGCAATATTAGTATGCAATAGTTCGACTTGATTCGTAACTTTATTATTTCCCATCATTATTTTGATAAGTACTTCTTCTGCTAATTCTTTTGTATGAATATCACAAGCATCTTCACAACATGCCATCAATTCATTAATTATTTTTTTATTATCGGGATTTTCAATATCATATACAATATGTTGAATAATTTCTTTATCACTTGTGATACCAAGTACCCTAAACATTGCAAATACGGGGACATCTGATTTAAGAAATGAAGTACTCATACGAATAATTCTCCCAATATGATTCAATTTACCGCTCATATTAAGATTTGTTGTCTTAGGAGGTAGGTATGAAGATTCACTTGATGATCGAATCTCTGCATAAAGTCCTTCTACATTATTATTCGGTTGAAATACAAGAGTTTTATTTTCATTGATTCGATCTTGACTTACTAAAACCTTCTCACTGCCATTTATGATAAAATATCCTCCGTAATCATAACGACATTCATTATTATTTTCTTCACCAAGTCCTGGAATTTGCTGAAGAATACAAGCTTTTGAACGCACCATAATTGGAATTTTACCAATAAAAACCCCGTCTATTGTTTTGTTATAATTTTCTATTATACCATCTTCGTTTGTTACTTCAATTTGGACATTTACATCCACATATAGATTACTCGAATATGTTAATTTATTCATTCTTGCAATATATGGCGTCATAACTGTTTGAGTCCCATCTTGAAGATGATATATTGGTTTTGTTATAGATGGTTGTTTAATATTTATATATATTTTATGAGATTGGTTTCCAATTTCGTTTTTTAATGTATTTGTAATTTTTATAGGATTGAACCCATTGATGATGCAAGATAATGTATGGTCTATAAATTTATTATAACTGTCGATTTGATGTTTTACTAATGGATTCACTGTTTCACCAGATCCTCTTGATGTAAAATATTTATCAAGTATGTCCCAGCATAAATCTTGTTTCATATTCAATGTTTTTTATTTTAAATAATTTATATCATTTTTTGTATTTTGCGCTTATATACATTGTGTTTTTTTTGACGATATTATTATGTAATATATTTATATTATGTCTTCTACATATGGTGGTATTCCATCCATAAAAAACAGAAGTCGTTTAAACCGTGTACATGATTTTGAGTTGGTTCCAAAAGATTACTATAAAGAATTTAATGTAAATGATTTGACTACATCTATTTCTAAAATGAATTTAAAAGAAGAAATAGAGAAAAAAGAAAAAACCGTAGAAGATGAATTAGCAGAACAAATGTCTGGTTTAATGAAAAAAAGAGTGAGAGTCAAGAAAGAAAAAGATCTTCTACCTACAAGATTTTCAACACGTACTCGGCAAAAAACTAAAAAATTTGACCCTACTGATAAAAAAACAGAGGATACTAAATCCGAAACTGCTAAAAAGAAATCAGAAATTGCTAAAAAGAAATCAGAAACTGCTAAAAAGAAATCAGAAACTGCTAAAAAGAAATCAGAAATTGCTAAAAATGAACCATCCAAAAAGAAAACAAATACTACTAAAACGAAACGACCTCTAATTGATGAAACAATAACATCATCAGACCAGATATCAAATAAATTATCAACTATATTTGAAAGTTTATCAAATGTTTTGTATGAAATACACAATAAAAAACAACTTAACGATGATGGCACAAAACGTGCATCGAAAAAAAGAAAATAATCTATTAGGAATCTTATAATTTTGAGTACATGTTTATTACTTTTTCTGAAAAATAAAATAACTTTATAAAATTTTAAAATATGTGAAGAAATGTACTCTTTTTAAACCTGTCTTTTTTAGAGAGTACATATCACAAACTTTTCAGGAAGATATTTTGAATTGAAATTATTTTTGGAATTCATTTAAATAATATTTGTGATTTAGTAAAGTAAAGTATATATATTTTATTTTGATTTTAAAAAATGATCAAATCAAAGTCTTTTGACTTATTGCAAAATAGGACACAAGATTATATGAAAATAAAAAAGAGTACATCTTTTTGTGGGGTATTACATATTCCAGACATGATGAACAATTCTAAAACAAAAAAACCTATTTTGAGAGAAAATTTATCATTTAAGTTAGATAATAATTTGAAACTTTTCTCATCTTCAAAATATGATCAAGAAGGAAATAAACTTCAAATATGTAAAACTTGCAAAAAAACATTTTATACTTGTTGCAATTATTTATATTGTTCCTTACAATGTCACAAAAATTCAAAAAAAGATGTATTTGGATATTTTCATACAGTATGTTATCAATGTAAACAACCTTTTATCACCAAATGTATATTCACTGATTTTTGTAGCAACGAATGTTTTGATACCTCGAAAAGTGGAAATTGTCCTGATAAAATAGAATCATTAGGGGCTTAAGGAATCTTATGATTTTGAGTACATGTTTGTTACTTTTTCTAAAAAATAAAATAAGTTTATAAAATTCTAAAATATGTTAAGGAATGTACTCATTTTAGGGGCTTAAGGAATCTTATGATTTTGAGTACATGTTTGTTACTTTTTCTAAAAAATAAAATATATTTATAAAATTCTAAAATATGTTAAGGAATGTACTCATTTTAAAAAATATATTTTATACAAGTATGAACAATATTTGTATAGAGGAATGGTTTGGTCGTTTGGGAAATAACGTTTTACAATTATTGTACGGTATAAAATATGGAATAGATCATGATTATAATATTATTTTTTTCCCTCAAAATTCAATGTTCAACACTCAACATATTTCCTTCTCACATAAACTCTATTCCAAAAAACCTGATTTATTTGAAAAACAAAGTGACTGCTTTTTTTATTATTTAATGAAAGGAAAAATTAACTTAAGTGAAATTGAAATGATTGAATTATTTGATAAATATATTTTTCATATCCTTAAAATACCATTTTTGCCAAATAATTTCGATATAACTTATCATATAAGAGGTGGGGATATTTTTGTATTCGATGAACCTGATTATGTTCAACCACCATTATCATTTTATTCAAAAACAAAAAATGTATTAATAGTTTCTTAAGATAAAAGAAATCCATGTGTTCAAAAACTAATAGATAAGGGATGTACGTGGAACAAAAACCAATTATCAGTAGATTTAGGTTTACTCAAAAATGCTAAAAAACTTGGAATTGGTTATGGAACATTTGGTTTATTGGCAATATTATTAAATAAACATTTCACAGACTTATATGTACCAGATTATATGTATAATTCATTCAAAAATGAATGGAAAATTGACTTAAAAAAACTTTTGAACGCATCCCAATCATTAATCATTGTATCTTTGCCAAACTATATCAAAATTGGCGAATGGTCTCCAACACAAAAAAATATTAATATTATGCTTAATTATTGAATGATATTAATTATGTACAAAATGAAAAATTGACTTGTTTTTTAAGAAACATATTTATGAAGTACTTCAATATTCTCTATTTTCTTATTTTATTACAATATACATTCTCTTTCTTCAATTGTATTCCTTCTATACCAAAATCAAATTTAAATCAATATTGTAATGATAGAAAACTTTATGGTTCATATTTACTCGGACTTCGAAAGACTCGTAAAATATTGCGTCAAAACTATTCAATAAATGAGATGGATATTGTGATAAATTTCACAAACAGTTTTCTAAAAAACAATTCTTATATCAATAATACAGAAGCTCAAATATCAAAAATAACCATGAAAAATCTTGTATTAGATGTTTCAAATATTGAAAAAATTGAAATAGAAACTAAAAACAATACAATGACAATTCATTTGGATAGGACTCCAAAACTGAAAAATATAATTCATAATGCCAATACTGTAGAAATACTTGTGTCTATCATAACTCTGGTAGGAAAAATATTTAATTTAAATTAGTATATACATATAAAAATGCATTTTACAAATTGTACATTTTTTGTAAAAAGTATATTATTTCCACATTCATACCCGTTTTTACGATCAGATACGATGAAGAAAAGAAAAAGGTTCAAAATGTATAATATTAATTACGCAAACGATTTGATTATTAAATATCAAAAAATCAAAAAAAATAATTTTGATATGCTTTTTTTCAACATTTTTTTCATTAAATATATTTACTTACATCAATCTTTAGATTTGTTTGTAATGGTTTTTGAAAATAATCGTAAATATATATTTCATAATAGTACAGAAAATGATAAGAATATTTTTCGGAACTTGATTGATATAATTCCCAAAAGCTGTCGTGTAATTATGATATAATGTTATCACAATATTCTTTTATTCTGTAAAACAATGGTTTCTGCAACGTTTTTGTCATATAAGTATTTTCCAATTCGTAACCGAGTGTTCTGTAATAGTTTCTCACGCCAGTACCACTAATGATTGCTATTTTATAAATATTGTTTATCTTTGCAATTTTTTCTGCTTCCAATACAAGGTTTTTACCAAATCCTCTATGTTGGAATGAATTTTGTTCGTTTGTACCAACAATTGATACATTTGAATAGACATGTAATTCTCGAATAAGTGCAGTATTTTGCAACGTCTCTAATAAATATTTGGGAGATGTATTGATACGAAGTCTTATGAATCCAATAAGATAACCTTCTGTTGTTTCATATGAAATGAAATATTCATCTCCTTCGGATGCTCTATATTTTGAGATATATAAATTGATATTACTTTGATCAGATATGTTTCTTGCTCCTATTTCTCTACATCTGATACATTTGCAACACCAATTATGTTTTTTCATATCATTTTGTAGCATTTGTCTCATATTGACTGATTTATATCCTGCAGAAATATATGAACTCGGAATATCACGAATAATTCTATTTAATCTTTTATAAGGTTGAACTTGTTTTTTGAAATCTTTGATAATTTCATATAATATAGTGTCGTCATAAGGTATAAACTCGCCATTATCATACCATTCTTTTATTTTAGTGAATGGAACTACAGCACAAGGATATATTTTCAACTGATCTGCTTGAAGTCTTACATCATATAATGCTTTTCTTAACATGTCTATATCCTTTTCAGGTGATGCACCCGGTAGATTAGGCATTAAGTGAATGTCTACTTTGAAACCGTTTTCTTTCAACATTCTGATTGCTTCATAAACACATTCGATATTATGTCCTCTATTTATTTTTTTCAAAACATAATTATCAGTATGTTGAACACCCAATTGAATACGTGTGGCATTATATTTACGAAATTTCTTAATTTCATCCATAGTAATTGTATCAGGACGTGTCTCTAAGGTTATTCCGATAATATGTAACTGACCAGATTCATTTTCTAATATCTCATCTTCGAGAGATTTCATTTGTCTTGGATTTTTGTCAAAATATGTATTCGCAGCATAATACAATTCTGATATAAATCTTTCTTGGTAATGTTCATGATAACTACACCATGTTCCTCCGAGAATTAACAATTCTATTTTATCAACATTATGCCCCATATCTATTAAATTAGATATACGAGACCTAAATTGAAGAATTGCATCAAAATTGTTTTCATTTGCTCTAAGAACTGCTGGTTCCTGAAAGAGATAGCTACGAGGTTGGTCAATCCAGTTATTTTCCTCACTTGCCTTTTCATTTGGACAGTAATGACAATTCCATGCACATGAAAATTTTGTTATTTTCTTCACACCATTTTCATCGATATATTCGGGGTGTGCTGAAGTTAAAACTGTAACAACAATAACACCAGAATTTGATTTTGATTTTTTTTTTAATAAACAGATTACGCAATTCTGGAATATTATATTCAAGTTGATTATATGCCTTAATAAGTTCACTATTTGATAAAACAATTTTATACGTATTTTGCATATAAAGTTTGAATTTGGTAAGATCTTTATTGTTTTTTATTTTAAATTTGTTTTCTTCAATTTGTATTAAAACTTTGTCCCATATATCAGAAGGTATTTCTCTTTTTTTGTGAGATAAGCCATTACAGTTTTCAATGTCTTGCATTATAAAAAATAATGAGTTTTTTAATCATTTTTTAACATTTTTTTATGTTTTTTAGAATTTATGTGTCTCGACGTATGATATGTTCTAAATGATATATATTTTATACCACATTCACAACATATTACATTTGTCATTTTTGTAAAATTATATTGTTCCATTTCTCTTTGTTTTTTGTTAGGATTATGCTTTATTTTATCCCTACATTTATCACAATGTAAGTACAGAATTTTTTCTTTTAAATTCTTATAAGAAAAGTTATCAATTGATAACAATTTATGACATTTCGTGCACTCCATAAACTCAAGATACATAAATATACAATATCATTTTTTTTAAATTTATATTATAGATGGATGAATGAAGAAATCGAAGAATTAGATCAATATAAAGATTATACATATATAATGTATATTTTATGCGACAAAACATCGTCATATTATTCAAAAATAAAGAATACAATTAACATACCAATTGTAGTATGTTCTACTGGACTTTCTATGATGAATTCATTTACATCATATGATATTGAGTTTTCGCATAAAATACAATATATTAGTATAACATTAAATATTTTTATTGCATTATCATTATCGATATTGAATATATTTAAAATAACAGAAAAAGAGTTTTTTTTCAGTTCTCAATCAACAAAATTCTTGAAAATGTATAATAAAATAAACTTAGAAATTTCAAAGGAAAGAACAACAACAGTAGCAAATTGTGATATATTTGGTATAATCACAGAATATAATATATTATGTGAACATATTCAATTTCATTTTCCATCTCATATTCGAAACAGAGTTATCAAAAGATACAGAAGATATAAACTTCCTTTTTTGGCAAATAGTACAATAAAAGAACATATAAACGCAGCGAATTATTTTAAGGAACAACAAACAGACACTGATATGTCATCATTACAAGAATCTATTAAATCGCCTACACTAACATCATCAACATCTTATACATATTTTGTTTCAGATAGTGCACCAAATACACCACATTTAAATTGTAAAAACAAAACTTTTGTTCCAAAAATGTCGCCTGTAAAGTCAGTGATAGCATCACCATTACAACCTGCATACATTTCATCAGGAGATGATTACGATGATATAAACGAAATTTTTGATATAGACAAGATACAAATTTCACGCAAAAAGAACAGAAAACGATCAATTAAAAAGAAATAGAAAATATTTAAAAAGATAAGCACATATTAATTATAATATGAAAATATACACCAAAAATGGAGACCAGGGTTCGACATCTTTATATGATGGAACGAAAGTATTAAAAAACAATGAAATCCTTGATTGTATTGGAAATATTGACGAGCTCAATAGTGAGACAGGTCTTTTAATTTCATTTATTAGAAATCAATCAAAATTTATCAATATCGTATTATTTTTGACTGAATTACAGTCAATATTATTCGATATAGGTGCAATTATTGCGAATCCATCTGATAAAAAACCAATATTTTTTGATAATAATGGAGAAAATGTTAAAAAACTCGAGTTTTCTATAGATGCAATGACATCAGAATTACCTAAACTGGTGAATTTTATTTTACCTGGAGGGAGTGTAGAAATGTCAGTGACTCATAAAATAAGAACAATATGTAGAAGGACAGAACGTTCATTAGTGGAATTAAATAAAGATAATCAAAATGTAAAAAACTGTCTCATATATTTGAACAGACTATCTGACTATTTTTTTACACTTGCAAGATATATAGGACTACTTCAAAATGAAAAAGAAGTATTGTATGTAAGTAATGTTAAATAATAGTAACATATTTATAAAAGTTTTCAACCATAATATTTGGAATAAATTCGAAAGATATTAGTTTCATATTAAGATCAAACTGGTCGGATAGTTGATTTTCTTCAACCCATTTTTTTATATCTGTCAATGGAAGTTTAGATAACTCAATTGATTTTTCTTTCGTAATCGATGGTGATATTTTGATAATATTATCACTTTTATCGCCAAATATTATTTTATGATGAAGATCGTGGATTGGATTACATTGTCCTCTTTGAGATATATCTTTCATTTGCATATTATAAATTTCAATATTATTATCAATCATTTGAAGATAATCATTATCATTGGTAATAATAGCAATATTAGTTTTATGTTTTAGTTTATTTTGAAGAAGATAAACAATATCATCTGCTTCAAGTCTATCGAAAGAAATTTTAAGTATTGACATATCATCAATGGTTTTATTGAATACTTCAAATATATCACCGTTGAAGTTTTCATTTACAGTACGATTTCCTTTATAATCTTGATAAATATCATTACGCCATATATCACATCTTTGACAATCGTTACAAAATATTACATTATTTTTGTTAGTTTTCCATTTTCTTGTTAATTTAATAATATCAGATTTTAAATGTTTAATAAAACATTCTATGTATTCTTCATTTTCAATAATAGACGCTGAATCAAACTCTTTTTTTTGAAAAAGAAACCATCGAAGTGTTGCAAAATATCTATAAAATACATAATAACTACTGTCAATTAAAATTATGTTTTTTGAATAATCGAGATTCAGATTCATAACTATATATAAAAATAAAGATACTTTTCATCATTTTTTTAATTTCGCAAAACGTTTTTCAGAATCTTTCCATCCTTTATCAAATAATGATTTAGAAATTTTCATATCTAATTTGCTATTGATATATAATTTTTGGAATAATGTAAAATAATGAGGTGATATTTGTAAAGAAATATCAGATGGTATTTTATGAAAAAAAACTCCATCAATATAATGATTATTGTGATATTTGAATGATATGTTTTTCCCACATAAAAAAGGAATATAAGAGCTACATTTTGCAAAATTTACTATTTGGTCTAATGATTCAAATTTGTTTATTAATATGTTCTTACTGTAAAATGGTTGAATTTTGGTAACATAAAATGCAATAGGAATATTTTTTACATCAATGTTAGTTTGCATAATAGAATTCGTCAATTTATTTTGTAATTTTTCCATGCATTTTCTGTTAAAAATGTTAATTTTTTCATGCTCTGTTCCTATATATTTTTTCCAGAGATAATCATGATTTGTTAAATTGTTTTCAATTTGAAATATAATAGAGCACCAAGCACCGCCTGAAACTCCAGTCATATTTATATTTGAATAATTCAAATTATGTTTCAGATATGCAATAGACCCGAGTGAATAAGGGAATAACAAACCGGTAGAACCAATATATATTTGTAAACAATTTATCAAATTCATGAATAATAACAAAAGCAAAAAACTTTTCATTGTTACATAACAAACATAAAAAAATATGTTTTATTTCAAAATTTTAGATTTATCATTTTGTATTTTTGTTGATCTGTTGCGCATGTATACCAGGAAATCCTGAATATTCTTTTCGTTACCTTTTTGGAAAAATTTGTCCAATTGGTTGATACAAGATTGATTTGATTGAATTGCTGCAAAAGATATGTTTCTTAATGTTGTTTTATATTTATCGGTCAAAAACATAGGGGTATTTTTAATCCAACTTTCGTACATTGTTTTATAAGAAATTTTGAAATTTTCTGTTTGATTATTCACATAAGTAATATTTATAACATCATTCGATATTTCAACGCTCTGTATATCTATTCCAACATGTTCCATAATTTGATTTATTCTATATAATACATTTATTTATTTTTTAAGCTTTTTCATACAAAAATATATAAATAATAATAAAATAAATTTTATAAAAACATTATTATATATAAATGGATAAACAAATTTGATAATGATATTGTTATTATAGAACAATATTGGATCAGAGATGTAGCAATTCAAATCTGAGAATTCAAAAAGATACTTTTCAAAATTGATCACATCAATATAATCATTATAATTAAGTAGAATATTTTCATATGCAGAAAAGTTATAAATTATAGCATTTGTTGTAGGACAATTGAAAATATTACTTGATAGACAAACAACATCATAATTGATTGTAGCCATTGCTTGTTTAATTTTTTTAATATGTTGAATATCATTTCTGATTAAAATATTATCTTCAAATACAATAATATTTTTCAATTGATTTCTATAAGCGTATTGAATAATTTCAATATGTGATTGAAATTTGTTTTCATGAATATCAAAATACTTAATTTGAACAGTTTTGTCAACAATTGAAGAAAAATTATTTATACTGTTTTCGCTTGATAATATACAAAAGATTTCATCGAATAAATTATATACAGACATTATAATAATTAAATATTAAAATATGTTACATTATTATTCATATAGGATATAAGGAATAAACTATATAAGAACATATACATATATATGTATATCAAGTAATAATACTTGAATTTTTCATTTTTCTGAAAAATACTGCCCTATTCTGGGTTATTCTGTTGGCATTCCCGAGTCTGGTTAAAGGGGTACGACTTAAGATCGTATGCGTAAGCTTCGGCGGTTCGAATCCGTCTGCCAATAATTAATTTATTATAACAGTATTTTTATATAAGAAAACATTTATTTATATTATACAAGGATATGTCTATACATATTGTAGATTCTGATTTAAGTTATAACAATTTACAAAATAATACATTATTATTAAATTCTTCAACTGATTCAAATATTATTCGTTTAAGAACTGGTTTAGAAAACACATATATTAACTATGAAAATAAATACGATATTGGTTTATCTAATAACGATTTTGTTATAAATTCTACCAATAATAATAAATTATTTTCACTTAATGATAATAATATTAACATTTATAAATCTTTGAAATCACATTTTGATGTAAACTTATATGATAAATTGTATATATCAAGTAATAAAGTCTCTATTCATAACAATTTTGATGTAGTTTTGGACAACAATTTTACTTTCGATGTAGATGGTATTATGACCATAAATTCATCTTCAGTTACGGTTAATTCAAATGTATATGTAAATAACGGCACTCTTTTTGTTAATAATATTTCTCCATTAGGAGAAGCAAATATGTTATCAATTTCAGGCGCATCATTTGATTCTGGTATCATTAACAGTTTGTTATTTGAAGAAAATATCAAGATTTATCAAAATTCAACACATGATTCAATTACTCTTGATGTGAGAAGAAGTTCAAACAACACCACTGACCTTATTTCATTTTCATCATTTGATGAAAACGAAATAAATAGTGCTTCCGTTTATAATAATTTGTTTTCAATGAATAATAAAGGATTTGTTGGATTTGGTATACATCCAACCTCTATTATTAGCTTGTCTGCTGTAAATGATACGATTATTGACTTTACTGGAAACAATTATGGTGATACAATGTTACTAACAAGCAATGGTAATTTGGGTATAGGAACAGATAATCCTTCATCAAGATTACATATAAAAAGAACAGATGATTATCCTGGAACACATATCAGAAATAATCCCATTTTAAAAATCGATATGGAATATGCAGTTAATAATAATATAAGTAATATTTATATATCTGATTCGTTTTCGTATTACGATAGTACAAGTGATCCATCTCAATACGTTATCAACTGCGATTTGAAATATGATATTGGGAATGTAAACAAAACAACATTATATATAAATAATTCAGTAAATGATGAATTTATTTTTCAAGAAAAATATGACAATGATTTAATAGGATTTGATAGTTCAAATTTCAATATTTTACAAGATAGTTTTTATTTTATTGAAAATGGAGTTGGATATAATTTGGATATAATTTTACCATACAATCGTGCTTTATATACTTCAAATATATATATGTATAAGACATTTGAAAGTAATGTTTTGGATTTGTATATTCATGATAATAATGAACCTAATTTTATTCCAGGATCAATCAATAGTCAAACTACCATAACTGTAATGATCAATAATCGATCTAAATCAACATTTTCGTTTGATTTGATAAGATCTGATTTGAATACTGATTATTTAAATACAGATATAAGATTACATTTTTATAATAAAAAACCCAGTCCAGATTATTTTAATGCAGATGATTTTAAATTTGAATACATTGCAACCGAAAAATATTTGATACCTGCACCAGATATGATATATATGTCTAAAGAAAACATTTTTGTTTCATCTTTTTCATCGGATGGAACATTATCTATTGGATCACCATGTCCTTCAAATAAAGATTATAAATTATATATAGATGGTAATAGTTTCATTGATACTTTGAATGTAAATAATTTAGAATATATATCAATAGGAACATTTGCATCTTCCAATATTGAAGTTGAAAACTTAAATTTTAACAAATTGAATACAGAATTCTTGAAAATTGATTCCAATTTAATAGAATCTACTGTTCAAACCAAAATTATAACAAATAGTACAAATAACAATGCAAATAATATAAATGAATCACTTGTTATTACAAATAATGATAATTTAAATAATCCAGCAGTAGTGATTGATGGAAAAGAAGTAAACTCTCATTTAATTTTGAAAAATAATTTGACATTATATTCTTTAAATACTTCAAATGAATCTTTTGAAATAACATATGGTATAAATCCTGTAAATATAGTAAAACATTGGAATAATACTGATATATTATCGCTTGGAAAAAATGGAGATATAAATATAACTGATAATAACATATCAATAGGTGTTCCAAATGGTATTTTGAATGATCAAACTAATGAATTTGATGAAGAAATGGTCGATTTTTTTAAAAATAACCTTGAAAATGAACCAACTGTTACAATATTTGGCAATGTAAGATTCGCAGATAAAAATAATAAAACATTGATGGAAATAAAAAATGATAATGTTTATATCTATTATCAGCTTGTGACGTATCAATCCGAGGTTGCTTTAGATACATAAATAATTAGAAATTTCATACATTATCATATATACTTCCTTATTGTTTTTCAAACAATTGTCATCTATATTCACAACTTTTAAATCATCGAATAATTTATAACTATTGTTTTGTTTACAAATTGAAATATAATGACCGTTATTAAGATTACCATAATGTAATGCCATTGAAAATAACGAATATTTGATATTCTTATTTTTAAAATTTAGTTCTGGATTTATATTAATCTCTCTGTTGTTTTTCTTAAAGTTATTATCAAAACGCTTTATCATAACCGTTAAAATTCTCGGGAATTTCCAAATATGATTTATTTTTATATACGATGTATATTCATTACATTTTTCGCATTTCCAATCTCCTTGTAATTTACAAGGTTTAATATATTCTTCTATCATTTCGGCAATGTTTGTATTTTCACCAATATCGAGAGGAAGTAAAATAAATGGTTCAAAATTATATATTATATTATTACATTTTTCACATTTGATATAATTTAATGTTATTCCCTGTGATATATCACACCATTCTGAAACAAGTGATGAATTATGACAAGATATTGTATAATTACAATAATTTATCATCTTATCGTTTTCTCCAAAAGTTGGAGCAACACATTTTTCAATATTAATAAGACATCCTTGTTCTTTGCTTAATGTTTCATGAAGACACATCCATAATTCAACAATATCTATTTGTTCACCAAATTTGAAATAAGATGCAAATTCTTTATATAAAAACTTAACAAATTTTATAGGACGTAGAGATTTATTCTGAACATAAAGTAAATCAAATATATCACTTAATTCTTTTGAAAAAGAAGAATTATTGTGGTTCAATATTATTTCACGAATTTTTGCATTGGAACATAACATTTGAATCAAACTGTTTATAGCACATGTTGAACCAAGATTTGCTAAACCACCCATGTATATAAATACTTGAAAAGGTTTTATATATGTAAAAATAAATTTATTAATCAACTTCATCAACAACTGGACCTGAATTATGCTCTGGAATATCAGATGGAGTTTCTGGAGAACCATACAATTTAGTCATCAATGGTTGAATTTTATCTTCAATCTCTTTTTGTTTATTTTTATATTCTTCTGTAGAAGCACTGTTATTTTCTTCAAGCCATTTAAGACCATCGTCTACGATTGGTTCTGCTTCAGTCTTGACTTCATCGAATGAAGGACTTTTTTGTGCTTCATCTTGAGGTTCTTTAAGTACAGAACCTTTGATGTTATATAGATAATTTTCAAGTGAATTTTTAGCATCAATATTTTCCTTCTTTTTCTCATCTTCTTCTTTGAACATTTCTGCATTCTTGATCATTTCTTCAATTTGTTCAGGAGTCAATCTTCCCTTATCGTTTGTGATTGAAATATTATTTGTTTTACCAGAACCTTTCTCAACTGCTGTGATATTCATAATACCATTTGCATCAATATCGAATGATACTTCAATTTGAGGTACACCTCTTGGTGCTGGAGGAATTCCGTCCAGATGAAAGCTACCAAGTAGATTATTATCTTTTGTAAATTTTCTTTCTCCTTCATAAATTTTGATATCCACACCAGGTTGATTATCGGCATATGTTGAAAATACTTGAGACTTTTTGGTAGGAATAGTTGTGTTTCTATCAATGATATTAGTCATCACTCCACCTGCTGTCTCAATTCCAAGAGAAAGAGGAGCTACATCAAGAAGCAATAGCTCATTCGTTTTATCATTTCCTTGTCCTGTGAGAATAGCTGCTTGTACAGCTGCACCATATGCAACTGCTTCATCGGGATTCAAAGATTTATTAAGCTGTTTGCCATTGAAATAACCAGATAGTAGTTCTTGAACACGTGGAATTCTTGTTGTTCCTCCTACGAGAACAATTTCATTAATATCTCCCTTAGACATCTTTGCATCTTGAAGAAGACGATTAATTGGTTCAATTGTTCTTTGGAAAATAGGATCAGCAAGTTGTTCAAACTTAGCTCTACTGAGAGAACTTGTAAAATCTTGTCCGTCAATTAGTGATTCCACATCAATTTGAACAGTTGATGCAGACGATAGATTTTTTTTAGCTTTTTCTGCTGCAATATTTAGACGTTTCATTGCTCTTGAATTATTTCTCACATTTACTTTAAGTTTTTTCTCAATTTCTACACAAAGGTGATCGACAATAACATTATCGATATCTGAACCACCAAGATGAGTATCTCCACCAGTTGCTTTCACCTCGAAAATACCACCGTCGAGTGTTAGAATTGATACATCATGTGTTCCTCCTCCACAATCAAATACGAGAATATTCTTTTCACCCTTATCTTCTGTTTTATCAAGACCATATGCAATAGCTGCAGATGTAGGTTCGTTGATAATTCTCAGAACTTCAAGACCTGCAATGGTACCGGCGTCTTTTGTAGCCTGTCTCTGAGCATCATTAAAATACGCAGGAACTGTAATAACTACCTTTTTAAGATCATGACCAAGATAAGCTTCGGTTGTCTCTTTAAGTCTTTGAATTACCATTGCTGAAATTTGTTCAGGATGAAATTGTTTCTCTTCATTTTTATACTTTACATTAATAAGAGGTTTGTTATCTTTATCACCAGAAACATTGAATGACCATTTTTTACAATCATCTTGAACAATTGCTTCATCAAATTTTCTTCCAATAAGACGCTTAGAATCATAAACTGTATTTTTTGGATTCATTGTTGATTGATTTTTCGCCGCATCACCTACAAGTTTTTCTTGATCTGTGAATGAAACGTATGATGGAATAATTCTTGATCCAGTTTGAGAATCTGGAATAATTTCTACTCTTTCATTTACCCATATTGCTGCACAACTCGTGGTTGTCCCAATATCAAATCCTGCTGCAATTTCATCTTTAGTAACCATTATTGATATCTCTATATGATAATATTATTATGATAAATCTTTAAGTATTTTATAATTGTGATACTTTTTTACGAAGAGAATACAAACAAATTGTCATATTAAATGAAACTATATCATCTCTATTTATCATTTCATTATGTTTATCATATAATGCTATATTGAATTTTGAGAAATTGTTGTCACTTAACAATATATGTGTATCACTATTGTAAGGATTAAACGTAGGTGTACCTGGAGAATTTTTAAACGAAATTACACTCCCTGACGGTACATTATTTCCAAATTTCTCACTCAAATTTATATTGATTAAATCAAAGAATTTTATTGTATTATCTCCTACCCGTGTTGATATGCGATTGTAATCATTTAAAGTTATGAAAACAGGATCACTGTCTCTTATATTTATATCATTAATTAATGTTGTATCTATTCCAGTTACATTTATCATTATTTCACTTCTCATCACTTTTATATATGCAACGTCTTTCATTGTTTCTGCAAGATCAAAAACAATATTGAATTTTGAATCAGAAATAAAATTTGAATTATCAGAACTTATATATATAATTCTTTTCTCATAATCTCCCATTTTCTATTTAAATATACTATTAAATTATATAAAGAATTTGCTTATATATTCATATAATGAACTTATCCGATAGTTTATGTTGTATATATTACAATTCAATCTCTATATTTTTTATTACACTAAATATGCTTCTTCCATTTTATGATGAGGATATTTTACAAATTCAATACAAAATTATTGAAATGATTGATGAAAATATTGTATTTGCAAATTCTTGTAGAAAAAGGAAAAGATTTAATATTTTTGTTGAAAATATTATTGAAAAAAATAAGGATTTTCTTGAAAACATAAAAAAACAAGAAGATGAAGTTAATGATATTAATAATTATGAAGAAATCATTGACGATAATATTGGTTTATATGATTCAAATGATTCAAGTAATTCAAGTGATTCAAATGATGATTGTGAACAAGAATATGACGAAACTATCTTTGAAAAGAAAGATAATTAATGTTTTTTTTGAAATTTATTCAATTCCATATTGCATACATATTTTTCTATTTTATTAATCGTCCTCATCTTCATCGTCCTCATCTTCGTCGTCCTCATCTTCGTCGTCTTCATCTTCATCGTCCTCATCTTCGTCGTTCTCATCTTCGTTTTCGTTGTTATCACCATCTTCTCCGCTCATAACGTCATCTCCATTATCTATCGTTTCTTTCACTTCATCAAATAAATGAAGTATAATAGAAACATTCTTATTGATTATGTTTACCTTCTTAGTAAGCTTGAAAACAGACATCATGATGCGATCGAAGTCAATTGACATTTTCGAAGGAACGACGGCTGTTTTTCCAGAGACCTTGGAAGCAACTACTTTCCCTTTCCATCCATTCTTAAGATATCTGCTCTTCCGAGAACCATCAATCTTTCGAGGTCTCCCTCTCCCCCTCTTTACCTCTTGAACTCCTTTGCTTGAACAACCATCGATGTCTGGATTGTAATCATTTTCGATCTTCCGAGGTCTCCCTCTCCCCCTCTTTACCTCTTGAACTCCTTTGCTTGAACAACCATCGATGTCTGGATTGTAATCATTTTCGATCTTCCGAGGTCTCCCTCTTCCCCTTTTTACCTCTTGAACTCCTTTGCTTGAACAACCATCAATGTCAGGGTTGTAGTCAGATGTAGATTTGATTTTTTGTATCTTCTTCAAAGGACTTGGAGAAGTATTCTTGTCTTGCTTAGGAGGTCTTCCTCTCTTTCTCTTTTCCGTGCTTGCACTTCCTGTATTGCTTGCGTCGCATGCATCTCCCTTGTCGGCTGCCTTGCTTGCATCGCCTGCATCTCCCTCGTCAGCTGCCTTGCTTGTATCGCCTGCATCTCCCTCGTCGGCTGCCTTGTTTGCGTCGCATGCATCTCCCTTGTCGCTTGCATCGTCTGCATCTCCCTCGTCGGCTGCCTTGCTTGCATCGCCTGCATCTCCCTCGTCGCTTGCATTGCTTGCGTCGTCTGCATCTCCCTCGTCACCTGCCTGGTCTACCTTGCTTGCATCACCTGCCTTGCTTGCGTCGCATGCATCTCCCTCGTCGGCTGCATCGCCTGTGTCTCCCTCGTCGCTTGCATCGCCTGCATCTTCCTCGTCACCCGCCTGGTCTGCCTTGCTTGCATCACCTGCCTTGCTTGTGTCGCATGCATCTCCCTCGTCGGCTACCTTGCTTGCATCGCATGCATCTCCCTCGCCGGCTGCCTTGCTTGCGTCGCCTGCCTTGCATGCTTTGCTTGTGTCGCCTGCTTTGCTTGCATTGTCTGCATCTCCCTCATCATCCGCCTTGCTTGCGTCGCCTTCCTTGCTTGCATCGCCTGCCTTGCTTGTGTCGCCTGCATTACTTGCGTCACCTGCATTTCTTGCGTCGGCTGCCTTGCTTGCGTCGCCTGCCTTGCCTACTTTGCTTGTGTCGCCTGCTTTGCTTGCATTGTCTGCATCTCCCTCATCATCCGCCTTGCTTGCGTCGCCTTCCTTGCCAATGTTCCTTTTCGCATGTTCTTTTTCAGAAACAGCAGCAAGTGCATAGCCCCACATGTTTCCAAACGCCATGGCGGCCAAAGATCTTTTAGCTAAAACGAATCACAAAAAATCATCATGAAAATTAAAAAAAAGGAATATTAAGAAACTGCATCTTTATCTGCATTTTTGGATGTGTTTTTGAGATTTTTTTGTGTTTATGAAAAAATAGAAAAAGTTTTAATCATTTGTTTATAAAATTTTTAAAAAAACTAAAAAATTTGTTTTTTTGGAATTTAAAGAAATAGTGTTATCAATCTAGTCGTATACATCTCATATATTGAACATAAAGTCGTTGAGTTCTTCTAAAATCTTATCCTTGAAATACGGGTTGATTTGACGAGGATGCAGCGAATTGATCTTTTGATGATAATGATATAATTTATTGATATAAACTTTTATGAAATATTTATCTTGTAGTATTTTTGTTTCAATATTCTGGCTAAAGAGTTGATTCATATAACGAAATATGATATAGTTAATGTAAATATATACGTTCAAATTCAATAATCTAGTTTTTTCCAAGAATATTTTGTAAAGAAAGTATACTGTATTTTTGGTATCGTATCCATTATTATTAACAATGATATCATTGAATTTATCCAAATTCGTCTTGAAATCTTCTGATGTAATATCGTGACATATGAAATTCAGGTTTTCAACAAGATTGTACAGATTGATGTTGATTGTTTCCCAATAAGTATCAAGGTTGTACATAAACATACTAGATGGATACGAAGCATTTCTTGAAAAATACAACTCTTTGAAATATACTTGCATCAAATTTGTAACGATAATAGAACAGCTCATTTGTTGTATTTCATTTTTTTGAACATTGTATCTAACCGACATCTTTAATAATTTGAATATTTTAAAAGTGTTGTTTATGTGTTCTTGTGAGCTATGGTCTTTTATATTTCTGATCTGATCTAAACCATGGTCTGACAAAGACAATACACTTGAATTATATTTGATATAATCGTAAAGCTTTTGAAATAGGTCGTAAGAGATTGCGCTGTTTGTTAGAGTATGAATTAAATTTATCTTATAAAACTTTGTGTAATCGTAAAGAAGTGAATCATTTGATATATAATATGAATGAATAGTCCTTTTGTTTCTGTGAAACTCTTTCGATACATTTTGAAGGAGGACGATGCTTTTGATTCCCACCTTCGAAAAAATGTCAGACAAGACAATGTCAATCGGAAGATATGACAGCATAACGAGACGAATATGATCAGAGTTTTATCGTATTGATATAATCAATTGAATTATATACTTGAATCATTTTTTTTCAATTTTTGATGAAAAACCTACAAAAATTTTATCACAGTCTCGGAGGGACTTAAGGAAATTTATTAAAATTGAAATAATAAAAAAAGTACATGTTAGTGGATTTTATAAAAATAAATAAAAGTTTTTGAAAATTGTAGAAATATGTCTGACATACACTACGTTCCTTCGTCACTCGTTACTTTTTTTTAATTTCCTTAAGTCCCTCATAGACTGCTTCAAGATTGTTATAAGAATCTTATTACATTGGTAACACATATTAGAGGGACTTAAGGAAATGTATACAATTTATTGAAAATGAAAAAGTACATATCAGTGAATTTTATAAAAATAAATAAAAGTTTTTGAAAATTGTAGAAATATGTCTGACGTGTACTTTTTTCATTTTCCTTAAGTCCCTACTAGATTTTATACATTTTTACATTTAATATATATATATAGAAATAGAAAGATGGATTTGGAAGTAAAACCAGAAAAATGGATTTTATCGAACAAAATTGGATATAATAAATATATTTATAACACATTTCACCCTTCCAAATATTATACAGATGAACAAAAATTATCATGTGAATGTTCTAAAAATGATTGTGATGTATCTTCTAAATCTTTGAAACTTTTCCCACAGCAAAGAATTGTCAAAGATTACATACAGATTGATAGTCCATATAGAGGAGTATTATTATATCATGAATTGGGATCTGGTAAATCAGCCGCTTCTATTGCAGCAGCCGAGGGATATATAGAAAAAAGAAAAGTATTTATTTTAACACCAGCGTCATTGGCACAAAATTATGAAAACGAATTAATTAAAATTTCTAAAATTGGTTTAAATTTGAAAAAATCATGGACTTTGATTAAAACAAAAAACAAAAAAGATATATTTACTAAATATGCAATATCTCCGAATTTAATTAAGAACGAAATGATATGGGTTCCGCTTTACAATAATGATATTAAAGATGCTGAAATAATCAATGATAAGAAGTCTTATAAATCATTATCAATGCATGATAAAACAGATATTGACAGTATTATAAGCAATATTATTAAAAATCGTTATAATTTTATAAGTTATAATGGTTTAACACAAAAAAATACAGCAGAATACAAGAAAGAAGGGTTTGATGATTCTTTTATTGTTATAGATGAAATTCATAATTTTATTAGTAGAGTTGTAAATGGTTCAAGATTAGCAAGAAGTATATATAATTCAATTTTATATGCTCGAAATTGTAAAATAGTTCTTTTATCTGGTACACCAATTATAAACAATCCATATGAAATAGCTTCATTAATAAATCTAATAAGAGGACCAATGATTGAATATGAAATCAAATTATTGAAAAACTCATCTGAAAAATCAACTGAAGAATTAATAAAAATTCTAAGTGACAACGATTTATACAAGTATATAGATCTTATTTCATATAATCAAGTCGAAAAGAAAATAAAATTTAACTTTTTGCCAAAGAATTATATAAGACATGACAATCATGTTAAAAAGCATTTATGGAAAAGTGATGATCAAGAACTTATTAACAATATATTAAATGTTCTGAAAAAAACTAAATCTTTGAAAATTGGCGTTAAAGTGGGTCAAAATGAAAATCATGCATTACCTGTAACAGACAGTTCTTTCAACAATTTTTTTATAGATGATACAGATTCTGAAAATCTTACTGTCAAAAATGAAGATTTATTTAAAAGAAGAATACTTGGAACATTAAGTTATTACAAAACTTCTGGAACCGAATTATTTCCAACCGTTCTTCCAAATGTTATACAATATTTAGATATGACTTCACATCAAATTTCACTTTATAGTGATGTAAGAGATAAGGAAAGAGCTCTTGACAATATAAATAAAAAATCAAAATATAGAAAATCTGGTATATTTCAAGATAAGGTTTCTGTATATAGAGCTTTCAGTAGAATGGTATGTAATTTTGCATTTCCTGAAAACATTAATAGAGAATTTCCACAAGATATTAGAAATATGATGAAAAAACAAATCGACATCAACGAAGAAGATGAAAACGATGTTCAAAATACAAATAAAGAACTAATTAAAAAAAGTAGAAATATATATGAAAATAATTTAGAAAAGGCTATTACTGAAATTGAAAATGGAAATTATTTAACTCTTGATAATTTGAAAAATATGTATAGTCCAAAATATGCGAAAATTATTGAAGATGTAGAAGATTCTCCAGGTTCTGTACTGATTTATTCTCAATTTAGAACTGTTGAAGGTCTCGGTATTTTTTCAAAATGTCTTAATAAACGAGATTATGTACAAATAAATATTAAAAAAACAGATGATGGATATGTTTTCGAAGATACATCTGTTTTTGATACAAAATACGATAATAAAAGATATGTCATTTTTGATAACGATCGTATCAAAACAAATATTTTAATGAATCTTTTTAACGGTTCTTTTGATTTATTACCTACAAGTATCTTAAATAGTTTACAACACAAAGACCAGCTTTATGGTAAATTAGTCAAAATCATGATGATCACGCAATCGGGTGCAGAAGGTATTTCTTTAAAAAATGTGCGTAGAGTATTAATAATGGAATACTTTTGGAATTCAGTGAGAATAAATCAAGTCATTGGAAGAGCTGTAAGAACTTGTTCTCACGAAACACTACCAAAAGAAGATAGAAATGTTCAAATATTTACCTATATTATTCGTTTTACCAAAAAACAATTAAATAAAGACTTCACACTTAGGACTCTTGATAATGGTATAACTACCGATGAACATATTCTACAAATTGCTAATAAAAAAGAAGGTATCATTAACAAATTCCTGGATATGTTGAAATCTGCTTCATTTGATTGTATTATAAATTCTGTTCAAAACAAACCAAAGGAAAATGGATATAAATGTTATAATTGGGCTGTTAACGCAAATCCAGAAGATCTTGCGTATACCCCTGATATAAATGATGATAGTAAAATCCAACAATATAAAAAAACACAAGTTTTGAGAAAAAATAAGGGTCGAGTTGTTATCAAAAATGATAAAAAATATGTATTAATGAACGGAACTTATTATGACTATTTTAGTTACAAAAACGCAGGGATTTTGATCACAGTATAAATCATATATTTTTAAAATCATAAGATTCCTTAAGCCCCTAAAATGAGTACATTCCTTAACATATTTTAAAATTTTATAAACTTATTTTATTTTTTAGAAAAAGTTATGAACATGTACTCAAAATTATAAGATTCCTTAAGCCCCTAAAATGAGTACATTCC
>Ga0181572_10000051_pt1 | contig 67970 bp, 49 predicted proteins | sample 101ome_26_FD_133004 | JGI IMG/M metagenome (GOLD analysis project Ga0181572, IMG submission 133004) | Coastal salt marsh microbial communities from the Groves Creek Marsh, Skidaway Island, Georgia - 101408AT metaG (megahit assembly) | ecosystem: Environmental > Aquatic > Marine > Intertidal... | reverse complement strand
ATAGTTCTGTTGGACGGTGGTCTTTTCTGTCCGAACGAGCGTAGGGCCAACAATAACTGCAACGATAATTGCAAAACCTGCCAAGAAGCCAACTAACAGTAAAGATGTCTCTATAAAGAAGAGTACGCTGCCCGAACTCGGTAATATCTTCAAAAGGTATTTTAGTAAAGTCATAATTTGACCATTTTAAATCTTCAGTCATATTTTATTATACACTTCTTTGTCATTATTGTCTATTATTTTTTTTAAATCTTTTGTATATTCATAGTATTGTTTCCATCTTTGTAACATCGATTGGTCAGTAATTTGAGGTATAAATGTTTCTAGTTTTTCAATACTTTTATCTAAATATACAGTAACACTGTTTTCTTCATTATAAGGATTTAAATGATTTGGCCAATCTACATGATTAAAATTTAAATAAGTTATAGTATTATATTTTTTGTACAAATTAAATGCATAATCAATAAACATATGATGAGTTTCTAAATTTTCAGTGCTCATTGTTGTGATGAAATTTATTTGTATATTTTTGTTAACACTTGCTAATTCATAAAGTTTATGCAAGTTACTTTCAAATCTATTCCAAGATAATCCTTGTCTAATGCGTTCGGCATGTTCACCAACGGTATCCATACTTATATTGATGCCAAATTGTTTTTCTTTTGATACAGTTTTAACTTTTTCTAAAAACACATCAAATTGTTTTTTAGGAGTATTTAAATTTGTAACAATAAAAAGTTTTATATCAGTGTCAATAACTTTATCTAGTATTTTGTAAAAGTCAGGCATAATAGTTGGCTCGCCGCCTTTGATTTGTAGATGCTTTATAATGTCTTTTTTTTGGTCAAACCAATTCCAAAAATAGTCCATAAATTCTGTAGACAAATCTTTGGTTAGTGTCTTATATTCTTGTTTATCAATTCTTTTGTTTTTAAGATCATCAATTGCCCATTGTGTGCTAAAATGACGCGAACAGTAAATACATTTCATATCGCATGTATTACCTAAAATTAATTCTAATGTGTCAATATAATTACTAACGACTCCTTGTCTACTGTTAATTTCTTCTGGAATTTGTGCCGCTGCTAAACGCCAACTAATTCCGTTGTTATCTTCAACTTTCCAACATTGTGAACATGCAGAATGCTTGTAACCGTCTATCATTTCTTGGCGTCTTTGGAATTGTGTTTCATTGTTTAAAAACGCATCGTCAAAATTTAAATTTGCATATTCGGTGTCAGTTTTACAACAAGTATTAGTTTTTTCGTGTTGCAAATCTATAACAACATAATTCCATCTATAAGGGCAAACAATAGTCATTATTCACTCCAAAACTTTGGACCATCAGGATTATTAAGTCTTTCTTCTGTTATTTCAATTGTTCGTGCAGTAGTTGGAGTAGGTTGATATTCAGGATCCCAAAGTTGTACTCTACCTATCGATTCTTTCCATCTGCGTAATCTTACAGCCATATCATTGTCTTTGTATATCCAATCCATTGCACTTTTCCATTGCCAAGTTGGATCAGTTTTTACCATGTCAAATAACGAATGTTTTTCATTTAATAACAAACTGTTTCCAAATGTCCATCTAAATAAATCCCAGTTGCCTACTTTAGCATAACCCCATCCTTTTTGATAAACATAATCTATACACCTTAGATTTTCTTGGTGATCTTCTTCCGTTTCGGTAGCATACCCAATTAGCATCAAACATTGATTTTTAATTTTGTATTTGTTTAGCATTTCAAAAATATACCATATGTCGTCATTGGTAAACTTTTTACCCATATGGTTACGCACTCGTTCACTGAAACTTTCTACTCCTATAACTGCTTCAACACAACCGCTTTCTGCCATTAATTGAAAAATTTCTTCAGGCCATTGTGACTTAGGTCTTACAATCATATGACTGCTCCACCAAAAAGGTTCATCTGGATATTTTTCTTTAATCTTTTTCAGCTCGATTAGTGTTTCTTTAAATATTTTTAAATTACCATTGAGCAAACTGTCTGTAAAAAGAAATGTATTTCTTCCGTACTTTCCTTTTAAGTTATCTAAATCTTCTGCAATTTTCTTTGCAGACTTCATGCGATATGTAGGCCATATTTGCCAGTCATTACAAAATGTGCATCTACGTACACATCCTCTACTTGCAGTTATATATGCAGGTTTATTGAAAAACTTGGTTTCATACATATCCCAATGTATATCATCATAATTTGGAGGAAGCGATAAATCAAAAGGAATTATTTCATCTATCTCTTTGGTGTTGTTTATACCAGGATAGTCCCAATTTCCTTTCAATAATTCAATAATACCCCTTTCAGCATCACCTTTAATAAATGCATCTATCATTCCGCTTTCTACTGGTGCAAAAAATCCATCATGTTGTACATTTGTTCCGCCCCAGACAATCTTAATATGAGGTAAGTGCTCTTTTATTAGCAAACTCATCTTCATACTAGCACTAAGACTAAACGCACTTAATAGACTCATTCCAATCCATGTTGGATTTATTAATCTAAACTTTTCAATCCAGTCCATAAACCAATCTTTGTGTTCTTCATAAAACCTTTCAAAATCTTCATTTATTGGATGACTTGGCTGATTACTAAAATAAACTTCATTATCAAAAAAGTGTTTCTCTGCTGTTCCTAGTTTTTTCAAATGTTGATATAGATCAATATTTAAATCTAGTACTGTTGCATCATATCCTGCTTCAAGCAAATGTGCTTTTAATACTCCTGCACCAGCCGTGGGTGCATTTGGCTCTACACGAGGCATAATACATAATAGTATATCTTTCATTATAAATCCACTTTAACGTTTTGTTCTGCTTCTCTTTTAACAACACCACATGTACGAATACATCTTGGAATTACATTATTGCTAGTCCAGCTTTTTACTAAATCTTCAGTAAAGAATTTATGATCCATAATTTCTTCCCAAGTTTTATCTCTAAGACTTAGTTCGCCAATTGGATACGGTAATTGACCGTTTGCAAGTGTTTTCCAGTTTTCATATTCGTCGCTTATGTAACAGCACGGATGAACTTCTAGCCTACTGTTTACATACATTTTTCTTGCTTGCTGATAGATGCATTGTATTTGATAGTTATCAGCAGGCAACGGCTTGTCTACATATTTATAATGATCTCGTTTAGGAGGAAAAAACTGTTTAATTGATTCGTTGTTTAATTCAATATCGGAAAAATCATCACCATAAATTTTGTTGGCTATTTCTCCCATTTCTTTTAAACTAGGATGACGCAAATCTTCTCTATCAGGTGGTTCAAGAAAGTGAGTAATTTCTTGATTGTTGTTTAATACTGGAAAACGTGTTTTAAAAATATCAAATCTTGCAGTACGTCTTAGTCTAAAGTCATCTACGCCTATTTTCTTTGCTAGTGCTTTACACGCTTCGTATTCGTGTTCGTTGTGTTTAAATGCTAAAAAGTCCCAACGCACTTTTGCACGTGATTCGCAAGCTATTTTCATATGGCTCATTATTTTATCAATGTTGGTGTTTTGTCTGTACAAATGATTGGTTTCAATGCCATCAACACTAAATGTTATACGATCACGCTCGTCAAGGATATCCATAAGTTTACGCCACCAATCGTCAGTTTTTAAACTACCATTGGTAAACATTTCCATTCCTGCACCTAAATCTTTTGCTGCTTTAATTGCTTCAAATACATTTTTAGATGCAATTGGATCTCCGTGTGTACCACAAAAGTATACGTACTTCAAGTTTGGTAATACTTTTTTATCAAATACTTTGTGTATTTCTTCAACAGTCCAATCGCCGAGGCCTCTGCCTGGTCTGTCTCCCTGCCCAAATACGTTTCTTGCACACATAGGACAAGCTGCATTACACAAGTTTGTAATTTCTACATGTAGCTCTCTAATATCTTCTAATTTAAGATACAAAATGTCGGCCTCCAATAAATATCATTATATACATACTTATCACACAGCTGATTTACTAAATTAAAAGGTGACAAAACATGCTAGTAAGAAAACTTGCAAACTCAAACGATTACGAAGAGATACACGCAGATATTGAAATTGAATTTACAGCTGACAGCGGTTCAAGTACTGTTATTCCTTTAGGAAAGGATTGGCGTACAGTTGGTATTCAAGTATCAGGCGGGTTAGATAGTGCGTTATTGTTGTTCTTAACTGCAAAAGCTATTGAACAATCAGGGTTAGATATAAAAATACAACCTATTAGTGTTTTTATACCTACTAAAGTAAAAAATATTGCAGCAACAGATGCAATCATAGACAAAGTAAGAGAACTAACTGGAGTTGATTTTATCAACGATGGAATAGTATTTGACATGCCGTTAGAAGAAACTAGCACTTTTGATGGTAAGAAAGACAAATTCTTTGTTAATATGATTAGAGATTTATTCCACAGTGGTAAGATTGACTTTGAGTATAATGGTAATACTAAAAATCCTCCAGACGAAGCAAGAGTAGGTTGGAAGAATGACGAATATAGACAAAAAAATAGAGATAATGCTACCTCAATTTATACTACAACTCATAGTGCTAGTCCGCACTATAACATGGACAAAGGCGATATTATAAATCTTTATATCAAGTACGGATTGCTTGATGAGATTGCACCATTAACTTGTAGTTGCGACGAAAACATTGCAGTAGTACACAAATACAAAACCACAGTTCCTTGTGGTACATGTTGGTGGTGCGAAGAACGTAAATATGGTTTTACTTCAAACAATATAGAAGATCCAGCACCAATACTAACTTACGAAGAATATTTAGAAGTTCCGTCATTAAGAGAGTAAAAATTGGAAATACCAAGTAAAACATTTTGCAGCATGGCTTGGGATCATCAATTTATTGATCCTACCGGGCGTGTTAAGCCATGCTGTAGATTTGCAGAAAAGTTTAGACCTAACGAAAACAATCTTAAAGAAAAAACACTAAGCGAAGTGTTCTACGGAGATTGGATGAATGACGTCCGTGACAAAATGATGAAAGGCGAGGAAGTACCTGGTTGTATACGTTGCTACCAAGAAGAAGCTGCCGGTAAACGTAGTTTACGTGAACGCTATCACGACAACAAAGAACTAGACATAGACAAACTAGTAGACCTAGACAATCCTAAAATAGGTTGGATAGAACTGGCTATTAGTAACGATTGTAATCTAGCATGTAGAATGTGTGATAGTCGTTATGCATGGAAATGGTTTAAAGAAGAACAAGCAATATTTGGCAAAACTTATAACGAAGTTGAAAAAAGCAAAAGCGATGTAGCCAATATATATCCGTTTATAAACGATCTAGTACACATTAAGTTTACCGGTGGCGAACCATTAATGACAAAGGATCAATGGGTTGTAGTTGATAAACTACTAGCAGAACGTGATTGCAGTGAAATATTTTTAAACTATAGCACCAACTGTACTATTATGCCAAAACAAAGTTGGATCGATAAATGGAGTAAATTTAAAAAGGTAGAGTTTGCTCTAAGTTTTGATAGTGCTAATCCTGCAGAATCAGAGTATATACGTTGGCCTGCTAAATATGAAACTACGGAAGCAGTAACTAAACGTTTCTTAGAACTTAAACACACTCACAACTTCCGTATTATTTTACGTAGTACAATTAGTATTTTAAATGTTTGGCATATGCCAGAAAGTTTAGACTGGTGGGCAGAACACGACCCTACTGCACAAATAATGAATCCTACACACTTAACATACCCAGAGATATTATGCGTTACAGTGCTTCCGCAACATATCAAAGAGCGTGTGACAAAAAAGTTTGAAGAACACCAAAAACATACTAACAATATTAAAATTGCAAATGCACTAGAATACATTAAAAATTTTATGAATAGCAAAGACGATAGCCATTTGTTGCCTCAATTACAAACGTATTTAGAAGGTACTGACAAGTATAGAGGCCAAGATTTCTTTGAAAGCTATCCTCAGTTTGCAGACATTTTTAGTAAATGATTGTACATAGTTGGATTAATTTGTTGTAAATCAACTTGACGTTTTCTTTTAAAATAATCAAAAACTTCAAGTGCTTCTTGGTAATCTTTTTTTGACGTAGATAAGTGGTTAAAACAGTGTTCCATAAAATCTAAAGATGAATAAACACTTTCTTTATTTTCAAAATATATTTTATTATTATCCAAATAATCTCTAGTAGTTTTTACATATTGTAGATGATCTTTTGGCAATAAATTAAAATTAAATGCATTATAATCAAGAGCAAATGCACTGGATAGATGAATAGGGCGATACGTGAATGACAAATTATTTGTATACTTTATAAAATCAAGTAGATTAGGTAACGCTACGTTATTATACATCGGTTTAAATTCAATTCCAAAATTTGTACGTTCTAAAAATAATTTTAAATTTTTATCAAATCGTTGCCAATTGTTGCCGTGTCTAGTAAAGTTAAAATAATCATCTGTACTTTCAATTCCAATTTGTAAAACAATAAATAAATCACGATAACGGTTACAGTATGATAGCAGATATTGTTTTATTTTTCTACATCTTTTTTCATTTATATTTAAACTTGTACAAAAATCATATCTTATAGTTCGGCTAGGCACTATATTTTTACTGTAAAATCTTGTAACTATTTTTTTTAAATGATCTTCTTCAATTATATTATAAGCCGGTTCGCCACCGGTAATTCCTATACAAGCTCTTTTATTAATATTTTTAGAAATGCTATCAACAATTTTTTTAATTATTTTTTCGCTATCTTGTGTTTTATTTTCTATATTATTTTGTGCTAATATTTGTTGTGGAATATTATCATTTTCTTTTATTTCGTTTTCCCATGTAGAACTATATTTTGATTTACAATACAAGCACGAAGCAGGGCAATAATTTGAGATTTCTAATTCGACATGACTATTTCCACTCGTTGGGTTTATCCAAAAATTATTAGTACGTTTCCTAAAATCAGAGGAATCACAATTTTTACATTCATTCCGTTGTATTCCATTGTCAATATCTTTTATCATTTTTTTAAAGTTTTTAAATTTTGTTGCATCTACACCTGTATTGATATAACAACATTTTAATTTATTAGTATAACTATCATATAAAATTTCTCGTGTACAAGCTAAACAATGTTTATTTTCATCGCCAGGGTTAACACATGGTCCTATGGATAATTTTTTACCACTAGAATCGTACCTTGTAAAGCCATAAAAATCTGGATTGTTTTTATCTACATTAACCGGCATGTTTTACCTCAAACAATTCCATATAATAATCAAATACATCCTTTGCAACTTCAGAAATATCTGTAGATCTAGCACGTTTCAAGTAATCAAAGTACTGCAATCCTGCACTTGCACATTCTTTTTTATTTTCTTCTGTATCTATATAAGATTCTAAGTTATTCAAATCGCTATCTATCATGCCAAGAAATTGATGAGGAGTATAAATTTGAGTCTTATATTTTTCGATAACTTTGCGAATGTCATCTATAATATAAAGATTACTTTTTGAAACCATCCTTACACTTAAATATTTTGGAAACAAACAAACATTGAATCTAAAATATATCTCCTTATTGTGTTGTTTTGCCAACGCAAACATTTCTTCAACAAATTGCGGAGTGCTGTTAAATGATATAGTGTTTATAGTTAGGTTAAAACCAACTTGAAAAGGTGTGCTTAAATATTTTTTGTAATTTTTTATAAATTGATTATAATCTAATCCAAAACGTATTGCTTCAGCAGTCTTACCAATACTTTCCATACTTAAAGCAATACTCCACTCAATGTTTTTGTAAACTTTTGATAGCTCATACATAGTAGAAATAGTTTTATCAATTATATGGTCAGGTGAATTTCCATTTGTAACAATAACAATTTTTAAAGGGTGTTCTGAATTTCCATGTTTATAAAAAGAATCAACAATATCATGTATAACATTTTTTTTGATGTAAGGAGCTAATAAAGGTTCTCCTCCTAATAACATAATTTGTGCTCTATCTCGTGTTTGTGTTGTTCGATGTCCAAAGATTGTTACTTCGTTGAGCATACGTTCTACGTGATTAATCTTTTTATTACTAGGCACAAAATTTTCGTTATCATTTAATAATCTGTTTAAGAGGTCTTTGTCTTCTGGTAAAGCATTGCCTATTTCTTGTTGCCATTTAGAACTGTATTTTTTACTACAATATATACAAGCCAAATCACAAGTGTTATCTAAATATAATTCTAGATCATTTCTATTATGATAATTTATATCGTTGCCAATTTGTCTCCAAGATTTTATACCTTGTTTTTCATGCTGCCAACATACTGAACAATGTTTGTGCTTTATACCATTAGAGAGAGCAGTTTTTACATCTTCAATATTTTCGTTTTTAGGATATAAATTTATAGGATTCTGTGCTTTACAACACAATGCTGCTTCAATGCTTTCGTTAAACGATCTCAAAATTAATTCATGATCAACTCTTTGACAATATGTTTCTTTACTCATTCAAAACACCACGGAACTATTAATCTACTATTTGTATTTCTTCTAGCATCAAATTCTAAAAGATAGGATTGCATTTTTTTATTTGATTTTTCATCGTACACATACTGATTCATTATTTCTTGTGCAATTTCATTTTTTATCTGTTTTTTCAATCTTTCTATTACATGAGGCTTTAATGCATTTATAGACAAATGATGAGGTCGATTTAAATTTGCTACTTGCACATAATTACTATCAGTAGTATACTTAGATAAATTTTCTTTGATTATATCTACTTCAGGAAGATTCATTGCCTGTAACGTGCTAAGAAAAAATATATTATTGTTAGATATTTTTTGTAATTTTTCTATATTTTTTACTACTTGAGCATGATTAGTAGGAAATCTAATTAATTCATTTACCTTGCCCCAACCGTCTACACTTATGTTAAAACTTACACGTTTAAATCTTGAAAGTATTTCAAGAATTTTAGTTTCTACAATTACAGCGTTTGTTTGTAATTGTATGTGAGTAAATTCTCTGTTTCGCTCATGCTGTGACAACCTGTCTAAAAATTTAATTAATTTTTTATCATATAAAGGTTCGCCTCCAGCAAAATAAATTTCTTTTGCTCTATTTTTTGTGTGTTGATATATGTATTCCCATTCGTCGTCAGTTAAATTTACAGGAACAACTGGATCGAAATTATATTTTTGATATATATCAGCATCTTCCATCCACTTACTGCTGTATTTTGGTGAACACATTATACATTTTAGATTGCATGTATTTCCAAATCTTATATCCCATCTAACTACACCTTTAAACTTGCCAAATTCAGCTTTGTTTTGTCTATTACTAGGAAGTCCTGCGTTTTCATAATCAACACAAGATTTACAGCCAGGAACATCTTGCCAATTTTTTTTAAATTGCTTTCGTATTTTTTTCATATACTTATGAGAATTTATTTCATCTATAGTGTTAGCATAATGTGGATTTCTACATATAAACCAACAACACGGACGTACTCTAAAACCTTCGGCTTCTTTTTCTATTAGAATAGTATTTGTAGATTCAACACAAGGTAAAGTCATTTAGCAAGTCCTTTATAATATAAAAATAAATCATAATTTATTTCTGCAATATTTACCCCCCTCGAGTTTTTTACATAATCAAAGAAATCAAGAGCATTTGTGGCCTCTTTTTGTTTTTTTGACAAATCAAAAGAACCAAGAATATCAATGCTTTCTTGTAATTCATCACTTAATCGAGGCAAACAATTTTCATCAACATATTTTATATTATCTTCTATATATTTTTTAATATTTTCTATTGTGCTTTTTTTATCTTTTGGTAAAATACATGTGCTTAAATATTGGGGATATTTTATACTTCCAAAAGATATAAAAATTTTTTTATCTAAATTTTTACAAATTTTAAATAGGTCTGATAAAAGATCAATTGTTCCATCTAATGACACAGTGTTAAGTGTAATTCTACATCCGACACTTTGTATATTTTGTAAATATTTTTTAAAATTATCAAGTAATCTGCTATAATCTAATCCGTACCTTACTAATTCTGCATTTGCTCCTGCACTATCAATACTTACTGTTATACCTATGTTTAGATATTGATATTGGGTTTTTAATTCTGCAATTGAATTTAATATTTTATCTATTAAATTACCCGGTGTGTTTCCATTTGTAATAATTTGCAATTTTAATTTTTTGTCTTTTGATGTTTTTTGATAGAAAGATTTTACAATATCTTGCACAATATTGTTTTTAAAATATTTTGTCATAAAAGGTTCGCCTCCTAATAACGTTATCATATTTTTTTCACAATCTCTTGCACCCATATCTGTTACAATTGACAAAATATCTTGTTTATGATTTATTTTATGATTTGAAACAAAAGAAGAATCATTTACTAAATTATTTAGAAGTTCTTTTTGAGATCCACTGTTTTTTATTTCACTTTCCCACTTGCTGCTATATTTAGGACTGCAATATATACAAGCCAAATCACAAGTATTTTCAACATATAATTCTAAAGTTTGTGTTTCATCATTGCGTTGATTGCCAATTTGTCTCCACGACAAAATGTTATTGTCTTCGTCTTTTTTACATCCTAAACAATGTTTAGGCCAAATACCATTATTCAAATCTTCTTTAACACTGTTTAAATTATCAATTACATTTAGATCAACACTATCTGTTGCAGCACAACATAATGAGCCTGCAAGTGCATCTCCAAAAGTTCTTACAACAAGTTCTCTGTCAGTTCTAACACACTTAATCGGTTGCATACTTGTCTCCAAGCAATAATTCCCAAGTTTTAGGTGATACAGACTTTAAATTTTCGTTGCGTGATTTGTCTAATGTTTTTGTATAATGCCAAAATTTTTCTAATTCACTGCTATAATCTTCCGCCCACATATATTTTGTATATGTATCAAGTATTTTACAAAAGTGCTTGTAGTTTAACGGATCAGAAATTTTATCCTTTGCACGAATTTTCCAATCTTCAAAATATTCAGTAATCCACTGCTTGCTTTCTTGTGGAAATATTTTAATGTTAAGAAACTTTGGATTATGCAGTGGGTGCGGACTTATAACGCTTTTGTGTTTTACGTCAACATTAATACGTTTAAAGTTTTGTTCAATCTTCCACATCATAGTTTCTGGCAAGTGTATTAGATTGTATGCTTGTATAGTTGCAGCCCACCAGATTTTAAATGATCCTTCTGCGTTATCTAATTTACGCATATTTTCTTCTAACTTCCACCACTTACTAGGATTGCGAATATAATCGTTAATAGGACCTACAGCATCAACACTCATACCAATTTGTACACGCTCAAAATGTTTCCATATGTTCCATGCACGTTCTGGTATGTTTGTAATGTTGGTATTATATTCAATAATAATTTTATCTGCACGGCCAGCATCAATACACTGTTGTAAAAATTCATAGTGTTGATCAATCATAAGAGGTTCGCCGCCAACAATATACAAACGTTCTATTTCAGGAATCTTAGATTCCATGTCTTTCCAAAACAGTGGATTTTCATACCAACTATAAATGTCGATGTTAGGCTGGTGTTTTCCTTTTTCATTTTTAACCAGTTTAATTTGTGTGCCGCTGTCTTTGTATTGTGGTCCCCACAATTTAACAGTATCTTCATACCACATATTACTATCTGTTGGTCCACACATACGACATTTTAAGTTACACAAATTACCAAAACGTAAATCCATGTACTTTAATGGATTTTGTTCTACATTAATACTACCGTCTTGTTCTGTTAAATCTCTAGCATCTTCCTCGGTAATTGTATGGTTCCAAATCATACGTTCCCAATCAGCACGACTTTCCATACCGGATTCTGCTTCACGTTTGCAACGTATACAACTTTCATGATATTCGCCATCAAGCATAGCAAGACGTATTTCTTTCATAATGTCTGCATTACGAAAATCGTCAATGTTATCTTTACCTAAATTATAATTAGTTCCATTGGCTTTTGATACTAGACCCTGTGTGTTACTAACATTAGCATTACAACATACACGTATATCGCCGTTGTTTCTTACATTTAGGCTCATCCAAGGTAACGGACACCATGCTCTATTTGCCATTCAAACTCTCGCTTTTTATATTTTTTCCGTGACCGCTGCTAAACTCAAACTTGTCGCCACATGTTCTACCACAAGTATATATGCGTTTAAACTTCTCATCACGGGCATTCCAGGATTTATCTAAGTACTGTTGAAAGAATTCGTGTTCAAATACACGCCAGCCATGTTTACGCATGTCATTAAAGTCTTTGCCATACAGTTTAAACAAATGATCAAAACTAGCAGTTTGTGGTGTAGGTCTATGAAAATATTCCGGAGCACCTAGCCAACAGCAAGGCCATAATTTCATTTTCATATCTACAAATACTGTACGATCACGTTGATATTTACAAGTAATTGGAGCATTTTCTACGTACTCGTCAAAACTGTTGTACTTTTTACGTATATCAATTTTATCTTGTGTATTTTGGTTGGCTTTTTCTTCAACTACATTGCCTTTACGTGTTTCTTCTGCTTTCTTGTCTTGATCTGCAAAACGTGACGTATACTTTGCAGTAAATTTTGCAAAGCCCATTTCAGTTGCAATACGTTCTGCTTCTGCAATTTGATGATAGTTGTGTTTAAACTCAATGAACGCCCATTCAGCATGTCCGCCTGCATCTATAAATGCTTGTGCGTTTTCCATAATCTTATCAAAGTTGCTACCAACACGATATAAATGATTAGTATCTTTTAATCCATCTACACTAAAAATAACACTTACTTTGTTGCTGCCTTTTTGTGCTAGTTCACGCCACCAATCAGGTGTACGCATACTACCATTGGTAGCAATACGTATCTTTTTAGCATGTTCTAAACTGTAATCGTATGTTTCGTTCCATGTAGGGCTTACTAGTGCATCGCCGTAGTTACCACAATGAAATAATGTAACTTTGTTATCTTCAAACGGTTCTAATAATATTTTATAATCATCTAATGTAAGATCAGCAATAGGCATACTAGGATTAACTATTTTGCCATCCACTACTCTAGCACACTGCGGACACATACAATTACATCTACTAGTATGATCTATTTGTATTTTTGTTATATCATTTATATCTAAAAACATTTGCTTAACCAACTATTGTGTTCTTGCCACGTTTCGTTACGTAGTGTGTTTAATCTATTATCGTGAAACACAAAGTCTTTTGCATTTCCTTCATTATGTAGCTCATTTATTAAAAGATCAAAAATATGTTCGTTGTATTTTTCTTTTTGAGATTTTATTATTTCTAATAATTCAACTTTGTGTACGTTAGGAATATTTCTCGGACGCATCCAATCTGGTCCATCCACCATATCAAACTTACTGTACACGCCTTTGGATTTTTTGTATTCGATCATTTGATCAATTTGATTGCAATTATATATACTAACAACACTGTCAATGCTTACCGAAAATTGTTTATTATCCGACATGTTAGCAACATACCAATCTACATTACTATCAATTTCTTCCCATATACTGCCTTTACGTAAAAAGTTGTTGATAGGTCCGTACGCATCAATACTTAAATGTGTATCTACACGTTTGCATTGCTTAAACAAATCAAACAATTCTTCATTAGGTTTTAGTGTAGCATTTGTAACCAATAGAATACTTAACTTATCAAGTGTACATTTATTAAGTAATTTAATAAATTTTTCTTGTTCCATTAACGGCTCGCCGCCGATAAGTTTGATAAATCGTAAGTCACTTAAATCATAATCTTCAATAACACTGTTTTTAGCAACTACGCCTCGAGGAATATCCATGCCTAACTTCTTAGCATCACTGTACCAGTTAGTGCTTAACCAAGGTCCGCACATTCTACAACGGTTATTACAAACATTGCTAAATGCTAAATCTATATTGGTAAGTTTTTCTATTTTTCCACGTTCAGGACCTAGAGGTAATCCAAATATAAGACTTTCGTTAACTTCAGTACGCATACTACGTCCACTAACTTGTTCGTCTTTGTAACAGTTACGACACCCTTCTACAGGAATGTCATCTAACATCATTTGTCTTACATATTTTAAAAACGGATGATTAAATGGATCAGGGTGGCTAATATTTAAATCGTCAGGTACTTCGTCAGGCCTAAAATAACAACACGGACGTATTTGCCCATTAGGCTGAATAGCCATATGGTGAAAAGGCAAATCGCATCCATATTGCCTTTTATTCATTCCAATACTCCGGTTGCATCGGATCTATACTTAATTCATTGATACAAAGGTGTTTAGGCTGCTCTGCAATCCAATGAATATAGTCTGCTGCTACATCAATATTAATAGTACGTCTATCAGGATGTTTATTTTGATTATTATCAAGTGTACCAAAACTAACATAACTGATTTTTGGACCACTTGCCCAAACACCAGACAAACCTAGTGTATTACTAAAGTCACGCAGTGCTTTCTTTTCTGCATTATACAACCATGCACCGCCTTTTTTAACACGGTCTGTGGTGCTACCAATGTTAATAATGTGGCAATTGTGTTTTTCTAATATACACTTTTGATACACAATATTAAGTAGTGTGGTCTGATTGAACTTGTAAAGTGCTGCACAATTAACAAACACATCATGATCGCAAACACGTTCTGCTAAACGTTCTTGATCTGCTTTAGTAGCTAAATCATATCCAGTATTACGACTAACAAATTCTGCATCTGGATAAATTTTTGCTAATGCACCTGCTACACCTTCATACTTGTTACCCGTTATAATCATCTAATACTCCTATTTCAATATGATTTTCTAATACTTCTAAATACTTGTCTTTGTGCATACTCTTTGGAGCACATAAACCACAACCACAAGTTTGTTTAGGACATACAACAGTAGGCATTTTTCCTTCTGCTAGGTTTTTTCTTAGTTCATCTAGTATTTTTTTACCTTCGCTGATCTTGCCTATACGTCCTCGTGTATTATCAAAACGTGCTTGACAAGTTTGATGATGAAAAACACTGTCAGTTTGTTGTTCGAGATGCAAGAAGAACCAGTTAACACTGCAATTCCAGCCTTTGAATTCTCTAAAATCAACAAAGTTACTTTCTTTGCGTTCACTACCGTTGTGTAAACACATTTGTCGACTACCACAACATGGTCGTCCTATTGTATTTCCTAATTTTTTATCACTCATTTTTCTTACGCCAGTAATCTTTAAACCATGCTAATTGTTCATCAGTATACTTGTGAGCAAATGTTGGTTTACTATCTGGCTCTTCTCCAATTATTCGAGGTACAAAATCAACTTCGTGTGCTTTTAAAAAGTCAACTAATTCAATACACTCGTCAAAATATTCAGCGTGGAACATAACATTTACACTTACAGTAAAATCGTGTAATCCACCTTGATAATGAAACTGTAATATTCTATCTTTTACTTGCTGTTTGAGTTTATTATCGCTTTCAGCATGGTAACTTACAGTAGCATGACCAAAGTTTTCCATAACTGCTTGGCCCATTTTTTCACTCATTGCACCATTAGTAGTAAGTGCAAATCCTGCTTCCCACCGATCTTTGTATTTTTCTTCGTATGTTTGTTTTAGATATTGTGCAAAAGGAATAAAATGCGGATTTACCGTTGGCTCGCCGCCTGTAAACCCAAAACTTGCAACTTTGTGTTTTCTGTATTCCATATAAATGTCAACATATTCAAAAAGAAAGTCAACATTGTTTTTTAATTCTTCTAGTGTTGCGTGTTTACTAAAATTGTCATGACGATGCACAGGACAATAGCTGCAATCGTAATTACATCTGCGGCCGACATCCCATGTTACTTGAAATACTTTTCCTGTTAACAGATCTATTGTGTCAAAGCTCATCAATTTCCTTTATTACGTTATCTACTTGACTTTCTGCCCATGCACGTTCTTCACACCACCAACACTGTTTGCATTCTGGCACAGGCATACCATCTCGATATGCTTTAAAACTAGGCACAGCCTCTCGAACATTGTCATGATGATTGATATCACCTTCACAACTACGTGTAGTATAATACAAATCTAGTATATTGTAAAGATGATATTGGGTTACAATCCAATCTTTTTTAACAAATTTAAAAGGATGTACAAATATACATTCAACACCTTTACTAGGACGCCATAAATCTATTAAATTACCATCTTCAGCATCTTTGTCTCTGTTTTTCATACGGTCTTCACGCAAATCATCTGGATTTTTACTAGTAGCATTAAACACTGCATCTAGTTTATAATTCCATGCAGCAAACTTATTGTAACTGCCTACAATAATTTGATCGCCGCTGCGTCCATTAACAATAGGTCCAATAACTCCATGCTCTAATTCGGGTGGGATGTAAGTTAAATGACGTTTGTGTATAGTTTTAGGAAATTTATTTATTAGCCACATGTAAACTTGTTGTGCTACATATCCTTGCCAAGGTCTAGTTTCCCAACAACGTTGATATGTAATAATATCAACTTGCGTATCTAAATCGTGTATGTCAATTATCTTGCACAACAAATAAGTTAACAATGCACTATCAGCACCGCCGCTGAGATTAACTCCAATACGTTTCCATGTTTTATCAAATGGGATTTCAAGACCATTAAAATTTGTTAATAAAACGTTATCTGGTAAATCTTTATAAAAATTATTGTTTTTTTCAAACATCTTTTACCCTAACTATTTTGTCTTTGATTAGTTTATACTTTTTAATTGAATTGTTAAAACTTTGTTTCCATATCACATCGGTTTTTTTAACATATTGTATAAAACTATGCCAGTACTTTTCATCAATATCTGTTTTCCAGATATAGTTTTCAATATCTTGAAGAGATTTATATGCTGTTTCTATATCTGTCCAAACTGGAAATTTAACAGTTCCTTTAAAACTTTGTAATTTTTTATATTTTGGTACATCAGCAAGTCTTTTTTCGTGTTCTTTGTCTATAATGATTTTTACTTTTTTAAAATCATTTTTTATTTCGTGTGCATAAAGAAATTTCATTAATGCAGGATTAAGATATTTAGGTGTAAAAATAATACTTGCTTGTATATGATTAGCGTCTAGCTGTAAAAAACTTTTAAATATATCTTCAATTTCCATTATCTGATATGTTCCTGTAGTACATACCAAATTCATTTCTGTTTTTCCATTATCAGCTGTTCTAAAAGATTTTATATTTTCTACAAGTTTCTCCCAATTGCCATCTCTGAAGTAACTATACATATTAGGACCGCTATCAATACTCATTTGTATCATAGGTTTTCCAAAATTAGCTAGTAATTTTGACAATCTAATTGGATCAAAATCAGCATTAAAATTGCTATGAAACATTATCATCATATTACTTGCATTAGGATGTTGTGCAAGTCTTTCTAATGTAGGGAAAAATTGTTTTTGATATAGTACTTCGCCACCTGCAAAGTCAACACGTTCTAAATTAGGAAAGTTTGCATTTAGATCTTCTACAATTTCTAATGCACGTTCTGTACTAATACTGATAGTAAGATCGTCATCAGGTGATTGCCTATGCATTTCTCCAGTCAATTGTATTAATTCGTATTTTCGATCAATTTCGTCAGGTTCGTATCGTTTGAGTTTACTTAACCAACCACTACTAAAAACCTGACTGCAATGCAAACATGCCATGTTGCAACTGTGACTAAACCGTATTTCAACTGTACGCAATCCTTCAAAACCATTTGTACCAGTTTCTTTATTATAATGAGATAACACTGGAATTTCTTCCTTACGCATACTCAATCCTGCACCAGCTTCTTCAACATGTTTACACATATCACAGCCTTTTGGCCATTTGCCAGACATTAAATCTAATCTATGTTGTAAAAAGTTTTTGCTATTAAATACTTCACTAGGCAAGTAACTATCTTTAAGTATTGAAAGTTTGTCACTTTGTGTTGGACAACTAGTTACATACCCGTTCTTATAGTTAAGACCTCCTAATGCATAATAACAAGGACGACTTTTTACATATTTCGAACTGTTAACTATACCCCAATCACGTTCTTTACAGAAAAAACATTCACCGCACGGTTTTGGATAAACTCTACCAGGGTTCCATTTATGTATATCTAATTGCAACGAATCAGCTTCGCAACTGCGAGTTAGATTTAATAATTCAGGAATTTGAAAGTTTTCATATTGTGCCATAACCCAATCTTTGGTAATAAGTGCAAAAGGGTTTATCATTGCTGGTGCTATTACCAATTCAGGATTTAAATTAGTTTGATCTGCTTCTCTAAACTGTGGAGCATTTAAGTTATTATCAAACGGAGGATTAGTTGTTGTTCCGCTGTATACAAATCTTAAATTATGTTTTTTTACAAAGTATTCTTTGAATCTTTGTGTTATTAACACATCAGTATTACACCGTGTAAAATCTACATTTTCAAAATTTTTAGGATTGACTACACTCAAAGGAAGTGTTTCAAGATCAGAAGGAATAAATCCATATTCTAATGGTTGCAATATTCCTGGAAATTTTTTATCTAACCAATTCCATACATCTCTAGCAATATATTCTAACCACGGTTTTGTGTCTGCAAATCGTACCATATGAAAAGGATATAATTTACAATCTATTTTGTTTTCGGTTATTAATTTTAGTAGGATATAAGCAAGCAACGTACTATCGGCACCGCCGCTCATGCTGATTCCGATACGTTTAAACGCCGAACTAAAATGAATTGGCAAATCATTGACTATAACCGTAGGAGGAAGAAAGTCTTTGTGTTTCCATATCCATTTGTCTTTTAATTCTTTGTTGTTGTAAAGCTCGGTTAAGTGCTCAAACATCTTTAAAAATATCCTTCATCTCAGGAAATATTTCTTGCCAGTTTGTATTACGCTGACTATCACATATTTCTAAGAATTCTTTCATTTCGGGCAAACGTATACTCCAGTCTTCACTTTCCATAAACTTGAGCATACCTTCTAAACGTTTTAATCCATACGGTGCAGCATCAAATGCTTTTTTAGTAACTTTACCTTTGTGCCAGCTTGGTACACCTAGTTCCCAGTTTTCTTCCCACCAAGGATAAAACTCTTCATACTTTTTACGCACTTCTTCTTTGAACCACTTAGGTAACACTTTAACATTAAGATGAGGTGGATGATACACAAAGTGATAGTTGATACCTCCTGCACCAAATGGCCACATGTTGATCTTTTTAAATCCTTGCTCTAACTTCCACTTGATAAAATCAGGCAAATAATAGATATTAAGTGCTTGTACTGCACAAGCAACTGTAATTTCTACATTGTTACTAGTTTCATTATCTAGTATGTGAAATACTTCTTCTGTGCGTTTCCATTTGCTTGGATAACGGATATAGCTGTTCATTTCGTGTATACTGTCTACACTGTAATGAAAACGTACAAGTTTAAAATGTTTCCATAAGTCAAATAAATCTTCACGCCACTCTACACCGTTTGAGTTGTAACGCAATTCTAAATCACCGGCAATGCCTTGACGTATTGCCTCCTCAAGTATTTCGTAATGTTCTTCAATGATAAGACTTTCGCCACCAGCAAAATATATTTGCTGCATGTTTGGCATTTGCTCATAAAACTGTTGCCAGAATACAGGATTTTGTTTGTGCCAGTTATAACTACTACCGTTATAACTGCCTTTGTTATCCCATTGCATAGTTTCTTTGAGGCTTTCATTTTTTACAGCCGGAAACATTGCTTTCCAGTCTTTAACCCAACCACTGCTATCGTGTGGGCTACACATTACACAAGCAAGTTGACATTTAGTACCAAAACGCAAATCAATATATGCTAACTGCGGAGGTACTTCACCGTCTTCTGTAGTATTAGCAATTAAGTCATCTACGTTCACACGTTGACTCCAATATGCTGTTTCCCACATACGCTTACTATTATGTCCTGCTGCTTCTTCCTTAAAGCACTTAGCACAACTAGGCGGTATCTCACCGTTCATCATTTGCTTACGAACGTTTTTCATATACTTGCTGTTCCAAGCAGTTTGAAAATCTGTTACGTTTAGATTGTTTGGCTTGCCTTCATCGTCTTTGAGTATACCTACCTGGCCGCCATGTACTTTATCATTTGTTGGACCAACACTACTTGCGTTTGCTGTACAACATACACGCATACTACCATCAGGTCTTGTACTTAGGTGTACCCATGGGAGGATACAGAATGTGTCACTTACTTTTTTGCTCATACTAATACTTATTTTACCTGTACTGTTGGTCTACTCTTTTTAGAAACTCTTTATACAACTGTATATCATCATGATATAATTTTTCATATATAATTTTACTGTCGTTATCAAAAAGTTCTTCGTCCGCCCATATCCATTTTATTTCTGTTTTATTTGCTATAATATCTTGATTTATATTTTCAGGATCTAAATCATTTAAAAATTTTCCTAAACTATATGTAGGTATAGGTGTCCAATTTTGCAAATGTTTGATTCCTGACTGTTTATAATATGTTGTTTGAGGAATTACGTGTCCATCACACCATTTTTCATTAACATACAAATTATTTCTAATCCAAGCATTAAAGGTTTGCTTGGTTAAATGCTCATGAGACGGTATTGTGTTTCCGTTGCCCCAGTTAACTGATAACTTTCCTGCACGGGACATAAAGAAATATGCACTGATTAGTCTTTTTAAAGGGTCACGTATTATTATTACTCTTTTATGTCTTTTTAGTACACCATCGGTTTGCGTTAATCCTGCACGAATCAATGTCCTGTTACCACATTTTGGAGGACAAAATATAATTGTTTTTTCTTTTTTATTTTTGTGTATATAAAAAAGACTCATGTATATGTTATCTCGTTGTGATATGCTTTGTTTTTAGCACAAGTTCTTATACATCTACTAAAATGTAATTCATGAGTAGGATCCCAACTTGCACCTAAAAGTTCTTTAAACCACGGATGCTCTTGAATTTCAGCTATGCTGTGATGTTTTAGACTGTTCCAATTAGGTTCAAATTGATTAAGTTTGTCTAGTATGCCTTCTTTGTTTTTAAAGGCACTGTCCCAAAGGAAACAACAGGGCCACATAGTTTGATCACTAGCTATGAAGATCTCGTCTTCATGTATGTATTTACATACAATGCTATTTAAAATTTCTTTGGTTTTATTGTCACTTGCACGTTTTGTTTTGTACTCTGCAATAAATTTATCAAGGTCTTTTACAACTTCCTTTTTACTATGTTCTTTGGAACCAGTTGTAGTTATAACTTTTGTTTGTTTGTTGTTTTTCTTGCCTAGCTGTGCTACCCAATCGTGATAACTGTTACGCATACCTGTGCGTGTAGCAAAATCAAAACCTAATACTGTTGCATGTGTTTTAGCAGTTTCCAATTCATGTTCATTATGATCAAATATAATGTAAATCCAAGTAGCAGTGTGATTTGGTGCTGCTTGAGCGTATGCTGCAATATTACGTTCTACTACATTCCATTTAGTATTTACACGATAGATATGATTAGTTTCTTTGTGTCCGTCAATACAAAAATGTATGTGTACAAGTCCGGGATGTATAGAACTAATTTTACCCATGCGTTCCCACCACTCAGCAGTTTGTACACCACCGTTAGTGCTTAATTCACAATATCCACCTAACCCTGTTAAGTACTCAACCATGTCTACGCACTCAACATTCATTGCAGGATCACCTAATACACCGCAAAACTTAAACTCAACACCTGTATAATCAGCAACAGGAAAAATACGTTGCAAATCTTGCAACGTAAATGAACTTATTTGCAACAATTCTTTATTCAGTGTTCTAGCACACCCTGGACAGGCTGCATTACAATCACTGGTAATTTCTAACTCTACTTTGCGTATCACTTAAACTGTGCTCCAAACGGATCAAATTCTTTGCCGCATTTCATTGAACATACCTTGAGCTTGCCTTCTGCAACACTTGCTTTAGTCCAACTTTCTTCAATGCTATCAAATATACCAGTTTCAAATACAGCCTTTAGACCATGTTTTTTAGCATTAATTGCATCTTTGCCTCCGGCAGCATCAATAAAATCCCAAATTTGTTCTACTTGTGGTTTAGGATGCCACCACTTGTACATACGCCCGGCTGTCCAACAACACGGTAATGCAAGTCCTTCTGCTGTAATAAACAAGTTGCCTTCGTCTTTTACCTTGCAGTGTATTTCGGCACGGTCATAATATGCATCCATACTACCGTGTTTTTCTTTTACCTTGTCATATTGTTTAATAGCGACATTTTGATATTTTTCATCAGGCTTTTTAAGTTGAGACGTTGCTTTGCCTTTGCGGTTTACTGCTTGATGTGATTCTTTCTTTTCACTACTAGCAGTCATAAACCGACCAGTCTTTTTAGCAACAAACTTTTCAAATCCCCATTCGTTGGCAATGCGTTCGGCTTCTTCAACTTGATGTTGGTTGTGTTCGAATATAAGGAAGTCCCAACGAGCTCTACCTCCAGCAGAGATAAATGCTCGCATACTGCGTTCTACCGCAGCCCAGTTAACTCCCTGCCTATAAATATGATTAGTATCAGATAGGCCATCGACGCTGAATATAACAGCCCCCATACGGCCAAAGGTATTAGCCAGTCGTTTCCACCATTCTTCATCTCTTGCTCCTGCATTAGTATTCATAGAAAGCCACATGTCTTTGTTGTGCTCTCTAAAGTATTCAAATATTTCTAATGTATCATTAGCAACAATAGGATCCCCTAGATTACCACACATATACATTGTTTTAAGTTGTTTGATAAAATCCGGTTCAAAAATACGTTTAGCATCTTCAAGTGTAAGTTCACTAAGATCAATGTGCGGATTTAATGCACCGCCGTTTTGACTACGGTCACACATAGGGCAACTTGCTTGACAGTTTTGTGTATTTTCTAAATGAATAACACGTATATCTTCGTACTTATACATCACATACCAACTTTACATCTTTACCAGGACCTACGTGACTTGGCAATCCGCCGTATTGGCTAATATACCATTCAATAACTGCAATATACCAATTATGACTGTTATGATGTGCTTTTTTATTAAATTGGTGTATGTTATTGTTTGTGGCTTGCATAGTACTCAATGCTCTTGCACTCTCTTTTTGCAACTCACGTACACTTAAATTACTTATATCCAATTCTCATCCACCTTTTGTATTTTCTTAATTGCAATTTACCACTAAACAACTCTTGTGTCATCGGTGTCTTTTGTTCAAACTCGTACAATGTCTTACTACAATTTACGTGTTCATCAATTTCGAAGTAATCATTGTTTTGCATAATAACCAATGTGCCAGCGGGTATTTTTTCATACCAAGATGCAAAATCTTCAATATGCTCAGTACTTGTATTAATAACAGTGTTTGGCGTATCCCAAAGTGTTTCTGTGGTACCGTCATTTTTTAACACATCGTATATGTGCTCTTCAAAACGTATTTCGTGTATGTCTTGTGTTACTGCTTTAAACTTCCAACCATCAGTTACCCATGGTTTGTTAAAAATTTCAGCAACAGTCCTTACAGTTGGATCAATATCAAAACTTACAATCTTGTCTAAATCGATGTTGCTTTCAAAAAGCATAGTTGCTAGTGTGCCATACCAGCCTGCACATAAAAATACTGTTCCAAGTTTTACATCTAATTTAGATAATTCATTTACTAACCACAGTTTACTCTGAAGTTGTCCTCTACTGAAACAATCACTATCATAAGGTATTTCATCTCGCATAAAAGTTCTAAATGCATTTACAAAGTTTGTATCTGTGTACTTTTCGTAAAGTCTAAACAAACTCCATTTGTTGTCATCCATTACAACTTTTTTAAGATCTTCGTTTCCTAGTACCCTAAACAAACTATGCATATTATCTTCAGTAACAGCCTTACGCAAATCTTCATTGCCTGGAAGTAGTCTAAACAAGCTGTGTAAATTATGTTCAATAACTGCTTTGCGTAGATCTTCTAATTCGCCTACACATCGTTTGTTATCTACACAACGAAAAATACTGTGTATATTTTTTTCTACGATAGCTTTTCGTAATTCGTCTTTGTCGTCTATGCGAAATATACTTGTTAAATCTTTATCAATGTATGCTCTGCGTATGTCAGCAAATACTTCTTGATCAGGATATAAGATTTCAAATCTGTCAACTAGTTCAAATATTTCCATCAAATTTTTCCTTTAGCCAGTCAAAATCATTGATACGTTTCAATTCGTTGGTATTGTTTCTATAGCGAGCACCATAAGCAGCACCAGCTTTTGCTCCTTTTAATGCATATTCACCAAAAGCAGGATTGTTTTCTGTATACGTACACCATGTTCTCAATCTTTTATTTGTTTCTTCATCTTTTTGTCTATCAATTACTTTACTGCTTAATTTAACACATTCTCTAAACGCACTTTTCCACGTATTAAATGGATCAGTATTAAAAGCAGTAATATTAGAAATTTTATTCATAGCTACAAACTTGTCACTAATACTTGTTGTCATATCAGGTTTGCTTGTATCCATCATTAGAGTCGGTTCTGTAGGAAACAATTTTATACCACCGTAGCCGTATACTAACCCATTTACTGGATTCAAACTTCTCCACACATGGACAGCACCTTTATTATGATGTTCCGGAATATAATCAAATGCAAAATCATCCATCAATTGTGCATCGCCGTCTATAATCCAAAACATTTCTGTTTCACATAAACTTGCTGCGGCAATGTGTGCTTGATGAATACCTTTAACACCGTGTATGCGTTTTACATCTGGAAAACGTTCTAATAATTTTGCATAGTTTTCGTCAGCATTTGGCTCATTATAACTGATAAAAACTTTATCAAAATCACTAACAACCGGTTCACTTGCTTGTATTTCAACAAATTTTTTATTAATATAAAAACGTGCTTTTAATTCGCCAGGCCCGTGATGACTGTTTTTAGGCATCAGTGCTATGCCATCATAAAAGTTGCCGTTTAAAAAAACGTGTGTTATATCTTGACTATAATCATCTGGTACATAATCAAATTCAAAATCGTCTTTTACTACTAGATTGTTATATACAATCCAAACAAACTTGGTTAAACATCTTTGTTTTGCTTCTGGCACTGTGCTTGCACATTTGGCCATAGGCACTAATTGTTTCAAATCTAAAAATAATTGTTCAGACGGATCGCCTATAAAATAAACATCATACATACAGTAATTATATAATATATGCACATTGCTGTCAAGTTTAGAATTTAGATAAATATATTTGACGGAGGAATACCATGGAATTCATACCAGGCGATCAGTATAGATTAGATATTATAGGTGCTGATAGCACCATTATTGTTGACAGTTGGACAGGGCAAGTCAGAGCTGACATTGTCGGGCACAACGGTGAACTAATTGTTGATGTAGCAGCAAACAAAGTATACGGACCACTAGTTGGTAATGTAGAAACACTTGCAGGCGAAACAATTTTAGATACAGAAAATAAACAGTTTACTGGTGTATTATACGGTGACGTATACAATAGTGAAAACGAAATAGTTTTAGATGCTGATAACAACACATTGTATGCAAATGTCAATGGTAATATTGTTGATGAATTCAACGAAGCTATAATAGATGTTGCAAATCGCAGTGTTATTGCCGACAGTTTTAGCGGAGACTTTTTTGGTAATTTTTACGGTACACTGAGCAGCGATAGTGTAATATACGGAAGCCTTGAAGGCGACTTTAACGGTAATGGGTATGGTTCGTTTAGTGGTAATTTCAACGGTAACTTCGACGGTGAATTTACTGGTATACATATAGGCAGAACAATAGGTGATGTAACTGGTAGTCTAATAGGACAATTGTTATATGACGAAAATACACCTATGACAGCAATAGACGATATTAATAATAAAAGTGCATGGCTAGGTAGTATTGCTTGGACTGGTGCTAGTGGCAGCGACATTATTTTAAATAGCGGGCCAGAACGTCATGATGTATATATAAAAGCAAATGTTGTAGATTACGAAGGAAATGTAGTAATTGATTTAGGCAGACCTGGTGAATCAAGTCCTGTATTCAAAGGTAGATTACAAGGTGATATAACTGACGCTAACGGTAAGTCTGTATTGCAAAAATCAGGCGATGACTGGATAATTGGTAACCAGGCAAATATATCTGTTGGTTCCTATGAAGATTTACGCACACTAAAGTTTTTTAACAAACAAATTAGACATTACACAAAACAAACTAGTGCATTGTCAGATTATATTTTCCACTCTACAAGCGTTGATGCAGAAGGTAATCCAGGAAACATTAATCTATCACAAAAAACATTAAGAATAGAATCAACTGCAACATATGATGATTCAGATAAAAAAATTGGTTATATCGAATTTGGTGTTGATCAATCAAAACCTATAAACAACACTTCACCGTTTTTACCAGGTGAATTTAGTATTAAAATGTTTGATGGTGCGTTTGGTCCAGACTTGTCTAAGAAATTTAGTGTAAACGGTGATGGTGTAGCAAGTGCTAATGTATTTAGAGCAATGCCAACAGACTTTGTTACTAGAGATTCAATGGCTGCACAAGAAGGTATGATTATCTTTAATACTAATACTAAAAAATTCCAAGGATTTACTGGCTCAAATTGGGTTGACTTGCACTAAGTTCTTTGCTATAATAATAACATATTAGAAATCTTGGTAAGGAGGTTAATATGTTATTTGAATGGAATCATTTAAAGAAAGCGAATACCGACTATTTTACACATTGCTTTGTTGCAGTGTGTTATAGTTTTCTCGGATTAGGCGTATTTGTAATGGGTATATTACATGCGTTCTTTCCTTTTATGTTTGGGTTTACACCCTACAAACTTGCTAAAAAGATCACTGATGGCACGGAAAAGAATTTTCCTGCTTGTGTCAACGAGAAGTAAATGAAAATCTACATAAACGGCGATCAACTAGATAGCAATACCATTGACATTATCAAACGTCAAGATCCTGAATACGTTGATGTACACAACACAGAGTGGACAGACAATATTCACGGAGCACTCCATGCTTGGGCTAACAACACAGGCTACGGTATTGGAGAAGAAGGCCCTGGCTTTCTTAATGTAACAACCAGTGGTACAACTGGGCATCCACAGCGAATTTCACATAGTCGAGAAACTATTGAACAAGTTGTTGATAGCAATATTAAACTACTAAACTTAAACAAGAATAGTAGAATTGTAAGTTTGTACAGTCCTAGAGGAATTGCTTTTACAACATTAAGTTTGTTCATAGCAGAAAAGCTAGGATGTGAGCTGTACATTGAAAACTTTAACGGATTGAGCTACATTGATAGAATCAATACTGTTAAACCTACTCACACACTAATACTTCCTAATATCTGGAAAACATTATATAGACATCCACGTTGGAAAGAAATTGATTACAGTAGTTGTGATACGTTAATTACCGGAAGCGACTTTACTCCAAATGGTATGTTAGATGAACTGCGTGAACATGGAGCTCAAAAGGTATACAACGTATACGGTAGTACAGAAGTTCCACCGATTGTGTTGTACAGTGAAGAAGAAAACACTTATACCAAAGACAGTGTTCCTGTAGGTTGTGAAGTTCGTATTGTAGATAATCAAATACAATGCAAATGGAGCAGTCAAGATATTTGGTGGACTAGTGGAGATTGTGTAGAAGGCAACATCGATCGTTTTACTCTTAACGGTCGTGTGCCTAATATGTTTAAACAAAACAATGTTAGAGTATATCCTGAACAAGTAGAAAAGGCAGCAGTATCTGCAGGTGCAGAATTAGCACTGTGCCAACAAGTAGGCAATCATTGTGTATTGCACTACACAGGTAATATACACAACGAAAGCGAATTTGTTGAACAGTTTAAACATATTCCTAGATTCCGTTTACGTGCTGTAAATGAAATTGCAGTAGATGACAATCTAAAGAAAATTATAAGGACACAAACATTTTGAAAATAACAGTTGTAGGAGCAGGCACTGCTGGAGTAATGGCAGCAGCATACTTGAAGAAAAAATTAAATGCTGATGTGTATTTGTTATACAGCAATAGTGTTCCTACAATTGGTGTTGGAGAAAGTGTTACACCTTATGTTACTAGATTCTTAAATGATTTAGAACTAGACGAACAACAGTGGATGCAAAAAACAAACAGCATTTACAAATATGGTAATTGCTTCGAAGATTGGACAGACGACAATCTTAAACATTTTTTTGCATTCACTTATAACGAACCAGTTGACAAAGTTTTACAAAATAAAACATTATCGTGGGATGACATAAAATGTGTTACATCTAATGATATAAGATCTACCGATGTGTGGACAAGTTTGTACTGCAATGGCGAATCAACATATTTTAGTGATGATTTCAATCAATTGCATTGTTTCATGGAAGACCTTAAGGCTCCTTATATGTATAATCGTTATTTAGGAACACCATACAGTTATGCATATCATATAGATGCAGAAGCACTAGGAGAATATTTAAAAACAGTTTGCAAAGATCTCGGTGTAAAAGAAATAGTAGGTACTATAACTAAAACAAATATCAACAATGGCATCAAAAGTGTAGAATTAGATACTGGCGAAATAGTTACCAGCGATGTTTGGATAGATGCTAGTGGATTTCATAGAGTTCTTATCGGACAATTAACTAACGAATTTGTGCATTACGATACTCCAGGCAATGCTAGTTGGGTTGCACCGTTGGAGTATACCAACGATACACAAATGAAAAACTATACACAAAGTATTTGGAACAAATACGGATGGATATTTAAAATAGGTCTAACAAATAGACAAGGCTGCGGACTTGTATTCGATACAAGATATACAGACCCTGAAGATGCAAAACAAGAATTTTTAAAACAAGCAGAAAATCGTAATATCAAAGAACCTAGATTAATAACTTGGGAGCCAAAACGATACAAAACACCAGCAGTACAAAATACATTTGCAATAGGTATGAGTGCAGGATTTGTTGAACCAATGGAAGCAAATGCACTATACATTACTATTGCAACTATTAAAGGTGTTGAACGTGCATTAAACAATAACAACATAGACGAATACAATCGTAGAGTTGGATTTACTATTGATGACATTGCCGATTTTATCGATGTGCATTACACACTTTGTAACAAAGGTTCAAGTGAATTTTGGAACGCACAACGTCAAAGAGGCATAGAACAAAACCATGTAGATATGCTGTTAAAAAAATACAACAGCAAATATCACAACATAGGACATGCTGTTGAATACTGGACTATGTTTCCAGATTATATGTGGTTAGAACTTGCAGCAGGATGGACTAAAAATATAGATAAGTTTAAAAAAGATATTCCTGCAGAAACAATAAAAAAATTTAAAGAAATTGTTGACATAAGAAAATTACAAATGCATAATGTAATGAAGAACGCACAAGATTACAAACAGTTTATAACGGAGTTTCATAATGTATAAATTTGAAATCTATGACGGCAGTCAAGATTTAACACAATGGTTTAAAGACGCAAAAGAGCACGGATACTACAACAACAGTAGTAAGGAAATGCTAATTGATTATATTGCAAAATACGAAGATGCAACACTGTTTTTGCTTTATTACAATGATCGAATTGTTGGTAATAGTGTTGTACATAGTTTAAAAGAATTAAGCATACTTGGTAAAGATGCATATCGTATCGGTGCAAGAACTTGTTTGATACGAGACCATATTGATGGTAATAGAGTATATGCACCTGCTAATGGTCCGGTAAATCATCACACTGTACAAATGCTATTACCTGTGTGTATTGAGCATGTAGGTAGAGATAAACCAGTTTATATCAGCACACACGAAGGCGGAGTAGGCAGTCAAGATCGTGTACACAAAGTATGGACGTACTTTACAAATAAACTAGGTATTACTACTGATAGTATTGAAATTGAATACAAAGGCACATTCCAAACATTTAGACGCATTGATGTAGATAGAATGTACGAACTGCTAAAAGAAGCAAGATGGCCCGAAGCTGAACAAGCCATTCCTTTGTTTAGTTAAACATACTTTTTACAAAGTTCAAAAAAGTCTGCCATTTCAGGAAACGCTGCGTTAAAATCATTACCGCGGCGTTTATCTTGTTCAGTAAAGAAGTTATAAAAATCTGCTCTGCCTTGCATAATCTTTTCTAATGGATATTCAGTCTTATCCATGTAATCAACTACACGACGAAACTTTTCATACTCAATAGTACTAAACTTGTCCTTGCGATTATCGTCAACATTTTCTTTGATAAATTGCAAGTGATCACGCATGTAACTCATATATTCTTTTGGAAGTATATTAATATCATACTGTAATGGCTCCTTAAGGTAAGGTGTGTCAAAGCCTAAACGCTGCCAACGATATGTGTCAACATTGTTGTACTTGGCACGCCATTCAAGAATTTTTTCAAGCAAACTGCGGAATGTTGTTACACTAAAGATGTTGAATGTAATCATCAGTGTCATAGGTGCTGTAGTGTTACGCATCCAATAATCTAGATTACGTTCAAATACTTCTACATCTAGTCCATCACGAATATACTCCGCACGTTTACCCCAAGTGTCAATACTACTAAACAACTTAAAACGTCTAATCTTATTATTTGTTAACAAATCGTGGACTCGGTTAGTAAACTTTTCTAATTGACGTGGTTTGCCACCTAAGTTACTATTACAATTAAGTTCCAAGTCTGGCTTAGGGTCTGCATCTAGAGCGTCAAACAATCTATATGTACTTTGCTGTATTGTAGGTTCGCCGCCTGTAATACGCAGAATAGTAAGCTCTTTACTAAGCTCAGGCCACCATCTCCAAAATGCATCAAGGTATGGATTGTTCTCTTCAGGGTAAATGTTAAACCAGTCGATGTCACAACGGTGGTTGCGTACATTAGTATAAGGACCGTGTTGTGCAATTTCTTGATAATATCTACTACTTGCTTTAGGGTGACAGTAGCCGCAACGGAAGTTACACTCATTACCAAATGACACTTCTAAATACTCTGGATTTACGTTAAACTGCGATCCACCTTCTTTGACTGCTTGTAGTCTATGTTTAAAGAAAATAGTTTGGTTACGCTGTTTACGATCACTAATGTAATCTGCACCCATGTTTTCAATGTTCCAGCAATACTGACATCCAGCACACTGTTTACCTTCCATCATTTCTTGACGCTCTGCTTTTTTGATAGCAGTGTTATGAATTGCACTAGGATTAGTTTTAATTTCTTCTACATCAATCTTATGAGGAGCAGGATGATAACAACTGTGTGTTTCGCCTGTTTGAAAATAGATGTTAGCATGATACCATTTAGCAAAACAAAATGTAGGAGAAATTTCTTTTGTTATAGCATCAATGCGTTTGATTTCTTCGCTTTCGCTACGTTCCATTATTCTCTATCCAAAAATTGTTTGCTGTTATCACGTGCAGGATTTTGATACACTGTTTTAAAGAACAAACTTTGATTACCGTTGAGCGGTTCAGCAGCAATAGGCAAATCAAGTTCTTCAATTAACTTGTAACCAAGATCAACTGTATCTTCTTCCATTTGATCTTCATCAATGTCTTTGCTATCCCAATATTCATTGAGCCAGTCAAAGTCACGTACATTAATAAAGTCCCAGTCTGTACACATTGTTTTGTACAAACCTTCTCTAGCACCATAGATAGCCCAACGACCGTTTTCTACATCTGCACCTACCATTAGCCAGATATACAAACGATGCAAGTTTTTCCAATGGTTTTTATGGAAATCTTCTACACTAACACGCAAGCCTTGATCTAGTGCCATTTTAACACCTTCACGAAATCCTGCTCTCCATGCTTGTTTTGGTGTAGCGTTATTATAAATGTCACTAAATGTTCCATTCATTTGAACATATTCGGTATCCCAACAAAAATCTACTTGTGCATGTGGATTGTTTGGATCTGCGTTTTCATGTGTACGCATGTTAAGTACATGTTGCTTAGGCCAGCATTTAATGCCACCATTTCCGTACTTGAGTCCGTTGATGGTATTTTCAGCAGTCCAGCTAATAACTTTATTAGTTAAATCTGTGTTTTCGTCAAAGTTGATCACTTGCGTAAGAAAATCATCGCGTATTCTATTGTCGCCATCGATTGTAATAAATCTGTCTGTGGTAGATTTCTCAGCGGCTGCTTTGTGAGCACTGTCACTGCCTTTTACACCATGTACACGTTCTGCCCAAGGTACTTTTTTGCAAAGGTCGGCATAGTTTTGTTCTGCGTTAGGCTCATCATAGCTCAAGTATATAATATCGTAGTCAACGACACGAAAAGTGTTACTCATTTATTACCTCGTGTAAATAAGATCCGAATCTTCTTATAGTATAAATGCTAATGTCTAGATTGTCAAACTCAAAGTCGTAATCAAAAGGAATTTCGTTTCCATCAAACTTTAACAAACGATATAATATATTTGGATCACCTTTTTTTGTTATACTGTAAAATTGTTTTTGCGGAACAACCGAAATGTTTTGTTCTTGTAAATAACTATCTAACTGTTTGTGTACTTCTATACGCCAACATTTTTTAATATTATCTTGTACAATTTTTATTTCAGCATAATCGTCATCAAGTGTTGAAGGCACTTCATATATAAACGCTTCTTTAGAATATGCATTTTCAAATTCAATTCGAGATTTCAACACATACTTTTTTTCAATAAAATCATAATCAACAATATAATCAATTAATCTTTCACGGCCGTCTAAGATAGGCTGAATTTTTTCAAACTCAATTTCAAAGCTATCTAATAGCTCATCAGGACGTCTGCCAATTCTATGAATGACTCCATTTTTATCAAACGAGACATATCTTTTTTGATCTATAGTGATACTCATTTATAATCCTAAATATGTTTTATACTTGTTTACAATGCGTTCTGTAACAAAGTCGTTCTCTGTGTAATGAAACACTCCACTTTGTTTGTAATTTCCAATTTTTAAAACTAAATCATCTGTTAAATATACTCCAACATTGTCTTGCCAACGATGGGTATAGTTGTTATTCCAGTTTTGTATTTTTGATTTCATATGTACAAAAGTAGGATACGACGATCTAGTATTTGTAATTTGTGTTTCGCAATCCATAATACGTGCTGCAATAGCTGCATTTAAATCCATACTACAAAAATTTTGATAAGTTTTGCCACCTGCATGTTGCTTGTAAAACTGCTGATAGTTGTTTGTTATCATTTCCATCCAGGTATAAAATTCATGAGCTAGTTCAGATTTTTTAAACCAATGAAATCCACTGTACAAGTTTGGCAAATTAAATTTATCAAAGGCTCTACGATAATACGTTCCAGATACTTCTTCGCCTCTATAAGTTAGTACTTTGCTAGTGTAATACAGATCATAATTTTGTAAAAATTCAAACCATGTGGTTAGGTCTTGTAAAACCAACATATCTGTATCCATTACAACTGTTTCTGTATAAGGAATAGCATGATATATTTTCCAACGATTGCTTACTTTCCATGTTTCGTTTTCAGCATGATCTCCCCAAGGTATTTCTACAATGTGATCAAACAACTTCTGATATTCATCTGGAACAGTGTCATTGGTAATTAAACAAATACTTACATCAGTATTAGTAGCATGTATACTCATTGCAGCAAGACATGCTTGTTCGATATAATTTGAATTTTCTGTATTTTGTGCTAAAAAAGTAAAGTTCTTAGTCGTCAATGCATCTCTCCAAACTAAACTTGTTCATAATATGTATATCATTGTCTTTTATTTGTGCAAGTGTGTACTCACCTAATCTGTTTTCTTTTTCAACTAAGAATTTAAAAGTATTGTCTGTTATATCAACAAGTACATCTCTATCAATAGTATAAAATTTTGTGCCAGGCATTTTACCAACGAAATTACCTTGTTGATAACCATTCATAATATGTGCTGCTATACTAAATGCAAAGTCGTTTCTATATGTTGTATTACTAAATTGAAATACACTTCTATAATGCCAATAATTTTCCTTGATATGCTTTACAAGATCAAAGAAAATTTTGTTTAATTCAGTTTTTCTAAAGAAAATAACAGTAGCCCAATAAAAGTCTACACTAGTATCGCTGATAGTTTTAAATTCAGGAGTATCACTATAGATTCCTAAATGTACTGCATCCTTGTACAGCAAAAGATCTTTATGTTGTACAAAACAATTACTTAATGTATTGCTGGCAATAATATAATCTGTATCCATTACAAGTGTCTCTTCATAAGGAGATAACTCGTAACTCATTTCTCTGCCGGCATTTTTAAAATTAAGTTTTGTCTTATATAATGCACCGTCTTGATAACGTTTAGTTGATAAAGTTTCAGATGATAAAAATATAATTTTATCAAAGTTTTCTACATAGTTTGGATATTTTGCAACAATATCAACGTCGGTCACAATACTAGTGGGCAAGTCTAAATACTTGCTTATGCGTGATGCAAGAAAATTAGCTTGCTTTACATAGTCTATGCTTTCGTTGTTATATGCAAATAATAATACGCCTTTGCTCATAAATCCATTATACTTTCAACAGAACGGTTTTTCTTTAATTTGTTATATTCAGTGAAATAAGTATTAGTTGCTTCAAAGTACTTACTAACTACTGAACTTGTAAAACTTTCTAAATCTGTTACTTCAACCGGAATATCATTATCGTCTACAAGAATAGTGCTTGTTTGTTCCATTGCTAACAAACTTTGACAAAAACTTACCAGTTGTTGTGTAACCTTAAATTGTCCACCGTTGTGATAGTAGACTAAATTTTCTTGATGTTGTTCTTTAAGTAAACGTTTTTGGTTATTTAATGTAACCATATAGTTACTAATATCTAATGCTTTTTCCAAGCGTTCGTCCATACTAATCTCCGTAGAATTGTTAGTATAGTATATACAACTTTTTTAAAATTGTCAATGAAATACTGGTTAAAGATTTTTATCAGTAGCACCAGTTGGAGGATCTAGTTTGATAGCATCGTATGTAGTAGGTGTGCCGCCTTCTGTAATAGTAAACTCGCTATCAGGATAACGTGTTCTAAATTCACTAGTAACGGTTGCAGTTACGGGTTCATCGATTCTACCAGGTACATAACCTTCAACTTGACCGCCAGTACCTTGATCACTGTCATCAAATACTGCTTCCAATATTATTTGAGAGTTGTTAGGTACAACCATAACTAATCTAAATTGGTTATTGCTATAAATATTTTGGCCAAACGTAGGATTAAAGAAGCCGCCGTTGATACTATAAACTGTTGTACCGGCTGTTAAAAAGCCGCCACTTACAGTACTGTTACCGCTCATCGTAGCACTGTCATAACTCAACGAAGCAGAACCGCTGCTATAACAAACCCAGTTACCGTTTTGTTTGCGGCCAATACTTAGTGTTCCCATTGCACTTAGGATACGTGCCCAATCGCCGTCTTTGGTAGTTGCTGTTCCGCTTGTGCCGCCTGTAGCACTAGCATTAAATCTAATTAGGCCGCCTGCATTTAAATACCAGTTTCTAAAATTCTGGTTTTGAAATGAAATTGTAATTCTATGAGAAATAATATCAACAGTATCACCCCATGTGTTGCCTGCTTTTGTAGATACCATAGTAGTACCACTTGGATAACTTGCACGTACAAAGTCTGTTGAAAAACTTGCTTCTGGAAAGTTAAACGGAGAGCTATCGTCGAACCCTGTTACTAGACCTTGCAAACTTTGCCATGTTGTAATATCAGACCACTCAATTAAATCTGTCGAATCTACTTTGCCTAGGTCAGTGGCTGCTGATGGAGATACTGCATTATTTTGATGCACGTAACCTGCTTCCATGTCAAGATACAGTTCACGTTGTTGCTGAGACGTAACTAACTGAGTTGCACCGCCTGCAACTGTACTACTTAATAATGCTCTACCATAACCCGTTGAATTTCTTCCGATAGTTGGATCAACTGCCGAACGGATGTTGTTATAATTCAACGCTGTTATTAAGTCATTTACTGCCATACTATACCTTTTTTCAAATTATAACACACTTGAATTTAAAAATCAAGTACTATAAACTATTTACTTTATTAGAACTTGGAACATCAAGATCTACATATGTGCCATCAGGTTTGTAAAAATCAATAATACTTGTTAATGTTCCATCAACAGGTTCATCTGCACCGCCGCTGCCGTTAGCATCATCTGTTAATCTTATAGTAATTACAAGTGTTTTACCTGAATTTTCTGTATTTGCATAAACCGAATATAAGTTATCTGCATACACAGCACTACCAGCTTTTGAATATCCTAGTGTTTCTGTTGTTGTTAAGTTGTATGGAGTAAGAGTTGTGCTTGTTCCTACAGAGTTTGTACTAAACATTCCTGTATAATTAAACCTAATATTTCCCATAGCAGTAAACATTGCTGCCCAGTTACCACCTTTGGTATTTGTATAACCAGTAAGAGTAGCAGACATACGCAATTCGCCGCCTGCATTAAACCAATGACGTATTGCAGTTGCACTTACAAATGTAAATTTTACTCTATGTATAATTTCTTGCGGTGCTGAAGCTGGACCACCCCATGCAGTTGTTCTAACTGCATTAGCACCGGCATTAACTAAGTCTGCTTGAGAACTATGTATAACACGTTTGTCTGTTTCAATAGTTGTCATTAGACTTTCATACGAACTCCAAGTTTGTTCAATAGGAATAGTAGGATCTAAACTATTATCATCAGCAATTAAATCAGCAGTGGTTACTTCTTGTATGCTAGTCGGTTCTGTACCTGTTTGGTGCGTTCTAGCATTAACCATATCTCGATATAATGAATTAATATCTGATTCTAAAACTCTTTCGGTAGCTGCAACTTGGTTACTTAAAACAACTTGTCCGTAACCGCTGGTTCCAGTTCCCATAATTTGATTTAGTCTTCCTTGAAGTACATTATATCTACCTGATGAAATTAGTGCTTTTGCCATTATATTATCCTATTTTATGTACTTATACCTTTAATACGCATTCAACTAATTTTTCTTCTTCGTTGTCATTTGATTCTAATGCAATACCAACTAATGCTCTAGTTGCTAATGTTGTACAAACACCTTCTGATAATGCATATACTGCTTGACCTTTTTTGACAACGCCTTTAACACGTACCGGAACACGACCTTTTAGACCAATTGCTTGACCTTCACAATCATTGTTCATTAAGTATGCTGGCTCTGCACTGATTACACCTATTGCAAAATCGCTAGAATTAGCAGGGCGGGTTTCTGCTGTTGGATTATCAACTGACCCTTCTCCTGCAACTGCCATTGCTGTTCCTACTGGATATTCCTCAGCAGTTGTATATTTTTCAGCTAAGTCTGCATAACGTGCTGTTGTAGCTGTACCATTAAAAATTGTAGCTGTTAAGTTTCCGCTTGCATCTCTTGCTGCAATAGTGTTTGGTGTTGCTGCTGTTGCTGCTGATCTGTTTGTTCCGCCAACGCTTAATGTATCTGCACCTGTTGCTTGACCTGTAAATGTAGTTGCTACAACGTTTGCCCATTTAAGAGCACCAGTACCTAATGTAAATGTATTATTTGTTGCAGGAACAACACCTTTTGTAGTTCCGCTATAAACAATATCTACAACTCTATTTGTTGTAATGCCATCTGCACTTGCACCAAAGCGAATATCTGTACCTTTGTTGTTAAACATCTGTACAATATTACCGCCAGTAATCGAAATTTCAAAATCATTACCGTCGCCTAATAATAGGCCTGCATCTGCAAAATTAACTACACTTGGGAATGATGAATTTGCTGTTGTTACAAAATCTGATGCAAGGTTGCCACCTAAACGTAGTGCATCACTTGCAGTACCCCAGAAATAAGGAGTAACACCGTCAGTATCAATTTGTGATACACCTAGTGTGCTTGACTTTTTAAGTGTAATGCCTTTCTTGATTACACTAAAGTTACCAGGAATATCAAAATCTTCTACTGCTGTAGGTTGTGTTGTAGCAGGTGTAAAGTTTTCATCTGCAATAATATATGCTGGTTCATTTTCAACTAATGCAATAATAACAGGTTTTAATACTTCGCCAGGACCATAAATTTCAATTGATAGTAGCTGTGTAGTACCAGTACCAGCACTTTGTGGACCTACGAGAATCCATTCATTGTTTCCTGAGCGAGCATATAATTGATTGTTTGTTGTACTCCACCAAAGGTCGCCTTCGTTAACGCCTGCTGGTTCACTAGGAGAAACTTCTGCACCACCTGCATTTTTCCATGTAATACCAGTATAGTATTTTAGTTTTTCGTTAGCACTATCGTACCATACTTGCCCATCAATTGCTTTAGACGGTGATGTTGTTCCGGCAAAATTTTCTAACAAAAACATAATATTTTCGTTTTGTATTTCACCGTATCCTGAAAAGTTTTTACCAATAAATTTTAGGTCAGTAGTTTGGTCAATAGTACCGTCTTCAACTGCGGTAATTTGAGCTCCTGAATACCTGTTAATTATATATGCCATTTTGATTCCTCGTAGTTTATGTTATTTATCGTATTATGTCGGAGACCAAGGTGTAGTGCTTTGCCATGTCCATGTAGGCACCGATAATACTTCTGCTCTTTCAAATTCAATTATTACCCTCGACACAGAAGGAGTTGTGTAAACATATGGATCTGTAATACTAAACGATTCAACAACACTCTGGTTTTGTGTACCACCAGCATCAACAGGAACGTTTGTTATATTAACATTACCCATTATATTATCTGGGTTAGCATCATACAATTCGCCTGTACCTGGATACGGATTAGTTGTAGTACCTACTAGATACTCATCTGCAACAGTACCAATAAGTTTAACTACTGTTCCATTTGCTTTATCTGCTGGATCAATTAGTGCATTTAATAGTTGCCAAACTTGGTCTGCACTACCTAGATTAACTGTTGTTGAATAATCTAGACCAGTAATATCAACTGACAAGATAATCGGAAACGCTTGTAACTCGTTATCAACATATCCTTTGGTTGCAGCATCGTTAGTCTGACTTGGATTTGACAAACCTCTTAGCTGAACATTGCTAAATGTAACAACACCTCCGGTGTTTATGTTCAGCGGGCCTGCTTGTATAATGTTGCCGCCAAGTGAAATATTGCCAACAACATTTAAACTATCCAAGTTTCCAACTGATCGTAAACTACTGTTAACAACTGTCGAACCTAATTCTGTTTTACTTAAAACATCAGAGTTTCCAATTCGATATGCCTTTGCATTGTCATCAATTTCAATGTTTTCGCTGGTTGTCCACGCACTAGTTGCATTCATCCAAGTCCAGTCAATACTTCCTTCACTAGACTCAATTACAATACCAGCATCGTCAAGCACCGATTTGTCAGGTACAGTACTATCTTCAGATATAGCAAGTTGAATTTGTTTATCATTAACTCTTAAATTATTAACATCAAGTGTTGTAGTTATACCACGAACTGTTAAATCGCCTTCAACAATAACATTACCAAGTCCTGGAGTTCCGTCGCCAATGTGCAATTCTGCTTGAGGATTGCTGTTTTGTATACCAATTCTTTTCTCAGTTGCTTTGATTGTTATTGCATCGTAGTCAGCACCGCTTTTTAATCTAACAATATAATCAGCACCATCTCTAACGTTTTGTACAACAGTACTAGATGAACCGACTGTAAATTTGTGATCTAATGTGTCACCAATTACCAACGGTACAGGATGTGATATAGATAATTGACCGTTCATAGTATCGCCAGCAGTTGATACAAAATTATCAACAGTGTATACGTTTCCTAGACTATCAACAATTTGCAATGCACTTTCTGCTTGGCCATGAAACTTCCAATCAGAAAATGCTGTGCTAACATTAATCCCTGATTTAATAGTTGTAAACCCTGTTATAGGAATTTGTGGAATAAAAGTTTCTTTTGCATATATTGCTACTCTACTACCACCAATAAACAAGTCATTAACAATTTTATTTTGGCCGTTTTTATCTTTAAGAGTTCTAGTTACCCATCCGTTGATACCTTGGCTATAATCATAGTGTGGTCCAATTAACTGCCAATCCGAACCATCATAGAAATATAATCTTTTGGTATTTGAATCTATCCATATATCTCCATCGACTTTGTCAATTGGGTTTTGAGCACCTAATACTATATTATCTGTGTTTCTAAATGTAGAACCGTCATATACTTTTAATCTTCCAGCACCTTTATCATACCATAATTGTCCTTCAACAGGTTTGCTTGGAGCACTTGTGTTAGCAAAATTTTCTAAAAGTTTAATAAAGTTTTCATTTAGTATTTCACCAAACCCTTGATAGTTTTTACCTATAAAAATTAGGTCTGTTGTAGATGAGTCAATTGTTCCGTCAACTAATGTTAACAGTAACGAACCATCTGTTTTATTAAGTGCATAACTCATTAAACTTCTCCGACATACATAATGTAATTAAGTGTTAAGAACGGGTTAGTTACATTTAAAGGATCGTTATCTGCTCCGCCTGTAATATCTCCGCTGTTTTCCAATCGTGTTCCTGATCCTGCATCAAACGATCCTCCTGCTGTAACTTCTGGAGGTACTGTACTGTTTGTTGCTGTTGTTGTTGCATAAAATTGCTCGCCTAGTGAACTTTGTAGATCGTGTGTGTGACTTGGTAAGTTTGCTTCATCAAGTGTTGTTGTTTCTTCACCTGCAACACCGCCTAATGCATATCCTGCACTATCTGAAATTCTATTGTTCAATGTTGCTTCCGATCCGTCAAGTTTGCCTAAAATAAATCTACCTCTTAGATCTGGCAATCTAAAGTGTGTTAAATAACTGCTTGGAATACCGTAAACATGTGTAACTGCATCACTAGTAATTCCTAATGCTGCTGCCAATGCTGCATATTGTGCAAAAGTTAATTCTTGGTTGTTACAGAATTTCCAGCCTGCTGGTTCATACAATCCTGCATATGGCATAATTGTACCTAAAGGAAATACCGGCAAGTTTGTTATTAAATCGCCATATGTTACTTTATGAACACCAGTGGTGCTAGTACCATCAATGGTATCTGCTGTCGGTCTGTTTATCAATAACTCGTCAGAGCTAATAATTCTTCCGCCGGCATAGGTAGTTGTAATATCTGTTTTGTCTGTAAGGAAAGTGCTACTAATTGTTGTATTAAATGTTTTTGTTAACGAACCTGCACCGTTAAATGTAAATCCTGACGAACTTACATCTCCTGTCATATTAAATGTAGTAGAACTTACTAGTTCTGATGCTTTTGTAGCATTACCTGTGATACTACCTACAATATTAGTTGCATTAACTGTTCCAACATTTAAATTTGTTATATAAGCATTTGTATAAGGATTACCAGAAGTACCAATATTATAACTACCTCCAGTATGCTGAATGTTACCTTCAATTACAACATCGCCGTCAACATTTAAGTTGCCAGTTAAATTTGTATTTGTTGTAATATCTACACTGGTTGCATCTACTTCAAACACTGATGCAACTTGTAATTGCGTACTTGCTTTTATTGTGCCTGCAACATCTAAATCTACATCAGGATTAGCATTGTTAATACCAACATTGTTATCTGCACTTACACGAATTGCTGGTACATTACTAGCTGTTGTTCTTACATCAAAAGTACCTGTACCAACGTGGTTAAGAATACTGTCACTGCCCTCGACATTTAATACAAGTGTTTTAACTTGTCCTACTTCAATACCATTGTTATTTTTAACTTGCAGTTTGTATGTTGTAACACTAGTTTCGTCATTACGCATAAAACTAGTACTTGGTACTGTTGCACCATTTACAATAAGGTTGTTTGCTTTATCTGCTGTACCATTTAAATATGCAGAAATACTACTGTTTAGGTTAATACCTTTTTTAATTATACTAAAACCTGATATTAAAGATTTTGGTGTAAATTCGTCATCGCTAATAATTGTTATAGGTACATTATTAATATAGTTAACAATAACTGACTTTTCTACATTAGCACTTGAAACAATAATTTCAGTTAACGATCCTGATTTATTTGATGAATTGTATTCTGGTCCTACAAGAACCCAGCCGCTGCCGCTGTAAAGATAGAGTTGGCTAGTTTGAGTGTTTACCCACAAATCACCTTTTACGCTGTTTGTTGTGTCAGGTTCGCTATCGCCTTTTTTAAGACCGCCAGCACTAACCCAAGCTGTACCATCGTATACTTTAAGTTGATCTACTCCTATTGTAGTATCATACCAAAGTTGTCCTTCTACAGGGTTACTTGGAGCACTTGTGTTAGCAAAATTTTCTAATAACTGTAAAAAGTTTGTATTAAGTGCTAACCCATAATCTTGTTGTAGTCTGCCAACTAAACTTAGACTAGTTTCGTTGTTGACATCTCTGTCTTCAACTGTAATACTACCTTTGTTACTAACATCGGTAAATGGGACTTGATATGCCATTAGCTTGCTCCTCCGCTAAGGCTTTGAACACGAACTGTATAATCTATTTGGATTAATCTGTTTAGTGATTTTTGAACTGGGTGAAAAATAACATGAGTTAAAAGTTTCTTTTGACTTTCAACATCGTTGTAACTTATTAAACCTAATTCGTCAAAAACATAAGATTGTTCAGTATCACTAGCAGTGTCAAATGCGTCTTGGCCGTTTGGTTCGCCGTAATCTAGTAAACAACTTACAACAATATCAGTGTAGTTTGTTCCGCTTATGTGGCGAGTCTCAATCTTGTTACGTGTTGGGTCGACATTGTTAACAGATCTATCATCAACTACTTTTGTATAAGTTTGATTATACAAACTAGCATTTGTACCAGTACTATTTGGTGTGAGGTATGTAATAATACCAGTAGGGTCAACGCTAGTTCCGCCATTGCCAAACGCTATTTCGTAAATAAATCCTTGTCCTGCATTTGCTAGACTTTCTGCTAATGCCACACTCATATTTTCATAGTGAATAGCATTGCGTTTGTCTACAAATACAAACCCAGACTCTGGATTAAAAATTTTAATGTGTCCTTCTATATGTACACCTGTTAGTTCATCTGTTTTTTTCATGTCAACCTCACATTTATAATGTATTTATCGTGGTAGTTTTATTGTACTGCCTCTTAGGAATTTAGCGATTGCTGTTTGGCTATCAGCTAATGTGGTGCCTGGCTCAGTCCAGGTTTTACCCAATTTTCTAAACACTTGTACTCGTTGTCCTGCTGGCGGCACTGTTGCAAGTTTGATAACATTGTTATCACTTTGTGCTTGTCCTGATGCTGCTGCAAAGCCTGGGTATGCAGTTGCATCAACTCCTGTTAGTTCAGAGCGGTTTGTGTAAAGAGCAATTTCGTTATCTGCAATAACAGAAACTTCATAAAGATTTCCTGCAAATTCAACATAATCGTTTGGCAAGTTTACTAGTATAACTTTTTCATCATTAACAAATGTATGATTTTCAGTAAACACTATTTGCATAGGATTAGTTCCTTTGATGTATGCAATTTCGAAACTTTCGTTGTTCAACGAATATTCTGCAGGAATAGTTACGTCACCTTCTGGCGAATCTTGAGCAATAATGTCAGTAACAATAGTTTCGCCACTGCGTTCTTCTTGCTGGTACACGCTCGTTGAATGATTGCGTAGTCTACGTCCTGCTAAGTATACTTCAAACTCATTCAAATTAGTTGGAATAAAGTTTACAACAAGTTTATCAGTTGTACCATCAGTTAATCCAGTAGGAATATTATATATTGAAGCATTTATACTCACATCTTGATAAGGAATACTTTCGCTAGGTCCTTGGTTGTAAATTTTAGTACCAGTATTGTAAATTAATTTAGTACCAGTACCTAATGTACTACGACGAAGCTGACGTAGAGTGTTTCCTTGTACTTGATAATATTCAATGCGTTCGCCATCGATAAAGATTACACCAGGAATACGCTTGTTTGCATTAGGTAAATCAATTCCTGTAGCATCTTTTAATACAAGACTGTTGTCATAATATCTCAAGTCTTGAGCAAGTTCATAACTGTTCAAGTCGTTGATACGTTTGTAGTGCGTTCTGTTTAGAATATCTTTAAACTGTCTATAAGCAAATTTTGTTCCAACTCTTGGTGCTGCAAAATGCAACACTTGTATGTTGTCACCTTTTTCAGGAGTTTTTGCAAGTTTAACAGTTCTGTTATTGATTATTTTATAGTCAACATCAGGTGATAATAACCAACCGTTGTGAATTACCCAAACATAGTTTGAACTAATTGTATCAGACCCTAGCGAAATATATCCACTTGCAACACTGCTCATTTTTTGATTTTCGCTTGTGCCTAGCGGTGCATACTGTGATGTATGCACAACATTGTAGGTTATTCTGTCAAATTCATTTACATCATGATTTGAGAATGCCCAAATTTTTACAGGCACTAGCGGACGATCTTTTAAACTTACAGTTTCAGTATCAACAAATTCGATATTTGTAATTTTTGCTGGTGTACTGTCGTCTCCCATTATCTCAATAGGATCGTCAATTGTGTAGTAAGCAACCAATTCTGAAACATGTCCTTGAAGTGTAATTGTTACATCGTCGCCATCTTTGACATATGATCTTATTGTAGCATTTAACATTGTACTGTCTGGTAACTCAAACTCAATTTGTTCACCTGGAGCAAAGTTGTCAGTTAAGTTAGCAGCATTAGTCATAGTTAATACAGTATCTTGGAATGTATATTCTGCATCCTTGAGAATATAAATCTCAAGTTTGTCACCTAAGTTTCCGTAATTAACATTTTGTAATCTAACAGAACCATCAACTGCATCCCATACAAACTCATCTTTACGAAGTTTTGTTCCAGCTAGGTAAACTGCTACATCACCTTTTGCTATAGCATCAGTAGATTCAAACTGCCAAGAATCAATGCTGTATGTTCTTTCTGAAGTCAATGTATGTGAAATTTTATATCCAGGATTTAAGAAATTATCACCTACTTGCACAAGAATTTTATGAGTCAACGGCAATTCGTTAAATGGTAAATCAATAGCACCATTTACTCCAAATGTATGACTTCTGTTAGAACCATCACGAACAAATGTTTCATCAATTAATAGTTGACTATAAGTTTGTTCTTCAGTATTATAAATTGCATAATTTATAACGTATCCTAACGGAATGTTTGTAGTAAAGATAATGTGTGCTTTGTTGTTACGGTTTTCAATTGTATAGTTATATCTATCAGTAACACCATTTACAGAAACAAATCCACTAATAGGAGTTGTCCAAGTAACACCTGTGTTAAATTGCTGAGTTTTGCCGTCAGCAATAATAGTGTCTGTATCAAGTAGTTCAGTACCGTTGTGACCAATTGTAGTTACTGATACTGCTGTTCCTTCTGGAATAGCACTACTATCTGTAAACTCGATTTCCATAGTGTTATAGTTTACTTCATAAGCATCCGAATCAATAGGAACATTATCAAGTTTAACAACCATGCTTGTTACAGTTTGTGGTACATTTTCAAAACCAAAATTAAAAGTATCACCATCTGCTAGATAATTTCTAGTTGTAAGTAATCCTGTACCACTTGATGCACGTTGATAAACTTGTATATCTAATGTATCGTATACTTGTCCAGGTACATGTTCTTCAGGACCTTTGTTTGCAGTCGGTGAAATAAATCCATCACCATCTACAACTATTTCTCCGGCATCAATACCTTTTGCAGTTGTATATAAGAAGTCGCCGCCAGCAAGCTCTGTATCAAGTATACTATTATTAGAAGTAAAGCTGCCGTCGCTTGTGCTTTTACGAATAATAATTACATCACCGTCTGCTGTTGGAACTTCAGGGTCATAGCCTGCAAGATTAATTTGTGTAGTAATACCGTCACCTGTAATAGTTGGTAACAATGCATTACTGTTTGTTTGCTGCGAAGTTCCAAAATAAGGATCATCAACACGTATTGCGTCAATTATAGAATCTTGCGAGCCTTTGTAAACATTATAAAGTACGTTTGGTTCTAGAGGTTCTGGTAATTCAAGTATTTGTGTACTACCATCTAATCTAAACACATAATCTTCTGTGCTAATGTCTGCTTCATCAAATGCAGAGTAACTAAACAGTGTAGTGTCAAATCCTTTTTCGGTACCAAAGCCAATGGTATCAATCTGTACACCAGCATAGTCTACACCATCCATTAACTGACCTAAATCTTTGCCTAACATACCAGATGTTGGTTGATATAAATCAGGATAGAAAATTCTATCTGCTGCATGTAGCATTGCAGGATCTATCATGTATTCTATCATAACATTATCAGTGTTAGTTGACGGAGCATTAACAAACGATACAACACCTTTGTATCTTCTGTAACCTTTGCTCAAATCAATTTGGTTGTAAACTTCGTATTCACTTGAAAGTGATTCAACACCGTTAACATAAACTTTAATTTTGTTAACATTTAGATACATTGGATATTCTAATACAAATTCGGTAGTGGCACCAGTTCCGCTAAATGTTTCAGTTTTGTTAACATTTGTTATATCAAATTGACCTGTGATTCTATCAAACTTGATTAGAACCTTTGTTGCACGTACTTTGCTGTTTCCTAGTATAGGTGTAATAATTGCAGGTACGCCGTCATCGTCTTGCGGTCCTTCAACAGTAACAGTTGGCATAGTAATATATGTTGCATTATTTGTATCTACAATAATCTTGTTTATAGAACCATTACCAATAGTTGCACGACCTTGAAGTGTTGGGCCGTTGCCTCCGCTGATTGTAACAACAGGTTCTGATTGCCAACCTGTGCCACCGTTTGCAATAACAAAGTCTGTGATTTCAAATCCAACATTATCTAACCAATGTTTTTGCGGATATGTTTGTGCTTTATCACTAACAAACAATATCTGGCTATCAATTACTTTGATATCTTCACTTTGAATTTTTTTAGTTTTACTATTATATGTAGGCTGTAAATCAAAGTCAGTAACGCTAGTCTGTGTTAAGTCTACTTTATCGTAACTGCTCACATATTCACGAACTTTAGTTTTGTATGGTTTTACTTCGTTTACGTAATCTTGATAATTTGAAAGATTGTCGTTGCGGAATGTAATACGTTGATCTAATTCTCCGACATTGTGTTGTGCTTTTACAAAACTGGTTTTCATTACCCAATCTACTGTAGGTTGCTCTGCAAGCACATATCTAACACTGCTAAAGAATAGCTTATTCCATTCAACTGACAATTCATTTACAAAAATATTATTTTGTAAAGTCTCCATGATAATTCTTATTTCAGCTGTTGGTTCTCTATCGTAAAGAACTGCATCATAAATTTGATTATCAAAACCACTTTCTACATTGTTAAACAGAAGATTACTAAACTGTATAGTACCATTTTCACGACCAATAGTTTTGTAATTTACAGTATAATCAACTTCTAGCTGATTGTCAATTTTTTCAAGCAATAACCAACCGCCCGATCCAATTGTTTCAATCTTAACAATATCACCTAAGTCGTCATTTAATCCATCAAGTGCATAGCTTCCCGGAATAACGTGATCAACATTAGTTAATTCACTATAACCAGTTGCGTACCAATCAATGTACTGCCAATAATAATCAACATCGTATCCTTGAATTTGTATTCTGTTCCATTCTCTAGATGTTGTATTGTATGTATACAAGCCCCAGAACCCGCCAACTGTACTATCAGAGCTAACAAGTATTGTAAACGGTCTTACAATTGCTCTTGTTGTTCCAAGATAATTTTTACCGCCATTTACAACAACTGCTCTAGTAATTTGTCCTAAGTTGTTGATGTAAGTTTGTATTTTAGCACCTGTACCAGAGCCAACTACTTCAACTGTTGGACCTTTACGCACTGTGCTTGTTCCATCAACATACGATGTATCCTTGTATCCTCTTCCTGGATTGGTAATAGTTACACCAGTAATAGTTCCGTCAGTGATAACTAAATCAAGTGTTGCACGTTCTAAACGTGCTGTACCAACAAATCTAATTAAGTTTTCTGATTCAACAATTTCATCATAGCTATTTGAATAGATACTCGGAGGCAATTCGTATTGTGTTAACGGTGAAATATCATAATTGTCTACAATAAGATAATTTTTAAGTGTACTGTTTACACGTTCAACAATTTGTTTTAGTGCTTCAGTCTTGTTAACAAACATACTTTGGTTTGGCTGATCTAGTACGCCATAACGTCTTGCTATACTTACATCCAAGTCAGGAAGTTGATTTCCTACTTGGTCGTAACCAACTAAACTGTCGATCCATTTTTTAACAAGTTTTTGATTTGGTAAACTTGTTTCCAAACCTTCGGTCACAAGCTGATACTCTCTATGAATATGATTTTCACTAATTTCATTTGTGTCATCATATTCAAAGTGTATAATTGTATTTTTATCGTTTATTAAACTTCTGCAATTATATAATGCAAATTCTCCGCCTGCAAAAATACCAATAAATCTATATCCTTGGCCTGCTGGATCTTGAATTAATTGAGCAATATCGTACGAACTTAATGTTCTATTTGGAGTATATGTAGAAATTACTTTTTTATTCTTAACCCAGAAGTAGTATTTTGCACCGAATGTTCCAGTAATTGGATCATAAATTGTAGCTCTGCTATATCTGTTGTCGCTGTATTTTGTTGTACCGCTTATTCCGTCAGCAATACCTATGTTGGTATCTGCAAGATTATCCCATTCACTAGGAGATAAATCGCTTTCAACCCATTCGTACACATCGATGCTAAATCCTGGTAACAACTTATTCCAGTTGTTTGCACTGTAATCAATGTCATCTTGATAAGGGTTGTACCATTTTGCGGTGCTTAAATCCCACCATACTTTTCCAACATAATCACTTGACCAAACATTTTTAGAACCAGTAGTAGATGCATTAACATTATACACTGCTGGGTCATAATGCAATTTCCAGTTTATTTCTTGATCAGCAACACCTGCAATCTTACCTTGAATTGGATCAATTACATCTAGGTATGTTATTAAATCACCAGTAACTTTGTCATACAAAAAGACATTTTTAATTCTGTCATATTCAGGAAAGTCTTTTGCTACACCAATTTGTTTCCAACTATTTTCAGTTTTGCTACGACTTAAATCAATTACTACGCCAAATTCGTTAGATACGTATTCAACATCTGGCAAACTTAAAATAACATGATTGTTATTAAACAGTATCTGAGGATTAGTTGAAGTGCTTAAATCTCTTTTATATCTTATTCCACCATCAATGTAATAACTATTATATTCTAATGTCTCACCGTATACAAGTACATCGTTGATGCTGTTGTAAACATAAACTTGATTGTAGTTTCTTTCAGTGTCTACAATCTGAGTTGAGAACGAATCAAAATATGTTTCTGTATTATCAAAAATAGTATAATCGTTGTTAATACCATTTGTACTTAGAACAACTAAATCGTTGTTGCTAAACTTAACAACATGACCAAATCTTTCATTTAAACTTGCAACTGGAGCATATAATGTTTGAGATAATTCAAATTCTCCTAATGCAGTATTGTATGTATAAACATATACTGCACCCGAATCTAGACCATTAGTGTCACTAGAAACTGCACCTACTGCAATTTTTGATCCAGTTTCGTTTATACTTGATGATATACCCCATTCTTCGTCTGCATTAACTGAATTAATTGTTTCATAAAATTTGTATCTGTTTTCTTGTTTTCTATAAACGTTTAATTGGTTTTCTTCTGTAACTGTATTTTTACTTAGAATTATTAATACTTCACCATCTTTGCTAACATCAAAAGTTTTACCAATGTTTGTTGCGTCATTGTATGTAGTACTATCAACATCGCCGTCGAGAATATTAACAATAGGTAGATATCCTAGTCTATCAATATCTGCGTCAACTAATTCCCATGCAGGTAACCCTGTCCATCCACCTGGAGCAACATTAACAGTTGCTTGATAGATAGAACCATTGTAGTAAACTTTTTCATTTGCTAGGTATGAGTACGATGCATTGTAATCGCCTCTGTATGTTTCGTCAACACTGTTACCAAATTTATCGTCTACGTATGGCTTGTCAAACAAGTATATTCTACCGTCATTCTTTTCTGAACGAACAAATAAGTTGTAAGTTAAGATAGTGTTAATGCTACTCTTAATACTTAGACCAAATTTTTCATTTGCAGACGGATACGATGACATTATAGTTTGAACTAATTCAAACTGACCATTCAATGCTTTTTTGTAAACATGAATCATTCCTTGGTCAGCAAGTCCACTGCCTGTACCGTCAACATCAGGTTCTAAAATTTCTACTCTTGCCCAGTCTTGGCTTTCAAGATGTACTGTACTTCCATCTTCAGGAAGATCAATTAGTGCTCTCCACAGTGTTCCTCTGTCGCTAACAATATCGCCAGCACTATAAGCACTGCCTGGTGTAATTTCTCCAACATATCTACTTAATACGTTTGATGCATATGGAGCACCTACAAACAGATATTGTCCATCAGCAGTTATATCTACACTTGTACCAAACCCAGTATCAGGATCAGAGAACAAGTTTGGATAATCAATAATTTGACTTTGAACATAACTTCCTAGTTCACTACTACGACTATAAACAACTACTTGGTTTGAATTTTTTTTGCCTATTGCTAAAATTGTATTACTACTGTTTCCGCAAATAGCATCACCAAATGATCTATCATTATCGCCGTTTGGTAATTCTTGTTTTTGAGAGTAAGCAAATTGATTTTCGTATGTGGCAAACTTTTCATCGCCTGTGTTATCAATCCAAATTTTGTCGCCGGCTGTAACACCTTTGTTTATAAACAATGTATTTGCATCATCAAGTTTTTCAAGTCTTTTTGATAGCATTTGAGTTACAACACCTGTTGTACTATCGCTAAGGTCTTTACTACTATCAGTAAGAGGTGTGTTTAGTGCAAACTCAACATAGTTAGGACCTTTTGCTGTAACAAATCTAAATCCATCTACTTCAGAATTTATTTGTCTTAAACCTACTAAATCGTCTACTTCAAATTTTATATTTTTATTAAAGGTTGCTCTAAAACCTGTGTCAGTGCTGTCAATTCTAATAATACGAGCAGGTACAATTACATGCTGATATACATTCCATGTATTTTTGTAATCGGGTACCCAAACGCAATCACCAATATTAACACCAGTAATATCCAATGCTAAAATATCATTAAATGTTTTAGCAATAAAATCTATCTGATCAAGTTTTACATATCCAGCAGTTTTGCTTACTTCGTCTGGTGTAAATTTTACAGGCAACGGAGCATTATTGTAGTTTTCTGGTTTTATGTAAACATCTTTACTTGGATATTGATATGTTAAATCTGTTCTAGTATTATCTACATTTTGTACCAGTTGCAATAACTGTGGTTCTATGCGGAATTTCGATTCGTCTAGTGCTAATTCAAACTCTTTATAAGTGTCAGTGTTTCCATACTGTCCAACACGGAATGCCCACTCTTCATAGAATTGTAAACTATCTCTATCAGCACTGCCTAACTTATCAAACAATTTTGTAAGTGCATTGTTAGTACCCTTGTCTTGAATAAATCCTTGATAGAATTTATATTGGCTAATATCGTCAGTTATGATATTGCCAAGGTATTCACGTTTTTGATAGCCAATTAAATGCTGTGCAAGTCTTTGTTGCTCACTATCAAAATTGTCAGTGTCTAAATCATAAAAATCGGCAAATTGTTTTACACGATAATCCCAGTTAGGTTTTAACGCACTTTCTGGTTTTTCTGGTAATCTATTAAAGTTTGTATCTTCGAATACTTCAGTACCAGTGTGTGTATTTTTTGCTGAATAATAAAATTCTTTGTATTTTACTAGATCACCAATTGTGTAATCTTGGTATGGTTCCCAATCTGTTATAACAACATCATCAAGAATAAATCCTGGAATATTTAATGTACCATTCCACTCATCGGTTCTATAACCTGAAACTTTGATACGTTCTTGTCTATACCCAGCATTAGGATCATAAATGGTATCATTGAATACTGTGGTATTGTCAATTAACACCACATGTTCTGTTTGCACTAGTAAAAGTTTTGCAAAATAAATTCCTTGTTCGGTGTTAACTGGTATTACACTAAATTGTGTACTGTTGTCTCTATTAATATTGCTAAAAGAAGATGTAATTTGATTTCCATTTTCATTTAACAATCCATAACCAAACTTGCCTTGATGTACATCATATACTGTGTAATAATTTCTACTAAACACTAGTTTATTAGCAGCCGGACTTAATGTAATAATTGTTCCTGCTGCCCAATTCTGTGTTGTCCAGAAAAGGAATTCTTTGGAAATTTGTTTCCAGTTTTCGATAACATTGTATTCACTGTTAAAGTAATCAAAAACAAATCCTTGATATTCTAAGTATTTTCCGTATCCTAAAAGGAAATCTATCAAGTCTTGAACATTGTTAAACTCAGTACCATATTGTAATACTGTAGGTTTTTCTTCAAATGTTTTTCTAAAATAAGCTGTAACACCACCAAACACTGGAAGTTCTTTTAAACGTGAAAAATTCGAATTAACAAAACTTGTTGTTGTAGTATGTGTAGTTGTTGCTCTATAAAACTGATTGTTGTATCTTACAACTTTACCTGCAACAATAGTTTTACCTTCTGACCACTCAATATAACTTTCGCTGATTCCACCTACTGTTGATGATGGATCAACTTGAGTCGGAACAGCTCTAAAATATTTAAACACAGGATTTTCAATATCGTATCCTTTTACCTTATAACCTTTAGATGTTTTTTCAACTACAACACCACTGTAATTTACAATTTCAACAGGACTACTTGTAGTGAGTTTTATTTTATAGTTCTCACTAGGTACAAATACGTTTCCTTTGTTTAATGGAGTTCTGCTATCAAGTATAAGTTTTAGTTTTTCTTTTTCTGCAAAACCAGCAAGTTTAAATGCCATTTTTTGATTTAAATTTGTTAGTTCTTCAATGTATGATTGCATAGTTGTATCAACATTGGTGTATATTGCTTCTGCAATCCAATTTACTAAACCTGCTGTATACACAACATTATTGTTGTTTTTAGTTTTTGGAAATACTAAATCTTTGGTTCTTAATCTTTTTTCAGTATCTTCGTAAACTAACTGACCTACAAAATTTCTCTTGATTCTGCTTCTGTCAAATGTTAAGCCAAACACTCTTGCTGGTCTTAAAACAATTAAAGCCATCATTAAGGAATATGGATAGTCGCTGCTGCGTCTCCACGCAGTTTCAACTGGTGCACCGTCACCGAATGCAAAACTTCTAGTTTGTGTTCTAAAACTAAATTCTTTTGCATAACCAGAATCTAACGGACTTATTAATTCGCCGTATTCGTTTACAGGTATATTGTTTACTAGGCCAGGACGTAGATATTTTTTGTTTCTAATAACTGCTTTGCCTGGCTCTCTGATTACACCTTTTTCAAGATCTTTCCAAAGTATTAAATTATCTTTAGTATACGGTGCAGGACCATAAACATCAGTCCACCAGCTAGGCATAATGCTAAATCCTAGCATTTCCCAAGGATGTGTATGTGGACGATCTGTGTCAAATGCATTTTTATAAACTTCTCTCCAGAAACCCGGAAGCTGTTGTCCTTGTGCATTTACACAACGACTGTAATTATATGTAAAAGTTTCACCTTCTTGTATAATACTTCCATCGGTATAGTTTAGATTACCTGCTTTTCTTGCCCACTTAATAAATTCGCTGATTAATATATTGTTTATTTGTGAATGTGTAATTCCAGTATTTCTATAGAACGAAGGTACATAATCAGCAATATCAAATATACTTGGATTGTATTCAACTTTGATATTGTTAAAAATTCTACGTTCAAGTTCTATTAATAAATCATCTCTGTAATCGCCATATGCAATAGTAATACTACCGTCGTGACCCCTAATAACTTCTACAGGTTCTGCATAGCTAGTATCTACAAACTTTTCTGGAACATACTTTGGATATATTCCTAATACACTAGGTGTTTGCGGAATATAACTTGCTTCAGTATTTTCGTATTCGTTGATAGTAACAATATCATCATCGGATAATGTTGCAGTAATTAATACAAATCCTTCGTCAGTAAATGTGTAATCCACACCATGTACAAGTTGTTCACCGTTTAAGTAAACATACACTGCTTTGTTTGTTAATGAATTTAAATTAAATGGTGTGCTTAATGCAAAATAAGGATTTCTATAATCTAAAACTGTATATTCTAATTCTTTGTATCCGCCGAAACCGATCATGTCAGAACTGTAAAACGGCATTGTTTTTGCTTTTGTTTTAACATATTCTTTCATTACCAATTCAAACATCTTTTTAGATGTTGTATCAACACCAATGTTTTCAGCAATTTGAATTAAAGACTTTTTAAACTTTGAATATTCATCTTTTGCAAAAATGATTGATTTTAGTATGTCTGCATTTTCGTCTGCTAAATGATACAGCGGCAAATTGATAGGACCGCTGTGTTGAACAAACTTAGTTCCGTAAGACGATACATTTCCTAAATCACGTAAATTATTTGCACCTGGCTGTATGCCTACAAAATTATTCAAGTCTTGAGTGATGCTGGTTATATGTTCGTTGATTTGACCAAATGTAAACTCTGATAGATTGTTGTTTAATGGATTGTTTTCAAAGTTGCTAGGTATCTCATAATAACCGTTATCGTTTTTATCAGCAGTAGTATATGTTTTTATAACAACAATATCTGTTGATTCAAGATCTGCGGTTAACACAACTCTACGTGTTGTATTAACATTTACCAATGAGTAATCAACACCTTCAACTAGTGTATCGTTATTTTTATAAACTTTAACAATTAAGTCTGTTAAACTAGCACTGTTATTATAAACGTCAATTGGCAAGTTGTTTACACGTTCTTGACCTGTAAATCTTTGAACCACAAATTGTCTGCTAAGTGTGTGGGCTTTTGTCCATCCGTTAGCATATTCAAAAGTATCTCCGTCTTCATTATAAATTTTAAAAAATCCAACATCGCTATTAATTGTATATGTTTGTTGATTAACTTTATACGAATACATATCAGTTTGAATATTGTTATCAAATATAATGTCTCCACTGTTTACTAGGTTTTTGTAAACCAATGGAAATCCTAGTTCAACATCATTTACACCTTCGCCTTCTCTATAAGAGAAAATTTTGTTTCCTTTAAAATCAGTAGCATCATAGTAATTTGTATCGCTAAAACTAATACCGTTTTCGTCATACAAATCAAACATAATAGGTTGGTTAACTTTTGTTTTATCTTGAGCCATTACCCATTCTGTACCATTATACCAGAACATACGGCCAGCATAATCGTTACCTGAACGAATTAAAACTGTTTCGTCCTCAAAAGGTAATGCATCCTCATCTTCGATTAAACTTATTTGATAATTGTTTAGATGTCTTATAAATGTAACTTTATAGATTTTTCCGTTGACCATTGAATCAGGATCTGCTACAAATAATACACGCATACCTTCAACTAGTTCAACTCCATCAACATAATGTCCTATACTTCCTTCAATGGTGCTAAAAACATCTTTTGTATATGTGTCTATTAAGTCAACTGTGTTTTTCTTCTTAGTACCATGATTTAACAATCTGATGCCGGGTTCAAATTCAATAATAGGACGTTTGGCTCTAGCACTTTGATCTAAGTCCATTAATTGATTGTTAATTTCTGCACTTTTTGCAATAACGTCTTTGTGGAACCAACGATTATATCTTGACCATGCATTTTTACTACTATCTGTTCTTGCCATTACAATGTAATCTTTAGTACCTGCATAGCTTTTTGCATCACTAAAAGGAACACGATCAAACCCGTTTGTATCAAATGGAATTACAGTGTCTTGTGTAAACACTGCTGGAACTTGCAAGTCAGTAACCGGTACCAACGAAATACCAGAACCAACACCTTCTACATAATAAAACCCAGTTGCATATGTCTCTGGTGTTACATTGCCAATAAAATACACTTTCATACCATTTGACAACGACCAACCGTCGCTGGTAGTATAAGTTTTTTTACCAATAATTTCTGCTTCAACATCAATTACACTGTTTTCTTCAATGTTAAAAACATCAAATGCACAACTAGTATCTAAATCAAATTGACTTACAACATATAATGTATCTGGTGCATTTTCAGGGATTGTAAATTCTATTACACCTTTTTCAATGTATCCATCTTCAATAAAATATTCAGGTTCAATTAACGGATCTAATTCAGGATATAGTGTAACACCTTCTGTGTAAAGTGTTGAAATTAACGAAATGCTTTCGCTTAAAGGATCAGGCTTAACACTACGACTAGTTGCAATACTAATTGGACTACCGTCTGTGTTTACTTCAAAACGATATGTTTGTCCTCTGTATAATTTAATACGAGGATTTCTAGTCTTTCCATCAGGTGTAAAAATTAATGCAGTATTATCATCGTCGATAACAGTTTTAATTTGATATGTGCTTGTAATTCCTAGTGCTTGTCCTTTTACAGGTACTTCTTGAGGACCGTTAGGTAACCAATAGTATTCACGGAAATTACTAAATTTATCAAAATCAATGTGAGGGTTCCAAGTATAAAATTCTTGTTCGTTTAATTTGCTATGGTTAGCAGTAGTACCTTTATAAACATTAACTAGTCCGATTAGATCTTTGTAGTCTTTGTAAAACTTTGCATTTCCAAACTTATCTTCGTAAACTGTTGCTGGTTCAAATTGATAGTTGTTTCTAAATGCATTTATATCATCAACATAATTGTCATCTACTGATACTGCTTTTGCTTCTCTGCGTCCAACAAATCCACTAAGTTTTTCAACAACACCAGAATTAGCGAACTGGTCTAATGTACTACCTAAGAACTTTTTGTTTGCATCAGTTCTAAAATAACGAGGTAAGAATTCACTAGTCTGTCTTGGGTCATTCTTTCCTGTTGGTAGTGGATATTCGTTCTGGTTATCGTTGTATGCCATTATGCATTATCTCCGCCGGTAATAATATATGTGCTTGAGGCTGTGTTACTTTGTACACCTGAATTTGCAGTAGTGCTACTTGAAATTACTGCACCAGATGCTTGTAATCTGCTTGCTGTGATTGCATCAATAATTTTGATATCGTCAACTGTTGCTGTACTAATAAAGATTTCGTCACTTTCTGATTTTATTTCATAAAGACTTCCAAAGCTCTGTGTTTCTTGAACTGGAACAAGAACAACACTCACAACATCTGGCGAAAGTTTATTCATAATATATGTTGATAGTTCTGTAAAATAGAACGTTTCGCCAAAGTCCCAATTTTCTAATGCAAAAAATTCATTTATTGCATCAATTGTTTTTGCTTTTACTTCGTTGTCGTTTACAATTTTTTCAATATTTTTTACAATTTTAATTTCTGCTTGTAAATCAACACTTGCATTGCTACCAAAAAGTGGTTTGTATTTTACTGGATGATAAATTACTTCGTCACTAACACTTTTAATTTTATTAACTTCTTGACCGTAGTTAAGGAATAAATTATCGCTGCTAGGAGGAAGAGGTTTAGTTGTTGTTTTACCAGAAATCCAATCTCTATAATCATTATCGTATGTTCTTGTTAACAGATATACATCCATGATATTGCTACTACTTGGATCAATTCTCATTGTATCATCAGCAGCATGTAAATATTCAAATTTAATTCCGCTACGCCCAACAAACGCTTGGTAATCAGCTGTTTGTTCCAGCGTATTAGTTGCAGTGTTTAATACTTTAAAAATATCTTTTTCTACAAGATAAAAAACAGCACCATCATCATATTGACTAAATGCACCAATCGATGCTTCACTTCTAACCACTGTTATATTTTCTGCAACAGCATCAACATAGTTGTATGTTTCTGTCTTGTTTATTGTTGCTTTCTTTTGGAAAATATATTTGGTTAACGGATTTACTGTTGGAGCAACAAAATGATCAAAAATATCAGGATCGTCAATAACACCATCGTTGTCGCTGTCGTAAAAACCAATTTCTACTTTTTTACTATCAACATATCCTGCACTGTTTTTGAACTCGTTTTTAATTTCCCATACAAAACTATTAGTAAAACTACTTAAACTATCAGGTTGATTGTTGTTACTCAAAAGAGTAATTTTATCTTTGATAACTTTTCCTGTTTTACTGTCATAGATTTTGTTATTGCCATCAAAGTAAAATCTTATACGCTCTTCACTTTCGTAAATGTATCTTGATCCTCTAGATGTAACTGTGTATTTTTCGCCATCTGTTTCAAACAATAATAACCAACTAGCATCAAGTTGCTGATTTGTGTTATCACCTGTTTTACCTAAACTAAATGGAGATATTGAATTCAAGTTTGTGTTTGTAATAACTCTCCAAGTTCTTGTTTCTGTATCGTAACGTAAACCAAAAGTTTTGTAAGCAAATATCTGATCCACTACTTGACGAGTTACATCAGTAGAAATACTTGTTGTTAATACAGGAATAATTTGTTTAAGAGTTGCTTTAACTAAATCTGTAGACGGAATAATATCGTTGAATACAATTGGACCTAATCCTGTATCATTATCAACAACTGTTCCGTTTTCAACAATGCTTATTACTTTAACCCAACGATAAGTTAAGTCACCAACTTCGGTTGGCGTTCCTGCAACAATTCTATTTCCTCTAAAAAAGTAGCCTGTAGGTGCTTCAAATTTTAATAGTGCATTTGGTTCAATAAAACGCAAAATACTCTGTGTATAAGAACTTACACTTGCTTTAAAATTGTTTTCATCTACAAAATAACCTGTGCTTCTATTTGTATCTGTAGTAACATTTACCCAAGTCAAGTTTAACTCAGAAACTGCTTCTGTTCTAGGGAAGTTTCTAAAGTAATAATTTTTAATTTTATCAGTTTTTAATATAGGTTCAATTTGATTTCTTATAACTGCTTCAATGTCAGTTCTTGTTGTAAATTCAAATCCAGTATAATCATTTAATGTTTCTTTGTAGATAACACCGTCGTTTCCAAACATTAATGTGTTTGTGTATTTTCCTGATGCATCACGCAAATCAAAATATCTACTAATACCACTGCTAGTTCTGTTAACTGCTTTTGTTTTAATAATTTCTTGACTTACACTCGAAATACCAACGTTATAATCTTCACCTGTAATTAAACGGTTTTGTGTATAGTAAGTACTAGGAGCATTTGCTTTAATGCTTGCTGTTTCTTCGCTGGTTGTACCGTTTGTTACTGTGTATTTTAATTCTAAATACAAGTTAAGTGTTTCTTCTCTACCTGCTTTACTAATGTAAGGAATTTGCAGGTTGATATTTGTTAAATCACTTGGTAGTATTTTTAATTGCTTGTTAAGACTGGTTCTATAGTAAAGTTTATATGAACCTTTTGGCAATTCACCAAAAACGCCATCACTGAAAATTAGGCTAATTTTATCATCTACACGGCTAAGAACACTATATATGGTTCTAATGTTTTTGTTAATGCTGTTGTAGATAATGTTATTGCCTTCAATGCTATCAACTTTAGTCCACAATTCACTTTCTAAATTATTGCTGTCAAGTTTGTACAACCAAACATCGCTGTTGTTAATTTTTGTAGTATCAACATTAACTACTGTATTTGGTGTAGGGTTGTTTATTGAAAATAAGTTGTTCTGCATTGAACCTTGACGGAAGTGACAGAAAAATCCGCTGTTATTTGATCCTGCACCTTGACCATCATCTCTGTACAAAAATGCTAGTTTGTTTCCAGGAAACGGTTCTTCTTCATATATTGTGTTATCTTCAAAGTTAGTACTTGTAATTTCAAATCTAACACTGTTGCTATCAATATTTTTTGTAAAACTATACAAAGGTATTTTTGTACTATTTGCGTTAAATCTGTACTGCTCAGTTAAAACACTATTGATTGTTTCTTTTTTAACCGGACGACCAAATGTGTTAGTTGTCGGCAATGCAGCATTCATAATTTTAATAAATTGTTCATACCAATCAGCATTTGATCCGTCATTCCACAAAACTGTTTGACCGCTGAGATTTACTCCATTGCTGTCGTACACATCTTCTGTGGTGCTAATACTTTCAATTTTTAGTAAGCCGTTTGCTGCTTGGTTACGTTTAGGATTATAACTAATCAAACGTGCTAGTCGGAGAACACTTTCTCTACGATCCGCAGTTTCGATATAGTTTTCACGTGCATTTAGGTCGGTACGGAAAGCAAGGTTTTGACCTAGGAATGCAATCAAATCAATCAGTGCAAGGTATTCTGAGCTTTCAATATAGTCGTTGAAATCCTCGGGATAGTTTTGACGTATATAATTAATCATTACTCGACGTAGGTTGTCGAAGTCATAACTTTCAAAGTCTGCATACTTGAAACTTTGATAAATTCTTTTCCAATCTTCTGCCAGAAGAAGTCTATTTTGACGCTCAGTGCTTGACATGTCGTATTCCTTGCTTTATATGATATTTATCTGGATTCAAAAAGTGCGTACATTAAAGAAGACCGTTTGCTTGGTCGAATTTTAGCTGCACAGTTTCGCTAATATTATACGGCAAATAGGACAATTGACACTTAACTTCTATGCCACTTTCGTACTCAGAAACTTCAACTTTTTGCACATTTACACGAGGATCATAGTTTACAATAGTAGTGACATTTTTAATAATTGCTTCTTTTATTTCGCTGGTCAACGGCTCATATAAAATATCCCAAATTATTGTACCAAATGTAGGATCACTGAGTTTTTCACCTTGACGTATATGAAAATGATTAATAATATCCTGCTTGATTAATGCTAAATCGTATAATTTAAAATTTTTAACAGACGAATTAACCGTACTCAACCCTCTGTACGCTTTTGAACGCACAGGACTATCAACTGTTGGTGAATCGATGGTTATATTTTTATATAATTGTTGCTCTGCCATACTGTATTTACCCTATTTGTATTGCACCGTTTGTAACTCTTCTAATGTTACTTGATGCTTCTGTTAGAGCTGTAGCTGCTCTTCTTGGGTTTTGAGCAAAAGCAAATCTGTCGCCGTCTTGCTGTAATACTCTTCTAAATTCTGTTTCAGCAGTTCTTGCTCTAGCTGCTAAATCTGCAAACACAGGATTACCTGTTTGTGCAAAAAATGATCCATCTGCACCTGTTGCAGCACTTGCTAATCTGTTGAGTCCGTCTGCAGGATTTTCTGCAAAACGCATTTCACCTAAAATTCTATCTGCTGTTATTGTCGATACTGCCGATGCTAGGTTGGGTGTTCTTAGTACACTTGCACCAACTGCTCCTACTGCATCTGATGCAATGGCTTGTAATTCAGGCGATAAAGAATTAAACCCTTCTTGGATGCTAGAAACTATTCCACTTGCAGCATTTCCTAATTCTTCAATTACAGGACCAACGCCAGGAATACTTGTTAAAGCATTTCCTAATTCTCCTGCAATATGTCCTACTGCATTTGATAAACCTTCTGACAGCGATCCAAGAGCTTGACTTAATCCTGCACTTAATTGATCAACCATTCCACTTAATGCACCTGTTAAACCGGTTGCACTTAAAAAGTCTTGCATAACAGGTGGCAAACTAGAAAGCAGATTGTTTAATGCACCACCAAGTATAGAACTAAGACTGCCTTGCAACCCTTGCAAAAACGAATCTGGGTTTAAAAGTACACCTTCTCCTGTTAAACTTTGAATATCAGTTCTCGGTGCAAGAAATTCTAATCCTGGTGTAAGTCCTGCAAATGTTTCTGGTGGGGGTGTTTCGCTTGCTGCTTCAGTCTGACTACTAGGTGCTTGTGTACTGCTTGGACTTCCACCCAATGACGGACCTATTCCTGCTGCACTAGCTAGTCGCGGATCTACTTGGCCTTGACCGTAGCCAATTTCAGTACTACTTTGTGTGCCAACTCCGCCATCATTTACCGGCCATGTATCTGCCATAATTACTCCCTCTTACTATAATATTTATAGTTCATTCATAGGCGTTCTATCTGTCTGAACTTTTCTATCTTCATAGTGAATATCTTTGCTTGCATCTGCAACTGCTTCAGTTTTGTCTGGTGCAGTTTCCAACGGGTTCCAGTTTTCATGACCATCCCACGGCTCGTGTTGTGGTACACGATGAGGAAACTTAGCTTTTACTGCTTCTGCTGCTTCTGCTGCTGCAGGTCCGTTAAGATGAATATCACCACCTGAAATTGTTGTATTAGCTGCACCAATAGAAAAATCCCCACCAGCAGTTACTTTTGAAGCACCACCTGCTTTAATATTAATTTCTGCACCAGCTGTAATATTGCCATTAGCACCAACTTTAACTTCTAAATTACCTGCTGCACTTTGAAATATATTTTCATTGACAATCATATTGATATTTCTACCAGCTTCAAAATTAATATCTCTGTCTGCTGTAAAATTCATGTCTGTTTCTGTGTGAAAACTAATACTATCTTGTGCATATACATCTAATTTGCCGTTGCTGCTCATTTCAATCCAACAAGTTCCACGACTATTATTAATATAAATCAAATCTTCGCTGGTATGCATTAATATTTGAGCACCTGTGCGAGTTTTTAAGCGAATCATTTCGTTTGCAGGAATAGTTACATCGCCGCCTTGTTCGCTTGCTTCTTTGTTCATGTATTTGTATTCTGTATCTTTAGGAGAACCTTTGCGTATTTGCTTGTCGTCGCCGTCATCAATAAAAATACTACTGCTACCTAATCTACTAACTGGTATATTTGCTTTAGATTCTTTAACACCAACAGGTGCAGTAGGTTTGCCGCCACGTTTATCTAATGGACCAGGACTGCTAAAACCTACAACAGCACTAGGTGTTTCACGCTGAGCACTAGTTGTTGTAATACCACGCACTTGATCTTCGACTAAACCTTGCTCAATTAGTTTTGCAGCTAATTCTTCATTAACAGGTCTTTTGTATTTCACTACATTATTAGCAGCTGGTTTAGTAATTGCTTTGTTGTATTCGCCTGTTGGCAAGGGTTTGCCTGCAAATCCGTCTGGTATTTTACCCGAAGTTTGTTCTGTTGCTGGATCACCTGCAGGAAGCATATATGTCATACCTCTTTGCGGAATACAAGCAAACCAATATCCATAATCTTGGTTGCCTTCTACAAACGTTACAAGTACTAAACTACCCGGGTCTGGCGGCACTGCCCACCACCCGTAACTTTTTTGTGTATTTGCAAAATCATCGTTTTTTCCAGGGCCATTTTGACTGTTTGTTAATCCATAAAACGGACTAGCATAATAAACTTCAATAGTTTGACCTAAAGTTTCGCCAATATTGCCTGCTTCGCCTGTTTTTAACAATTGAACTTTTAAGCCACCAAGATACAAGCTATCTAAATGTTCAATAACTCTAGCAATATACGGACCAGCTTTTTTTGGTGTTTCACCAGAATCTGCTGATCTTGTTAATTCTGCCTTTGGGTTATTTTCTGCCATTTAAATCTCCGTTAAAATGCTGTGTGACTTTTTTCTGATGGAGTAGCAGTAGTAACATTAACTGCTAGATCATCACTGCCATCTGTGTTTGTGTCTTGTTCTTGGTTTCTGCGTCTTATTAAATTTAATCTCTGTGTAAATGCACCAGAACTTATTGAATTAGTAAGGTGAGTTACATAATATAATCCGCTAAATGCATCAACAGGAATAGTATCTTCAGGATAATGCATTCCTCCTGTTTCATCATTGTAATCAATTGGTGTTCTAAAATTCAAAAGAATATCAACTTGACTTCTTTGATATTCCATTGTTCCATCTTGAGTAACATTTAAACTTTCAACAGGTGCAGTATAGTTACCCATTCCGCTGTCAAATATGAAAAACGGATCGCCTAGTATTTCTAATTCACAAGTTACCAAGTCAATATCACTGTTAATAATTAATTCATGGAATCTTAGTGCAGTTTGTCGTTTAGAGTCTGTGCCCATGCCTCCTACAACTGTGCTATTTTCTACTAATTCAACCATCATCGGTGATCCTGTAGCACTACTTGTGCCGGTTGTAGATGTTATAGTTAATGCTTCTGGATCTTCTTTAACTGTGTGTTCTGAAATTCCGCCAGTTTGTCTGTCTATGTTGTTTTGACCTGTGTCTGCTTGAGTTGCTTGGAAGAATACTGCATTTAATTTAATATCAAAACTTTTTACTTCTTCGTTTTGCCCTGTATAGATATAATTGTATTCTTTGGCTGCTTTTTCTCTTAAACTGTTATAACCTATTGTAGGATCGTTTGGTTTTTGTAATACACTATGATGTAATTTATAAGTAACCACACGGTATTCATACACCATTGCTTTATAACCGTTTTGACTGTTTTGTGTAGCATTTTGTTTAGTAAAACATCTTGTTTCAATTCTAAACCAATCAATCATACCATTTTCATCCGGTACACGCTGATCAACATTTTTTGCCCATTCTGTTGCAAGTATTACTTCTTCAATAATTTTTGTTATTTTTGTACCAGCTGCATATTGGAAAACACGCTCGTCTGTGCTTACAACGTTTTTACCTCTTGTAAAGACTTTGTTACGCTGATCATATTGTAAACCACTGTTGCCCATTGGAGGACGGCCATCTGCTGTATGACTGTTAATAAAATTACTTGCACCTAAATCATTAACACTGCCTTCGTCTTGAGATATAATAGATAAGTTTTCGCCCATGCTGCTTCTATTCATCACCATACCAACAACACTACTTAAAAACCCTTCAAAACTCTGCGGTGCTTCAACTCCTAAGAAGCCAGTAATGCTTTGATAGATGGCATTTATATCTCCGCTTTTAAATGCATTTAAAATACCACTAACACTATTTTGTAATGTTCCACTTAAAGCACCGTTGATAACACCGCCAACAACTGCACCAACAACTGAACCAAGCAGTCCTCCGCCACCGGATCCGCCACCGCCGCTGCTAGACCCAGACGGTGGCGTACTCACAGTAGAACCTGCATCTTCTTGACTGTCTAAAAACTTGTCTCTAGTAACTCCACTAGAAATATCTTGTGGGAATGTTATTACAATTTCGTCAGCTTCAGCATTTTGTCCTTCGTTTGCACGTTCTTGTAAACGACCATTCATAATAGTTGTTAAACTATTTGGACCATTTTGTAACATTTCAACAAGTGTATTACCTGTGATGCTTATATCAGTTTTAACTTGATCCATTTGATCCATTAATGCTTGTTCATTCCAGGGAATTGCTTGAACATCGTAAACAGATCCTGATTCGTTTACAGTAAATTCAATATTTGTAAATTTCATAGGAATAAATCGTCTTAACGGTAATTCTTCTGTTGCTTGTATAGCAACACCGTTGTCATCATAACCCATAAAATCAAGTATTAGTAAAAATGGTGCTGAAAGATAGTTTGTATGCCCTGCTTGTGTTGCTGCAATTTTTAAAGTTTGTAGGAACAAGCCCATGCTGTATGGTTCTGTTACTTGAAAGGAAATAGTAGTAGCATTTGTTGTTCTTGTTCTGCTGTTTGGCGTTACTAACCCTTCAATTTCAACATTATCAATTACATATTCTAGTTTTTTACCTAATTGTTCTTCAAAATAAGTAGTTACAGCATTAGTTGCACCACCGCCGTTACGACAAATAGGAAGCTGCGGAGGATTTTGACGATAAGTCTCATCCGGAAACAGTTCTTCATCGTGTGTAAGAACAGCTAATTCAAATATTGTGTTAAAACTAGCATATTGTCTTAACGGGTTTGGTTGTGGTGCCATATTATAATCCTAAAACCTTTTTTAAACTACTGGCCTTTGGCAAATATATTTCAACTCCTGGTCTAAAATCGTATAACGGATCAGAAATTGTATTCATATTACGTTGAGCAAAGACCCACCAAAGTTTATGAGAACCGTACAAGTCAAATGCCAGTAAGTCAGGTCTGTGTTTGTATTGTGGTTCTATTTTATATAAGATATCATCGTCTTCAGCAGGCACAGGTCTGATATTTAATATGCCCATTTCGCCTGCATCGCTGATTTTTGTTTTATACCAAGGACTGGTTTTAGTATATTGTGCCATTAGATGTAGCCCTCGCCTCTTAAGTTACCATTAACAAATTCGTCAAAGCTAAACGCACTAACTTTTCCTCTGCTGTATATTGGCTGAAGTGTTACTTGTATAGTGCTGTCTGTAGGAACATATGTAAATTCTTCTGTATTTCCTGATTCACCTAATAACGGAACCCTAATATAATCAACTCCGCTTTGTAAATCAACTGTAAAGTTAGTAACAACACAAGGAACATTATTAAAAACAAAATCTCCGTACCCATTTAATTTTACCATAGGTGGTGGAGAACCTTTGTCACTGGTTTCGCCGTAATGCATTTTACTCACACTACGCAAATAATGTATTGCTGCAACCCAATATTGTCCGTCGGAGATACTTTGTACCGGAAACGATCCTGCAACAGCAATAGGATCAACTTGTGAATTTTGATAAGTTGGAAACGCATAGTTTGTGTGCAACAGATTTAGCATATTGTAGCTTGCACTATGACTTAGTGTTATGTTAGGAGTAGTAGGCCATATCATGCTATTATCTGTGTCAACTAATGGTTTTAACAACGGACTTGATCTAAATGTGCTCGATGCTGGCAAACTTATACGCACTCTCCAGTTTTCAGTTGTGTTATTATATGTCGACGAACTAAAAGTAGCACTTGTTATCTTTACAGGAGCAGGTTGAGCACCTGGCGGCAATGTTCTGCGGCGGATCAACGACCCTACCAAGTAAGGATTTTGTGCAAATTCTCCAGTTGACAACGCCATTGATGTTTTCAAAGATGGATCTTCTGATCCTAGTACACCATTGTTGCTGTAAGAACTTGTTCCTGAATACACAGACCCTATACTTTCTAGGATTTGTGTGATATATTGAGTGTTGTCTGCCATAGAAATCTCCTTACAGTATTTAGTTGACAAAATTATCTGCGTATATTATAATAAATACAGTATAGGAGTAGCCATGGCTAGAAAAAAAGTAAATTATCTTAATAATAAGGACATGCTCAAAGAAATACACAAAAGTAAAAGTTCTTTTTGTAGTTTTGTTTCCAAAGAGTATGCAGATTACGATATCATATTATCAAGTATAGATAAAATAAACCAAACAACCATTCAAGAAGCTAAAGAAAACAAAGCAAAAGCATTGTCAACGGCAGCATATGACGAAGCAAAAGCAGCTGGTAAGCAAGTAAAGCAAGCAAATTTTGCCATTGACCCAGAAAGTTTAAAAACAGAAGAACTTATTTTTAGAATTATGACGTTTGATCATATTCCTGACGAACCTGGACGTAAAAAGAATCCAAAAACAGTGGCAGACCATAAAGTTAAATTAAATTTTCCTCCGTTTCAACACTATAAATTTGACGACGACGGTAATTTAATATGTGTAGGCAAAAGTCACTGGGAAGGTGGCATGGAAAACGGACATTTCAACAAAGATCGCGGAGTTGCAACTAACAAACTTGCACAAATGTGGTTAATGTTAGTCGATCGTTATGCAAGACGAGGTAATGTTCGTGGTTATACCTACAATGACGAAATGAAAGGTCAAGCAATCTTACAACTTTCACAGATAGGACTACAATTTGATGAATCTAAATCCAATAACCCCTTTGCTTATTATACCGCTGCTGTTACTAATAGCTTTGTGCGTGTTATT
>Ga0181572_10000050_pt1 | contig 67997 bp, 99 predicted proteins | sample 101ome_26_FD_133004 | JGI IMG/M metagenome (GOLD analysis project Ga0181572, IMG submission 133004) | Coastal salt marsh microbial communities from the Groves Creek Marsh, Skidaway Island, Georgia - 101408AT metaG (megahit assembly) | ecosystem: Environmental > Aquatic > Marine > Intertidal... | reverse complement strand
ATCATCTAAATCATCATAATCTCCATCTTCTAAACCATCAATAAATTTACCTAAAGTAACATTTTATCTATTATCTGAATATATCATATTGAATACTCCGTATCCGTCTAATCTTGAAAGTTCGTTAGGGAAATTCTGTCTTACTATCTCTCTTGCTTCTTCTGCTTTTTCTTCGATTTCATCTGCAAGATTTCTTAAATCCATTACAGCTTCATCTTGTTCAGGAGATTCTTTTAACTCTCCTTTTTCTGCTTTTGCAGCATAGATTGCCTTTCTTTGAGCATCTGATTTATACTTACCTTCAAACATTCCTTCTAGATCATCTTCATCCATTTCATTACCGTCTAAATCGATAGCGTACCCATATCCTTCCTTTTCGTATTCATCTCCGTCGTCGTCTCCATAGACTACTCCATTAATAAAGTATCCGTTAGGATATTTTTCAATAGATGTAATTGTACCGTCATCATTAGGGTCATCTTCTCCAACTTTGTAGGTATTACCTCCTTTGGTAAGCTTACTTAATTTTTGAGGTTTAACTTTTTTACTTGATTTTCTCTTAGCAATAAAGTCTGCTTGCTCTTGTTCTAAATGCTTGTCCCGGATTTGGCCTATCTTCTCGGCATCTTCCTTTTTAGGTCTTGTTCTACCGTCTACATAATAGTAAATCTCTTTGTTTTTCCAAACTTCGTATTTATACCCAAATTTTTCAATTGCATCAATTAATTCTGCTTTATTTTTTTTCTTGGTTTCTGAACCTATTCCAAAGATACTAACAACACGCCATATATTATGTACAAAATCTTTAGGGGCATCCCACATACCGTCGGAGTTATCTCTATAGTCTGTATAAGGGTTATCTCTATCTTCTTCTTTTAACTCATCCATAGGTCCTTCTATTTTGTCTCCTTTTTTATAGACTAGTTCTAGTTTATCGTGATACTTATCATCTACATCATCCATAGCAACTAATTTACCATGCTTATCAGAATAATATAAATCTTTAGGAGCAATAGTACCTGGCTTATAAAGTGTTACACCTGGTGTGTAATCTTTCGCTTCTAAAGCTAATTGATCGATTGCAGGTTGCTTTTCTTCAAACTCTAAGTAGTGTTGTGCTTTAGAGATGTAATCTTTTGCTAAGATTACTTTAGATTGCCACCAGTTAGGAAAATCTACTTCACCGTCCATCTTATCATACTTATCTAACTGCTTATATAGTTTAGCGGCGTAATGAGCAATGTCGTAAGCATATTGTTTTAGCATATCTGGCTCATCATCTTGATGTCCTACGTCAGTATCTTCTTCCATATAATCATTATCTGCTTTTCTTCTTTGCATATAATCTGTATCTGCTGAAGGACCGTTGTGTAATTTATCGTACCAAGCTTCGAATTCTGGGTCTCTTTCTAGTTGAGCTTCTAAATCACTAGGTAGAGAATCTAACCCATGATCATCTACTTGCTGTACTAGTTTTTCTGCAGCGTCTGGATCTTCAACATATTTTAAGATGATATCACGTAAAGCATCCATACTCTCATCATCAAAAGCTGTTGGTTGATTTTCTTTTATACCTGCCATCTTTTTAAATCTATTAGAAGGTTTCATTTCTTCTGGATCTAAGTATGTTCTCGAACCTTTTGGATCTACATGAGGTCTGCCATAATCATCTGTTTCTTTTTTACCTTCTTTAAGTCTTCTTGCTTTAGCGATGGCAGCATCAATTTTATTAAGCATATCACCGTACTTATCTGCTATTGGACCTCCTTCTGGTTCAGCTTCTTGCTCCATATCTCTCATGATTTGGGCTCTTTTAGCTTTAAGTTTTAAAATAATAGGATCGAATCCTGTGCTTTTTATTGTTGAACCTGCTTTTGGGTCAGATCCTGCAAACTTATCACGCTTCATTTTAGCTGCTCTATATCTAACCATAGCAGGATCATTAATATCTCTTGCTTCATCTAGTTGAGCACTATGATCTTGAACATCTATACCGTGAGCTTTTAGATCTTCAACAGCATCGTACATAAATGCTTCTCTTTCTTCAACATTAAAGTCATCAGCAAATTCATTAAACATAAAATAGATAATTACATTACCCATTCCATCATCATCAACAGTATCCATTTTTACGAAAGAAGGTTCTGCATTTCTGTTTAAGATTTGCATTGCTGATTTATACTCTCTTCTAGGTACCTTAATATAATGGTGATCGTCTCCTTCTCCTTCTTTTATATCTTCGTCTTCTCTAGTAGCATCATTAATTTTTTCTAAATGCATTTGAATATAGTCTAAATCTTCTCCTCTATGATTAGCATCTAATCCTATTTCACTACCAAGTTCGTAAATGTCCGAGGCTATATCTATAGCTTTACTGAGTAACGGATGATCATCTTGTCTTGTTACTCCTTTAAGTACTACTTTTTCTATACCAAATAGTGCATCATGTAATTTAGCTAATCTAACTAATTTAGTCTGTTCATTAGAAGAAGGAACACCGTCAGTGTATTCTCCTGCAAGTATATCTTTAAATAATTTAGTAGCACCAGGACATATATCAAAGTGTTTAGTCTGGTATCCATATACATCTATTTCCTTTCCTTGATTTTCTTGAACTTCTTGATCTGTGCTTGCTTTGAAGTGTTTAGTTAATTCATTAGCTAGTACATCTGAGTTCACTATAGGTTCTCCAGAAGGTTTATTTCCTATTTCTCCTATTTTTTTATCAAAAGAAAAATCAACTAAGTGTAGATTACTATTTTCTACATAAAAAGAAAATTCATCGTCACTATTGTTTTTATATGTTACGTATATATCAAAGCTATTTGGTTCGATTCGTCTAGCTTTCATAGAACTTAGTTCGTCGCCTGCATTTTTTAAAGCCTTCGCTACAGCTTTTCCAACGGATTTAGCGATTTGAGATGTTTGATTAACATCAAATTCTATGTTTTCTTTTATTTTTTCTCCATCAACACCTTTAATTCCTTTAACATCATCTGCATCTTTCAATGCTTCTACTTCATCATCTCCTAACTGTACTGCAGTTGCATTTCCAGTTTTAGGTTGAATTAAATAAGTCTTTTGTTCCTTAATTAAAAGAGACTTGTATTGTTCGATTCTTTCGTTGAGGGTTTTGATTTCTGACTGAGCTGCTTGTCTTTGTGCTATAGTAGAGTTTTCAAATGATTTATTTTTGAAGAGTTCTAAAGTTTTCTCACATTTAGATAATCTTCTTTTTATTTCTTCGTAAGTCATTATGAGCGAATTTTATATACGTATATAAATAAATAGATAACTATTTCGATTACTTCTTTCCACCTTTCATGTTAGCACACCAGTGGTACATTTTACCTTTTTCTCCTCCGTATTTTTTAGCTTTAGCTCTTAATGAAGATACAGAACCTTTGCAGGAAGCACCTGATTTTTTAACTCTACCGGGTCTAGATTTTCCTTTTACTTTACCGTCAGCGTAGTTTTCTTTATAGAGTTTCTCATCTACTACATAAATTCTATCTGGGTTAAAAGAATTACCTATAAGTAATGTTTCTTTTTCAGATTCTTTTGAGTATTCTAAATCTTTAGAAAGCTCTCCTGTAAAGTCAGGGTGTAAAATAAAGTTAGGATTGTCTAAAGAAGCTCTAACATATCCACCTACTCTACCAGGCGATTTTTTATGATCTACATACCCAGAGTAATGTCCAAATCCTATAGCTACTTGTTCGTCTGTTGTAAAGCTTAAATACCCTTTATCGCTTCTCGATTTAACTTTTAAATTAGAAGGAGCTTCATACTCTGTAACTCCGTTTGAAGTTCTAATCGGTTTAAGCTTGTCAATAAATTCTTTTTTAAAAGTCATTCCTCTATAACCGAACTTGTTTCCACCTGTTCTTGGATCAAGTTCTTGTGGATACTTTTTCTTATCTTTAAGTAGTTTTTTCAGTAAGTCTAAATCAATTTCAGTATAATCGTCTATATATTTTCGCAGTTGATCTTTTACTTTATCGTCGGCGTAGTTTTCATCTAATATATCTTCCGGTACATCAAACATCCAGATAGTAGCTTTACCATTCTTTGCCATTAAAGCAGTAAGTCTAGTATTACCTCCTAATAATTCTTTATATCCATCTGGGTATTTGGCAACGATAGGCATTTCAACTGTGCCTGATTGTATTTGTGCTAAAGTTCTTTCTCGCTTATCTTTGTTTAAAGAGTTAAAAGCTTTAGGATTATTAGCATCAGTATTGTTAATACCTTTTGCAGATGTGATAGTTACCTCTCTACCTTTAGTAGCTAGATCTATCCAATCGTGTTTACCTAATTTTTTAAATTCAGGATAACGTACAGCTTCTTCCCATTCGTAATCGAAGTTAGGTACTTTATAGGATAAACCTTCAAGTATAAGCTGTGTTAGTTTCATACTGCTACATTCCTCTTAGTAAGTTCTTTAAGAATCATTTTCTTTTTCTTACTATAATTTGAATTAGTGTATAACGATTTTAATTCTTCAGTTTTAGTATTACTTACTGTATAGTGTTTCCATGACCAGTTATTGGTCATTTTACCATTTTTATCTTTTTTATATTCTTTGGTACTAGGTTTTATTTTATTGCTTGCCATTAACTTTCTTTGTTAATTTTTTTACCTGCCTTAACAGCATCTTTATGAGCATTAGAATTTTTATGTGCAGGTTTTTCACCTCTTGCTCTTTTAGCTCTAATATTTGCCCAAAGTCCTGGTTTTTCTTCCGCCAAGACTTCTCTGATTGCTTGAATAATTTCTGATCTTTTCATGTTTAAATTTTATCTGAATGCATCATTATCATACGGATGATGATAGTTGCTAGAACTCCAAATATGATCCACAACGCTCTACTAACATTTTCTTTCCAGGTCTTTAAAGATTCTATTTCAGCTAATTTTGCTCTAAAATCATCTTCATTGTTTTGAAGTTCTCTTCTATATTCTGTGTTTTTATTTGTATTAACTATTACTCCGTTTTCTGGGTTTAATAGTGTATACTTAAGGTCGGAAAGATCGTCCTTCATATCTTCCATATCTTTAACTATTTGCTTCAACTCACCGTTGGGCATATGTTGTTTAATATGTCTAATCTCTTGAAGTAAAGAATCTAAAAGCTCTTTCTGTGTCATCGTCTAATTTAATTAATAGAGTGTTACTAATAAATAGACTAAATTACATGTTCACGTAGGTGTTTAATATATTGGTTCATATCGCTAAGAATCTTTTCTTTGTAATCAGAAGACAAACTCCCCCAATCCTCCTTATCACCTTGTTCTGTAACCATTGTGATACGGTCTTCTAAAGATTCTCTAACCCAATTTTCCATGTCAACTATAAACCCTTCTATATTACCAGAGACCATTTTTTTCTCATACTCCTCATATAGACCGGCTGTTTTTAGGCTATCTTCATATAAGATAGTACAATCGAAACAAAAACCATGAATAAAGTACATTTTTTTATCTAAACGTTTCTTCATTCTATTTTTACACTTAGGGCAAGCTAGAGGTAGTTGAGTAAGTTTCTTAGCTGCATCAAGCTTAGTAATGTTTTGTTTGATACCGTTTTTAATGGTCCAGGTTTTGCCTGATTCTTGCCACACATCACCTTCTTTATGTTTATTGGTTTTTTTAGAATATCCTGATTGCAGTTTAGTTTTAGCAGTATAGTTTTTATTTACTATATTTCTAACTCTTTGTACATCTGATTGTTTAAATTCTTTTTTAAGAACATTATCACTCATATCCTAGCTCTTTTAATTTTTCTATAACATGGTTAACGTCCCCATTTTTACACCTAATGGCAATGCCTCCTTTAGCAGCCCATTCGTTAATGTTTGATTTTTTATCGTCTATAAGAATAGCATTAGGTTGAGCGTATTGCTGTTTATCTTTTGAAAAAGCAAAATTAACTTTAGGTTTAGGGTTTAAGTTATTTCTAACCCATAGGTTTTTTCCTAACCTAGATTCATTATTTCTAGAAGGAGAAGTTAATAAGTCAGGTTTATAGGGTTTTATAAAATTCCATAACTCTTGTCCTTGAGGCATCCACCCCATACCTACCCAAAATCTAACTCCAATCTTAAAATCTATCAACTCCCAAAAGGCAGCATCTCCATATTTTTTTTCGTACTCTTGAGGGTTCATTCCACTGAAGTGTTCGAATCTACTTTCGAAATCAGTCAATACTCCATCCATATCGCAGTATATCTTATACGGCGGTAGTTCTTTCTTTTCTGCAAGAGGGTAAGCTTCTAATAAATCTACTATACTATTTTTCATGCAAATATATTTTTCCAATTATCTTCTTCAGCATAAGCTGCTACCTCATAGGGGTGATCATTATAATTATACCCCATACTATAATATCTCTTCATCCATAATGGTGATTGAAGATAATGTTGGTATTCATGTACTAATGTTCTGATAACGTGTTCTCTATTTTTCATTTTTTTAAAATAGATTACAATGCTGTTATCAATACTATCGAATTCAGCATCAGGATTTTCCTCTCCTAATTCTCCATCATCTTCTTCACCAGCTAATCTTCCGTAAATAGAGGTATGGTACTCAATATAAGGAGTACACTCAAAAAACTTACTAAATCCGTATTTTTTTTCAACAAGGGGATATACCTCATTGACTATTTTTTGTACTTTTTCTTTATTCATAACCTTTAAACTTACTTAAATATACGAAAAAAAACGCAGACTTCCAACTTTATCTTAAAGAATCTTCCCAGTTTCTAAAAGTAATATTACCTAAAAGATATGCTTCTTTTTCTAATTCTAATAGGTTATCATCTTCATTAGTGTTAGAAGTCTGTATGTTTCCTAAGTTACCTTGTAGGTTTTGCATATGATGAATCATTTCATGAGAAAATGATCTAACTATATCTTTAGGGTGTCTACCTGTGGTAAACAATACGATTTCTTTATCTGTTGGATCATAATAAGCGGTTCTACCAAAGAAATTAGAAGCATTTTGTTCATCTTCTCTTAATTTAATTTCCGGTAAAGGAGTTATTTTCATTTTTTGATCTAACATATATTCTAGCAGCGAAGCTATATATTCTTTTATTCCTATTTTTTTATAGCCTGAGCCGTAAGGTGCTGCTTTCCCGTCTTGAGGGTTGGCAGTCTCAGAAACAAAATATTCATTTATAAATCCATCTATATTAGTCCCTATTATTTCAGCAACAATTTTATCTTTTAAATCTGTCATAATAGCTAATATTTCTTCTCTTTTTAATTCCTCAGGAAAAAAATCTATAATTTTATCTAAATTTCCTGCAAGTATACTATTTCTAAAATCTGTTGCTGTAACTCCAGAACCTGGTTTTGCCATTAATGCTAAACCTTGAACGTTAGGTGCATTTTTAAAAGTAGTAACTCTTCTTAAATCTACAAAATCTTTTTCTCCTCTAATTCCTGTAACAGCAACAAATTGTTCAGAACTGTTTTCTTGAGCATAATCTTTTGCTGCAAACATAGGATTATGTCCTCCATCTCTTATTTCTACATCTCCTAAATGTTTAGAATAGATTTCCCATATATGTAGTGCTTCATCTTTATCTATACCGTTCCTTTCTCCAGCACCTACAAAAACAATTACTTTACTGATTTTAGGAGTATCTGTGGGTTGATCTCCTTGTGTTAATGCTAATGCTTTGTCTGCATAATCATCTTTAGTATAAACTGATCCATCATAAGAGCCGTCGAGTAAAGACTTTACTACGTTAAAATGACCTCTATGAGGTGGTTTAAATGCTCCTGGGTATAATGCTATCATAAAAATGCTTGTACTTTTGAATCTATTTCAGCCGGAGTACTATGTTCTAATTTCGCTTGAAACTTAGGACTATAGATCATATCAGCAATATTATCTAATACTGCATCTGCATCTGCATCATCTTTTACTTTTTTGTCTCTATATTTTTTTACTGCATCTCTGAGCTTATCCTGACCAGGTCCTACTCCATTCTTCCTGTATGCTTTTAAAAAAGCTTGTTTTATAGCCTTATCTTCTGATCTGTTATTCTTATCCCAATCAACACTACCCACCTCTTTATTGAATTCTTGCTCTTCCTCATCTGACCATTCTACAGGTTTGAAAAAACTAGATCCTTCTACTCCGTTTTCTTCATTGTATCTTTTTAGGTAGTCTTTTATACCTGTTATGCCGTTTTTAGCAGCAGTATCAAATCCTTCTACTTCTTTTTTAAACCTACCATTGTGATCGTTTATGAATATAGATAAATTACCATTTAGTATTTTGTTGTAATCGTCTATTTTTTCATAAACATTTCTCCAGGTAGAAAATACTGCTGATGATGGAGTGTTACGTCCTCTAAGTTTAAAGTTGGAAATGTAAGAAATCATTGGGTGTGTGTACACCATGACCATGTAGACATCATATCCTAAAGCCAGGATATCGTCTAGCTGTTTTTGGAATCTTTTACCAGAAGCAGTTGTATCCCAAACAAAACTACTCTTGGATTCTGCCTGCTTTGCTACGTCCTTGGCTACCTGGTTTGATGCTGCTCCTAGGTTGTTGTAGTACGGGTGGTTGGGATCCTCTACGTACTTGTCCGGGTTGAATAATGGGAGGCTGTCTAGGGACAATTGGTTTAACAAATATGTCTTCCCCGCTCCAGCTCCTCCTGCCATTATTACTGCCTTCGGTCGATCTTGGCGTTCTAAAATTAGGTCCACTAATTTGATCATTGTTATTATTATTTGGTTTTATAATTATCCTGTTACTGTCTGTATTACTTCCTCTTCTTCCTTTTACGTAAACTCTAGGTTTGTTATTTTGAGGTACCTCCAAACTATAGTTATAAATAGGAGGAGTATAATACCAATCTCTAAAATACCAGCTGTTTGGACGATACCAATTTGGACTGTATCCAAAGTATGGGTTTCCCCAACTGTAGTAGTTAAAGCCGTAGTTAAAATTCCATCTGTAATTGTCGAAAACATTATTGTAATTAAATTTTTGAAAATCTCTTAGAGGAACTGCTAAAGTATCTCCTGTAGAGGTTATAGTTAGTACTTTGCTTATTTTTACTTTAGGTGTAGTATTTATTTGATATACACCACAGCTAGTAAAAAGAGAAACAAAGAAGAATAATATAAAATATCTCATAGTTTTAGAGTTGTTGGGTAACTATTATAAATAGGTTCAGTAACTGGATTCTCTAGTTTGTATAATTCGTATATCATTTTGAATAGTTCAAAATTCTTATCAATTTCGTCTATCTGTAATAGTTTCCAACCTTTACCCTGTATTACATTTTTCTGCTTACTTGGACCTCTTGAATGCGCTTTAAGCCATATTATACCTGTTCTTTCAATTTTGATATTTTTAGATTCTTCTAATGCTTTTGCATAAGAGGCTAATTGAAGGTCATAAGACTTGTGTATACTATTTGAAGTTTTTATATCTAATAACCAAGTTTCGTTGTTCATCTTAACAACTAAGTCAGCAGTACCTGCATACTTATATTCATCAGACCATACGAAGTCTTCGGTAGAAATTAATTCTGGTTTATGTGTTGACCAGAAGTTATGGAACTTTAATATCATCTCCCATACAAGTTGTGAATATTTTGCATTACCGTAATCGTCCATCCAAGAAACTTCCTCTCCTTTTACTAATGCTTCGGCTGCTTCATGAACTTGAGTTCCTTCTTTACCGGCTTTTCTCATTATATAGTCGGCGTTATGCCCAACGTCTTTGAGCCAAGACTCAAAAAACTTATTCTTGGGCATATACTGGAGTATAGTAGTTACGGACGGGTAGTATACTCCTTCCGACCTTTTATAAACTCTCCTATCTAGAAAGTTAATTTGTTGTAAATCTGGGTTAAACTCAAGTCTTTTTTTCTCATTTTGTTTGAGAATATTCATTCCTTGTTTAATCATAATTCTAGTTTGTGCTTAAGAAGTGATGTAACATCAAATTCCTCAGCGGTTTGTACATGGTTAGTAAATGCTTTAAATCCCATATCAGAAGGATCCTTATCTGGAAGGTTAATTAAAAACACTCTCTTACCTTGATTTAAAAATTTCTCTGCAATTTCTAAAGCTCTAACTCGAGCATCTGTATCTAACGCAATGTATATGTCATGTACATTACTTGTTAATATTTTTTTATACAATGCATTAGAGACGCTTTTACCCAGCAGAGGAATAGCGTTTCTTCTAATAGCTAAGGCATCAAATACTCCTTCACACAAAATTATAGGAGCATTCCAATTAATTAAGTTTTCGAAAAATATTATGTCCTTGGAAGCTTCAGGATTTTTGTATTTAAAGTAATTGCCATCATAAGTTCGTGCAATAAAGAAGTTGAGTGCACCGGATTCAGAAAAACTTGGGATAATAACTCTTCCTCCATATTCTCCAGTCGTGCAGTATCCAATCCCATATTTAATAAAATCGATATCGGTAAGTCCTCTCTCATATAGGTATTTTTTTACTAGATTAGCTACAACAGATGTTTGTGAGGCATTATGTAAGGGTTGATATTCCTTCGGTAGCTCTATTATAGATAGCTGCTTATACTCTACTTCTGCTCCTTTAGGTAAGTACTTTAAAATTTCTTGAGCTTGATCTCTAGGAGTCTTAAGTTGTTTAAGTAAAGAGCGTATAGTTCTACCTCGAGTTTGACATACCCAACATTCCCAAGGGTTCTGTCCTTGTTCATTAGTAGCCATATTTATTTCAAGCTTTGGCTTCCTATGATTACAAAAAGGACAGTGAAAGGCATGATTGTCCCTCGCTCTCTTATGACTTTTACCGAGAATACCCTCGATAGAGCTTAGTAGAAAAGTATAATCCATTAATTAGTCCGTAACTATTACTATATAATATAAGAAGAATATTTTTAAATATCAACTAATTTTAAGTGATTTTTTTGATTCACCATTATATTAGAAGGTCTTATATCTAATTCATCTGGTTTAATGCCCATTCTTTTTGCTTCTGCTTCTACAGCTTCAACCCATTCTTCCGGAATCTCACCTTTAAATTCTCCTAGTACTTCCATTTGAATTATACCAAGTTTAGGTGTGATTGACTCTGCATCATAAATGTGAGCAAAGTTATTAGTTTTTTTACCTTTAAGTTTATGTGCGTGTTCTAATTCGATTTCGTCAGTAGTGACTTTGTAGACTCGTCCATTTAATAAGTATGCAGCCCCGTAATCTCCTGACCCGAGGTATTTACCTCCTAGATCTTTTATTTTATCTACTTCTCTTTCAAAGTCTGGATCGTAATAAAGAATCTCTCCTAATATAACATGTGATAGTCTCATATCTCATTAGTCTAATCCTGATGTTCTACCTGCAGCTCTCTCTCTATCTAACCAAGCTGCTTTTCTGCGGTGTAGTCATCTTTTTGTTTTGTAAACTTAGGATCGATAATTTTTATTTTATCGTACCAAACAGCAGTATCGTCTATTTCAATATCGACATCTCCAAATTGCTCTATAGTTCTTTGTTTCCAAGACTCCCAATCATTTTCAGAATTAATACGTCTTGAACTATCGTCAGGATTAGGAGCAGAAAATCCATCTCCAAGGTGCTTATGTACCTCGTTATAGTTTAAACTAGATAGCTTAGCTTTTACACTTTCAGATAATATAATTTTTGTCAATTTCATTTTACTGCTTTTACACTTATAAATAGTTTATAAAAGCTCTTTCTCTTCAAATATCTCAAACTTAAAAGAAATACCTTTTTTAAATTCAGCAATGAATTCTTGAGAAGCATCAGTAATAAATTTTCTAATATCTGGTGATACGTTCTTGTACAACCCTTCATAAACCCTAGTGGTATGGTCAGTCCAATCAGGTTGAGTAGTACTGCCCCAGACTCTATATTTGTGATCTAAAGGAAAAAATCTATCCTTAATCATATGTTGCATTTGTCTCATATATGAAAAGTTTGGTGTGTAATGTCTTTTTATTCCTAAGAGCAGTAAATCTATAAAAACATCTGCTGGACAGCTTATGTTGAAACTTTCATTGTATAGGTAGTTTGCAAACCCTGGTGTAATCATATAACTATGAGCACCTAGTGCAATAAAAGCATCAGGTACTTTCAAGTGTTTGTTATACTGTTTACCTATTACTTTATTGTCAGCTCTACCCCACCAAAAACAGTTTATATCTTCTTTGTGAATATTGTTGAGTACTTTTTTAAATTCTCCGTTGCTAAATGCTGTGTTTAAAAAATAGGGAGTTAACCTAACATCATCTTCTAAAATTAAGTAGTAGTTTTCGTGAGGTAAATCTTTTATGCTTTTCCACACTTTTCTATGAGATAAAAAACAAGCTATAACGTTTTTACTTACTCCTCCTTCACCACACCAAAATTTAGTAAGTCTTCCTTCATTAATTAAACTAGAAACATCTATACTGCTACCCATAGTAGCATCTACAAACTCATAATCAAAATTAGATACATTACTCCAGTCTTCAACAAACCTTTGTCTTCTTTCTATATTGTTTGAATCGCTAATAACGAATATACCGCTAGCGCCGAATTGATGTACGCTTGGTTTCATATTAATAACTTTATCTGCCTTGACCTCTATATGGCTTCACGTAGTTTTTAGATCCTTTAGAACGGGACATTTTACTTTTAGCATGTACCCCAGGTCTCTTTTTTTTTGATGATCTCCATATAGAGCTAATGCCTCCAAATTGTTTAGCCATTATAACTCTTTTATTTTAACTTTTAACTTACCCTTTCCTTTTATAAGACGATGATAGGTCTCTTTTGGAATAAATATTTTATCTATAGGTATAGGTAGTTCGTTATCCAATTGGAACAGCCAATCAGTTTCATGCATAGCTTCGACTATTCTGTCTGCTTTATCTCTATGCCATACTAATTCAAATGGAGAAATATTCTGAGAGAATTCTCTTATAATAAAACCATCTTCTCTTATTTCAGAGTATGGTCTACCAGTAACCTGAGAAGTTCGATCCACCGCCTAATGATTTCCAGTAACGGCCAATATTACATGACCAATAACCTGCTTTAGTTTTATCTTTCTTTTGAGCACATTTATGTCTTGCAGCAAAAGAAGCTCTTGCTCCTTTCTTTTTGATCTTAACTGAAAGACCTGTATCACCGAAAGATACTTTTTTAACATTACCTTTTTTAGACTTAACATAGACGTAGAATTTTTTACTTCCACCTCTTTTAGGTTTGTTAAGTTGTACTTTTTTACCTCTATATTCAGCTTCAGGAATATAATCAACCGATGCTTTAAGCATATCGAATCCTGAGTAGTCGAAAGATTCGTTATGTATATTAACAGCTTTTCTAAACTTATCCATGTTAATAGTACCTCCAATAGACTCTACTAACTCTTTTATAAGCTCATAATCAATCATTTCATCGATTGAAGCTGCTTCATCTATTGTATCTTCATTTTCGATCATTTCATCAATCATACAGCCAATTTCAAACAATGCATTATATTTAGGAGAGACCATAGGAAGATCTAAAGGAACTTTCATACCGTTATAATCACCGTATTCACCTATATCGGTATTTTCAAGTAAATGAGTATCTTCTTCACTTAATGTGATAGAACCGTCTCTAAGCGCTTCTCTTGCCTCAGCAAATAATTGTATAAACGCATCAGAAGAATAACGGTAGACATTCTCTGATAAAGTGAGACCATTATCTAAATGGTATTGTAATGATGGTAGTCCTATGACTTCTTTTAACTGTATCATGATTAAAATATATCTGGTACAAACTGATCCATGTTAACTTTTCTAATAGCATCTAAAATAGCATCTTGATCATTTTCGTCTTCTATACCATTAATGATAATTTTAGCGAAAACTTCTGGTCCTACTTTATGTAAGATTGCCTGTAGTCCTCTTTTAGCTACTCCTAGCTCTTCGTTAACTCCATAAGTCTTACAAGGTGTTTGACCACACCCGCAGTTTTTTTCTTCGTTAAGTAAAATATCAGTTAGCTTCATTGTTAAAGTCTTTTCTGTAAAATTTTCCTAGAATATTGTCATTTATATATTGATGACTAAATGTTTCTAGTACGTCATTAATAAATAGGTGCTTACACTCGAAATATGTAAGAAGCTTCTTATTAGGTACTAAATCTAAAATCTTACGTTCAAAGTTCTCTCTTAAATCAGTTGACTCCTTAACTAACTTAATAATCTGAGGATGAGACCCGTAGTAGTCTTTCCAATCAGATTCAGTTCTTATTTTTTGCTTTAAAGGTACTCTTCCTCCAATTCCTTTTGCTTTCCTTTCTTCTCTCAAAGCTTCTAATGCTCGTTTACCGAGTCTTTTATTTCTCTCAAAGTATAGGACTTTCTTGCCAATATATTTTAGGCCTGTAGGTTTATGGCTCACTTCATAAATGAACCCATAAGTATCTTCTGGGAAGTCTGATATGTCGTTGAAGATCCTACCCTGGAAAGTCCAGGAAGGTTGTGTCATATCCATATTAATTTAGTTTTGCCGCTGAGCTATGTTCTAGTTCTTAGAATGTCTAATTTTAGCTCATCAATTTGAGACTGCTGTTGTTTAACAGCTTCAATTAATAACGCGACGATTTTCTCATAACGTACTGCTTTGTAGCCATTGTCTCTTTCAGCTACTACTTCTGGCAGCACTTTTTCGATTTCTTGAGCGATAACACCAACATCGTGACCGCTATGCTCAGAATTATTATTCCAGTCAAATTCATATCCTCCAATTTGTTTTACTTTAGATAGTGCATTTTCAATTGGTGTAACATTATCTTTTAATCTAGCATCCGAAGTATGGTATGCTGTTATATCTCCAGTTACATTCACAGAACCGCTCACGGTTAAGTTACCACCTATTGTGGTAGCTCCGTCAGCTTGAACTTTAAATGCTAATTTATCGTACGTAGTATCACTGTAGTAATCACCGTTACCAGAGATGACAGCAAAAGAATCTGTGTTGCTGTTTCCTCTAATACCTACTACTACATGTCCTTGTTCATCCCCCTGTATTAAACTACCTGATGAGCTTCCTACTAATCCAGCTATATCGGTATCAGATGGTCCGAACTCACTTATAGTTGTTCCGTTGATAGTTAGAGTATCCCCGTCAAACAGTAAATTAGACTCTCCGTTTAAAGTACTGTTCCCATTAGCAGTTAGTACTCTATTATCAGCATCATTGTTAATAGTAATTGTACCAGCAGTTAAAGATGCTAAAGAGGCAGATACAGAAGTAAAGTCTGTAAGAGCTAAGTCAGCAAATGTAGGGCTGTCTGTAGTTTGAAGTCCTGTATCAACTGCTGCTGCTGCAACACCGTTAGTAGTAAGTGCTACTTCCCCTTGTGCTGATGATGCGATAGAAGATGCAGAAACTATACCGCTTGGTATGTTAGTTAGATCTGGATAGTCTGTTGATAATCCTGATATAGTAGTGTCTAAACTTGATAGTGAAGCCGATACGCTACCCCATTGGTTGATTCTTACGTCTGAGCCTGTTATAGACTGTTCGGTTAATATACTACCTGTAAATATATGTACATCGGTTGTTGAGTCACCGAATATATTTGAACCTGAGTTATAAAGTATAGAAGATGTTACATATGTAGTATTAATCTCAGTTGCGTTAACTCTACCGGTTACTGTTAAATCTCCTGTAAAGGTATCAGTGGTATTCAGTAGATAGTTAGCAGATACCGATCCAGATAGATCAGCTATACTAGATGTAAGTACTTGAAGTGAACTAGAAATACTACCCCAGTCTTTTATAGAAATGTCAGCAGAACTAGTTAGGCTGCCTTCTATTTCTAAACTACCTGTAAAACTATGTTGATCATCTAATGTATCTCCAAATTTAGTTGACCCTGATTCAAATACAACAGATGAGTTGTTAAACTCTGTTCTCATTTCTTGAGCAGTAACTGTTCCTGTTACGGTCAAGTCCCCATCAATAGTTGCATTTCCAGTGTTAGTAAAAGATCCTACGTTGTAGAATGAACCTGTGTTTTTAAATGATGATTGTCTAAAATCATATTTAAAGTTAGCAGATGAAGTAAAATTAGCATTTGCACCCGATGGTTCGTTTCCTTCTTTAAACTGAATATGATAATCATACCCAGCAGGAGGAGTCATCGGAAGTTGTATTTCATTATTTAGAGATGCAGAAGTGTATAGGTATATTGATGTTCCGCTATATGATGCAGAATAAAAAAACGATCTAAAGTTATTGTCTAGCTCTAGATGCGTTAATGATGTACCTTTATCTCCTCTTAATGTAATTGCCATCTTACTTTTCTAATTTAGATATTCTTTCTTCTAAATCCATTATAATGCTGTTTTGTTCGTTAATAGCTTCTATAAGAAGAGGAACAATCTTAGAATAGTCTACAGAAAGATACGAATTTTTATCTTCAGAAACAACTTCCGGAAGAACTTTTTCAACTTGTTGAGCTATTACCCCAACTTGCTTTTCACTCTTATCTTTCCAATTAAAGTATACTCCTTCTATTTGACCTACCCTAGAGAGTGCATTATCTATTGGATAAATATTTTCTTTTAACCTTTCGTCAGAGTTAGATAGTAAAGCAGATGATGCTCTTATACTACCCGAAACTTCAAGGTTGTATGTTAAATCATTAACTGTATTGTTGATACCTACTTTTGAGCCGCTATAAATAAAGTCTGGTGCTCCGGCTAGGTTACCGTTGTTGTTATATTGTACATTCCATACAGTACCTGCTACAGTACCGGCAGTTAAAGGAATTCTGTGAGATGATTGATTGATAGGAACGTTTAAGCTACTAGTGTAGTGTAGGTATAAATCGCTACCTACTAGTGAGCTGGAATAAAAATAAGAACCTAAGTTCGTATCCATTTCAGCGTAGGTTAATGCAGTTCCTTTATTTGCTCTAAATTTTATCATTATAAGTCTAATTTTACAACAAAAGTCATATCACTGTTTTGGGTTTTCTGTATAGGTCTATTTGTTTTTGCCATCGCTATTAATTCATTAGCATCATTATATAAACCTATCGATGTTACATAAGGTGAAAACAAGCTGCTACTAACATTACTTGCTATCACTCCCTCTGATCCTGATTGAGCAGTAGGGTTATATGTAAAATTCATTTCAGAATCTTTTACCTTACAATGAACATTATATGTATAAATAGGTTGGTTTGATTTCCATCGCAGGATATGTCTAGAATAAGTACTTAAATATCTAGCCACGTCTGTATCTGTAATCACAGCCAGTCCTTTATTATAAATAATATCGCCTACAACTTTTCTAGGTTCTGTGTAATTAAATTCCGATCCGGAGAATATTAATGCTCCATTCCCGTCATCTATTATTTCAATTCTTTGCTGTCCTTTATCTATATCTGTATATTGATAGTCAGCTCCAGGTGCTACAGACTCGGTTACATAGGTTGATTCATCTACTACATAGTCTGCTGTATCTATAGGGTTAGAGCTATACCAATAATTTATATGCTCTATAAACTGATCCTCACCTGACATTTTATCTTGTACGTATCCATCTAAAATATATTCATCATATGAAGAAGAGAATAGTGGTTTAAACTCAAAAGTGTTTGGTACTACAAAAGTACCGAATACGTCTTTTGGTATAGATATAACTCCTACTTCTGATTTAATATCTCTTGCACCGCTAATTGTTAATGAAGTCTGTAATGAAAGATCTCTTGAACCGCTAAATAGGCCACTACCTATACCATCAGCATAAAAATTATGATTTATACTATCGTATACTAATTTTTCATATCGATTATTACGTAAGTCAGCAGGGTAAGGATAGCCGGGTGTTGAACCAGAAAACCCTCGGAGCGTTTCTATATTATAGGTAGTTAATAAGCTACCACTAGCAACCCACTGTTTACGTGCAGAGTAATCAGATACGTATACGTCTTGCCGATTCAGTTTTTTGTAGGCGCTCATTCATTAATAGTCAAGCTTAACTCTTACTAATGCCTCTTTTGTAAAATCTTTCAATAATGGTCTAGATAGCTTAGCAACAGCAAGTAGGTCGTTATTATCATTATATAATCCAACTGCGGTAATATATGATTGAGGAGAATCTATCATAACAGAATGTCTAAGTTCTCCAGACCCTGTAATCAATGAAGGGTTACTTGAATAGTTAAACTCTCCGTTTCTAGCTCTAACAAATACAAAGTTAGAAGAAATAGTTTCTTCAGACTGTATTCTAAAACTGCTTCCTCTTCTCAATAAATCATATCCTTGTTGTAGGTTACTTTTACTACCGGAGAAAATAATACTGTTTGGATTTTCATTAAGTTCTAATAGAAGTCCTCCACTTACCGGTGTAGAACCAAGTGCTTTTGCGTTTAATAATATTACTCCAACATCGGGTAATAGTTTACCGTATGACCCGTTAGATACTGTGTACCCATTGTTATTTACTGAAGTATTTACGTTACCTAAAGAACCTGATACTAGTTCGTACACTCTTCCTGCATCTGTAAAGGTCACAGTACTAGTTACTTTACTGTTATCAGTAAGTGTTTTAGTATAGGTCTGTCCGTTACTAGCTGAGTTGTGTAATACTAATGATAAAGTTCCAGGTAATAATTTTTCTTTAAATGTTGCTCTTTCAACACTTATAGCGTAAAAATGATCCGATGCTACTCCTCCAAATACGAAATCTGAATCTTCATCACCTAATACCAACGATCTATATTGTCCGTAGATAGTTGAGGATGGAGTTTTACCAGGTACGTTAGGGTTAAAATATAAGCTACCAGACCCTTTTTTGTGTCCGTAAGCAAGTGAGAATTGTACTCTAGACTCATCTAATGATGCAGTAGTTTGGTTTACATCGTAGTAATAGTCACCAGATGCTCCACCTACTTGAGTAGATGAGGTATAAAAACCAGTAAGGGTGGTTGCATTACCTGACCATACTGGTGTAGAGATTGACTCTGAACTTACTACTACGTCTTCTTGATCAAATCTTTTAAATGACATAATTAGTTAGTTTTAGTTATGGTTACAGGAATAGTTAATCTTGCTCCAGAATCTCTACCTACTACTGTTAATGTAGTTTGTAATCTAACTCTAGAACCAAATAAAGTGTTTACTGTAGTTGCAGTTAAGTTGATAGAAGTACCAATAACAGTTTTAGAAACGTTAGTTCCTATAGTTGTTGTTGTATTTAGTGCTTCAGCCTCTTCTGTGTTAATACCAACACCGTTGAACGTGTTTAGTACTCTTGTGTCTGCAATTGTAGCAGTATATCCACCCGCTTCAAATGTAGAAGTTGCACCACCAAAGTTAAGTGTTTGAGGGGTAATTGCTAATGCTTCTCCTTGTTTTAAAGTAATTGAAGAATAACCTAAACCAAGTACAGGTAGTTTTGATGTACCTCTAGGTAGGGTTGTAAGTTTATACTTCATTATAGTTGTCTCATCAGGAAATGCTTCTAATAACGGCATGTTTTCGATAGCTTCTCCGTAGAGTGCAGAACCAGAGGGATGTGATGGATTGTATAGGGTGTAATCGATCTCATCATCTGACAAAGCAAATTGAGTGATTTTGAAAGAGCCATCCCCTCTAGCTAACAGCTCTCTACCTTTTTTCGTTAAGATCGCATCCACCGTCACGATCGAATTATCTAAGTATCCCATTTTGTGTTATTGTGTTTTATATAAATATATGTTATTAATGTTTTATGAACTTCTTTGTTTTAGTACTCGCCCGTTTCTATCGGTTTCATAAACCAAACCTTTATCTACTGCGTGTATTCTTTTTTCAGTAATTTTAATTAGTTTATTACCTTGTTCCTCGTATACATAGTTACCGTCAAAATTAGTTACTGCTCCTGTGCCTGATTGTGGTATAGGGAATGCACTAGCTGTAACGAATGGTTCAGCTGAAGTTGATCCACTTCTAGCTACAGAAGTAGGTAGTCTAGTTTCGTCAAAGTAGATAGTAGCTGTATCTCCTGAAGTAGATGCTAGGATGGTCGATACGTTAGCATCTTTAGGGTATATTACTCCTTTAAAGCTAGCATACGTGTTGGATGTATAATCACCACCTATGTTACTAGTATTTTTACTTCCGTAATATCTTGCATTAGTCCATCCTGCTATTTGATAATTACTATCTTGAATAGCAGCAGCTGTTGCTGTTCCGTTTATTACAGCATCTAAATTACTAGGGTAGAGTTGGTTTGTATTTTTATCTAATTCAACTGCTATTGAGTTCAACATTGTGATATCAGCATTACCTATCAGTGCGTTGAAGTCACTATTATTAAATTTAGCAGCGAGATATGGTTCAAAAATAAACTCTACGGTCTGTATATAAGGTGTTCCTGAATTATCTACTCCTTCTAAAAACGTAAGTATGTCTACAGGGAATACTCTAATATGATAATATCCTGCTCTTTTAGTAACCTGGTCTACATTACATACAGCTTCTGAACCTCCAAAGTCAAATCTTATTTTTGTAACAGCAGAAAGTGTTTGTTCTAATTGTACTGCATTAGCACTTTGGAAAGGTATAGTAAGTCCTAAAATTCTGTATGGCGGAAATAAACCGTCAGCTAAATAGTATTCTTTAAAATTAGGTCCTGTACCTACTCCGCTTAGCTCTTTATCATAAGAAAAAGAACCTGAAGCTCCATACTTGTTAGAAGGCAGCTCATACGATCCTGTACTTATACTACTACTGTAGAGTAAGTTTACATTTCCTTCTCCGTAGGAGACTGGGTTTGTATTTTTAAATTCTAACTCTGTCATGCTTCAAATTTTGCATAAAATGTTGTAACTCCTGCAAACGATCCTGAGGTTACTGATAGGGTATTACCGGATGATGCTGGTTGTAACTCAGTTCCATTTGCATCATACCACCCGACAAAATGATCAGGATATCCGTCTATAGCCTCTACAATAAACTGTCCGTATTGATTCCAGTTTTGACTATGTACAAAGCTACCTGTTGCCGCTACTACAGTTGGGTATACCATCGACACAGCATCAACTGTTCCGTATGTACCTGTGTTAGTTGCTCCGTCAACTCCATCTATCAATGTAGCTATTCTATAGTTTATTCTATTTGCTGGTTCAGTACTAAAATGAGCATAGTAGTGATCAATAGTTATGTTCGTATCACTATAAATAGTTAACGTACTACCAGTTTGTATAAGTGTGTCTGTTATATCGCTTGGTCCGTCGTACCATCCTTCAAAGTAGTAAGGGTATGTAGGAGCCCCAACTGCGTTTATAAATTGATATGTATCGAAATCTACTGATGCAGATATAGTGTTTTGTGATGCTGCTATAGTGCTTGGGTAAGTAGAAGATACTGTTCCAGGACCAACAGGAGAGAATTGGAAAAACTCTCCAACCTTAGTTACCTCTAATATGATATCACACGCAAGTGGTATAGGTAGTGAGAAGTTAAAAGCTCTTAAAGAGAACTGAGCGATAGGTTGAGCTTGGTTTTTAAAATTGTTTGCTTTATTCAACTCACCGTCAGAGGCAACCAATAAAGAACCGCTAAACTCTCCGGTATACCTTGGGCTTTCGTCTATAGTATCTCTTGGTACTAATCCTATAGGTGACATGAAACTAGCAGAGTAGTTAGTTGTAAACGGTACTTTAGGAGTCATATCAAATGCTCCTGCTGAAGATCCTGTTATAGGGTCGATAGTTAAGCTACCAGTATATATGGTGTTTTCGTAACTAACTTGTACTTGTTTGATTTTACTTCTATGTAGTAGGTGAGACTTTACTACAACACCTGTGTTAATATTAGATCTAGCAGGAATAAATTCTTTTATCGTTCTAAAAATAGAATTATCAAAAAATTTAACTAATCTAATAAAATCTGCTACAGTTCTAAATGCAGTGAATGGAGCATCATTCCAATTCCAGTTTGCATTTTCCCAGTTTTGAGTAACGTTGTTCCAATAGTTAAGGACACTTCCGTCTTCTTCTCCTTGTATTACTGCTTGTGCTAATCTATTGAGCGTTAGGTATTTTGTTTCGTAATTATCTCTAGGGTCTCCAATATATTGATCGTAATCAAAGCTCGCACTAAGTCTTGTTTGAATTATATCGTTTGTAGTATCTGATATATCAAATCCTACCTCTACTGTATGAACATCATCAGAATAAACATATGTCTTATCTACAATAGAACTGTAGAGAGACAGAGTGCTTCCGCTAACTAAACTTCCTGTATTATCAAGTCTTACTTTATCGAAAGAACTTGTTACTGCTTGTTGACTAGAGAAATGTCTATTACTGTCAATTGCTGTTCCACCAAACTGCTTTATAGTAAGAATATTATCAGGTATACCAAAACAGTTTATTAATGCTCTTAATCCTCTATGGGTACCTTTTCCTTTAGTAATAAATGGTATATTGTGATAAATTCTTTTGTATACCTCTTTTTGGTAATTATCAAGAGGCATTGGTTGTAAGTGTTCTAAACCACTACCAGAGGTAATCTGTTGGTATGTAGAAATAACTTCATTAATACTTCCTGAGTCGTAGTTCTGTCCAGTATAGGCTGAAAATAGGTTTTCTAAGTTCTTATTACTATTGTATAACTTAACACCAAAGCTTTCTACTGCTGTTCTAACTATGTCTTTAGATATACCAAAATTTAATCTGTTATCAGCATCGTATTTATTTGAAACGGATTTAAAGTATATCCATAAGTTATCAAAATGTTGTCCTAGCATATGGACAAACATTAATAAAGGTTCGTTAGCAGAATCTTCTCTTAGGTAAGTAGGAACTGCATTAGTTAGTACATCGTAGTTAGTAACGTCAAAATTAGATGCAGATGTTAGCTGATTATTAAACCAACTAATTGACTCGTTAGTACTGCTTCTCTGATTATAATACGGTGCTTTACTATTAGATTTAGGCCATGAGTAAGAGCTGCTTTCGTAGTAAAGGTATCTGTCGTAGTGGTCAAAGTTTTTAACTATGCCTTCTACTAACCCATCGTAGTATTCTGTACTACCTGATATACCTAGCTTATTGTATCCTGTGCTTTTAATAGATGCTTTACTGTCTTCGTAACTGTGAATTAGGTCTAATTTATATTTAAAGTTACGTAATCTTTCCTCAGCACTAGAAAAGTGTATAAAGTCAGAGTAGTTAGAGTGATCTACACTTATTTGAGCACCTTTTTCATTAAATAGAGAATATAGTTGATAGTAAGAGCCGGTGACAGGGTAGCTAAAAAGCTGATCATAGTTAAAAAACTCAGTAGGGTTTTCATCATCTTTAAGTACTTCTATATCAAAGTTTGGACCTTTAAGGTAGGGTACTTTTATTTCTTCTACTATTTCTTTTAGTTCAACTTGAAACTGTACTGAATCAGCTACTATTTCTAAAACTGTACATATATCCTTTACTCCTAATGTTTGTGGTAGAGGTTCATAAAGCTTTACTACAATAGATTGTCCGTCTTCATATTCTAATGAATCTACATTTAATGCAGTAAGTACAGTATTATTACCAAAATTAAGTTTAAACTCCTGAAAGTAGGGATTGTTTTGTAATCTATTTTTAGCTGACTTGACAAGGTTCGGTATATTGACGTCAGGTATTTCAAGTGTAAGAAGCTGTAATTCTGTTCTATCAGCAGATATATTTTCTATAAAATACCTTGTCGGTACATTTTTTTTATTTAATAGATCTGAAAAAAAGTTATATTTTAAAATTACATCACCGTTTGAGAAGCCGTTCTGAACAGCATCTAGTTCTGGTGAAAGCTGTATATTAGATGCTCCTTCTTGTCCTGCACCTGCTGCTAATAATGACTGAGCAGATCCTTTATAATTTAGCTGAGATTTTAATAGTTCTTCTTCAACTGTATAGATATGTAGGTCTATAAAGTCTTTGGATGAATCAAAAGTATTTGATATAGAGTAAGGCCCAACAAGAATTTCATCTTTTTCTTCCAAAGATGTATTCTCAATATTTAATTGGGTTACTATATATTTACTATTCTCCACCACCGCCTTGTAATGTTGCGTTTTCTATTGTTAAATCTATATTTTCTTGATTAGCCTCTAAAAGCTGTTGTCTTAAATCAGCTATTTCATCTAATAGTGGTTGTATGTCTACTAAAGCATCTTGAATGTTTAATAGCTCACTGCTTCTTTCAACTAAGTATTCGTGTGATTTTTCATCCCCGTTTATAGCAATTTCTAAATATAGATCTTCATAGTCTTTGAAAAACTCATCTATAGTTTTAGATATAGCGACGGGTTCAGGTTGCTTAAATGTACTAAACGAGCTGTCTACTACTTTCCCGAAAGCGTCTTTCTTATATACGGTTTTTTGAATTTTTATATCCTTAGCCATTTCTAACCACCTTAAATACGTTATTATTATCTATTACGACATTACTATCTGCAAGTGTTGTTTTTAAAAGTAATCTATAATATCTTTCTGGTTGTAGTACATCCATATAGACATCAAAATAGCTACTAGTATTATCAGCACTAACTTTAGTATAAGAAGTGTCGAAATCGATTATCATTTCTTCACTATATTCGTCTTTAATAGCCCAATACGTATTTTGAGGTAGTTTATACTCTGTAAGGTATATAGAACCTGTTGTAAATGATCTTGTAGGGTATTTAGGTCTTGCTGATAATCTAAATCTTACTTTATCAGAATCTACATATTTACCCTTATGATTCTTAATTGAGATAGTAGCTATATCTGTGCTCAGTTCAGTTAGACTACTACTATAAGAAGAGTCATCCCACTTAAATTCTAAGTACGGTGGGAAAATTGTATTTGTATCAACCCCGAAGTATTGTAGTTTTATTGACGATGTAGTTTCATTTTCTTGACTGTCTTGTAACTTTATTAATTGACCATGATTAGTAATAGATCCAGAGTATACTGCATCTATGAATGGTGTAACGTTTATGTTCAGTTCATGGTCAGAGTCCATCAAATGTCTTTGCTCACTAGAGTATGAACCAGAAATATAGTCACCTCCTAGAGAAGTCCATTGACCTGTAGCTCCTGCTAGTCTATGCTTCCAGGTAGCACCTGTTGTATTGATAGGATTATCCGCAACTCTACCTGTACCGTTATCCCATGAGGATGAGATAGGGTGACATTGTAGTAGGTAATCCGTCGGTAGTTCACTTACGTTAGCTAGAGTAAAGTGTAAAGAAGCGGAATAGGGGCCGGATACTTTAGTGTTGATAGCACTAGTTATGTCTCGATCTTTGAATTTAGTTAGTATCCGGCTTGAGCGTCCTATTCCATCGTCATCAGGGTATGAACGAATCTCTATTATCTCATCTAAACCAGCATTACCGTATTGCCCGGCTGTGTTAGGTTTAGACCAGATTGTAGTGTCTTTTTCAGGATATATTCTATATACTGCCATATTATAAAGTTGTTACTCTTCCTTCTATATCTTGATTAGGGTACTTAACTTCAAAACAACAAGGGTCAAATGAAGGGTAAAGTACGTTATTTTTTGTTGCTCCGTTGATATCGTATCCATATTCAGAATACCTACCTCCGGCTTTATTAGTTATGATTACAGATTTTACTGTCTGTACTCCTTTTACTTTGTCAAGTAAAGTATATAAGTTTGAAATATTGATAGGTTGATTAATTGTCAGTTTATCTCTATCAAACTCACTTTTCATTTTTTCTGTACATGCAAGTAGCACGTCTCTTGATTGGTAATTAGGAAGCGTTACTATTTCAAATTTAACTCCTATATTAACAATAAACGCATCTTTTATATCAACCGCATCAGTCATAATCATAAACTGGGATAGATACGTTTTTAGGTTGGTTTTAAGTGAGTTGGTTGCTGGTACTAGATGTCCTAAGTTATTATATGCAAGGACATAAAGAGAAAGAGCTAGTCTGTTATCACTTAATACTGTTTCGGTACTTCTAGTAGACGAGTCTTGAGTTACGTATGCTTTTGCTATACTTCCATATTTAGGAGGAAGTGCTAGTGTTCTTACTGTATAATCCTGAAGAGTAACTGTACGTTGTTGTTCTGCAAAAGATCTTAAAGAGTTTTCTCTCAATTCTTGTACAGTATCACCATCTCTACCACCTTGTGCAGGTTTTGGATTATTAAATGCAAGAGATGAAAGTTTAGATGTATCTACTCCAGAGGTGGTTACTGCATCAATACTTGTTATCGTGTTGGCAGGTGCGTTAGCTTGTACACCGCCTCCAGTTAAGTATCTTATAGTTAGTGTTGTATTACTAGGAGCTAATCCGTATGATTTAGTAAATAAGAAGTTCGATGGGTCATAAGCCCAGTCTATTCTTTTTACTCCTTGTTGAGTACCGTATCCAATAGCTGTAGGGTTAGGTAAGAACTCATTATCATCTTCAGTACTTATACCTGATCCAAACTGTACTTGTAGTACTCCTTGAGATGTAAATCTAGTTACAAATCTTCTAGATACTTTTTTAAGTTTTAATAAATTAGGTGCTTGTGATTTATCTAATGCAGTATTAGTTTCACTAACAAAAACTGTATCCTGTCCTAAGAAAGGTACTTCGTACCAAATGTTACCGTCACTGTCTGTAATATCAACTATACCTATTATATTGTCATCAGAAATGTCTACTGTTGCAAATTTTTGTGATGTTGTGTAAGAAACACTTTTGGTCTTAATTTTACCTGAGGTTGCTGTAGCATATTTTTTTAGAAGAAACTCTGATGGTTCATTATTAGTTAATGTAGCTACTGTTATCTCTGTTGGGTCATATGAACTAGAAAAAGTAAAGTCTACTTTATCATCTAATACAAACACTTGCTGACCTTTAGCCGTAGATTTAATTGTACTGTTTTCTGAAATTATAAGAGCTTGGTCTAAGTTAGGTTTATTATCAGTTCCTACTGCGTCTACCTTTTGAGTTATTTCTAAGTTAGCTTTTGCTACTGTTGTTACTTTAGGTCTATATCCCATCATATATGCTAACGCATATAGGTTGCCAGGATTTTTTGCATGTTGTAAGAATGTTTCTTGTAACTGATTGTCTTGATAAAAAGATAGTACATCCCCAACATATGCGGCCATTTCTATAAACATAAGTCCAGGAGACGAAGGGCCAAAGTCGTTATATGCATCAGGGAAGTATGCTTTTGCATACTCAATCAGCTGTGACTTAAAGTCGTCAAAGTTTCTGTTAATGTATCTTATGTCTCTAGTTTCTGCCATTATGCTTCTATATTAATAAGAAGTTCGTCTTCTATATTTGTATCGCTTATTCTATATGATAAATAAAACGAAATTAAATTATTATCCGGATTTGAGTTTACTTGCATATCTATTTTTTCTACTCTAGGGAAATAAACTTCTAATGCAGTATCTACTACTCCTTCAATATCAGACTCAGTATTACTGTTTATCTGTTCAAACAACTTTTCTCTTAATGAGCTACCGAAAGTTGGATTAAGGTATCTTTCGCCTCTATTAGTTAAAAAAAAGTTAATTAAATTATTTTTTATAGCATCTTTAGTTTGATAGTTAGAAGCAAAGACGTTTTTAGCAGAGAAAGGTATCTCTACACCTACAGCTTTTCTTGGCTGTAAATCTAATGGGTCTATTCTTTTAACTTCAAATGCCATTATCCTTTAATTCTAGTTTTATCTTTTTCCATTGCAGCGTCTAATATTGCTTTAGCTTTATTCATGAAAGGTAGCTTAGTAATATCTATACCTGGTAATGGAGCTTCTGTTAGTCCCATTTTAGTAGCTGTTTGAGATGCAAAGTTAGGTGCAGTCGGTGGTTGAGTCCCCATAACATTACCGTAATCTTCTCTGGTCATACTCTGTTTAGTAGCAGCTAGCATTTCTTCTAATGGAACCGTTCCAGTGTTCATTTTACCTACAGACCAAGATCTTTTCAAATCTTTTTGTTTAACAGCAGTATACCCGCCTATCTTGTCTGCTTTGTATAGGTTTACGTTCTTATCTGGTTTAGAGGCGTATTCGACAGCTTCGTTTAACATGTCTTGTAACTCCTCCTTAACAGCAGTACGCACTTCTTCTCTAATAATTTTACGTAATTGATCGAGTTTCATATATATAAATAGTTAAGTTAAGAAAGTTGATTGTCTATTCTAAATTTTATTTCGTCTAATAGTACATCTTTTGATGAACTAAAAGAAGAAGGTCCTTTTAATCTTGTTTTACCGTCTTTAATTGCTATAGCAAAATGCTTAGGAGCTAAAGCAGGTGAGTTGGAATCTCTAACGATTCTCAACGTGTATCCCTTATAGGTGAAGTCGCCTACAGATGTTGCTTCAGATTCAGTAGTTACTAAGTCTTCGTTAATGTCTGATAGTGCTTCCTTTAAGTCTTCTAGTTCCTCAACAGATAAATCTGTAGATTGAGCTAGTCCGTCAGAAATAGCGTTAAGTCTGTCTGAAATGTTATTAAGAGCGTTTTCAAACTGAGCTAAAGCTACTGCTTTACCAGTTAAACCTCCTGGTTTAAGTGATTCGTTTTCATTAATAGTTATCTTGTTGCCATCAAAAACTCCTATTTCTTTACCTGTAATTTCTTTTGTTTCACCTAAATCGGTTTTATAGGTACCGGGAGGAGTTAACCTAAATGCATCACCTTCGTCTAAATTTTCTATTTTTATATCATCTATGTTGATAGACCCTTTAAGGTTCACATCGATCCCTAGTTTATTACTAAGGTCTAGTTTAAGTTGTTCTGATGCAGGCCTACTACTATCCTTTTCCAGTGTTAATGAGCCTAATGTAGAGGTAATTAAATTTCCGTCTTTATCTAAAAGCCCTAGTTTACCGGCTTGTTCTTTTGTTAACTTCTCTTCTAGTACTTGATTTATTTTACAAGCTTTAACTGGGGTTTCTAAGTCTTTAATTCTAGAAGCTACTGTAGCTGATGCTATGTCAATTTGTTTAAGGGATAGTTCTATAGCATCAACGGTTATTTCTGCTGATGCAATAAACTCTTTTAGTAGGTTCATAGTATCGGCAAACTTGGTTGTAAATTTAGCTGGTTGTGCAAATATTAAACCACCAGGAGGGCCTGGGGGAATACCGATAGCTTGTGGTATAGGTAGTGTAAGTATAATTTTAAGAGCTGCTTTCAATCCAGATACCGGTGCTTTTATTGAAGGCGGTATAGATTTAAACTTTGCTACATTACTAACTAAAGTTCCGGATAGTGAGCTTAATCCTTTAAGCTGTGATTCTACTTTTTTAAGCTCATCAGGTGGTGGACACCCTTTAGCTCTCATTTTGTTAGTAGCTTGAGTTACGGTCTTGTAAGCCTTAGCAATAATCACACCTTGAGCTTTACCGATTTGATTACCGATAGCTCCATGTAATTTAGGTGGTTTAAACTTTTCAAACGGCATACTACTCTGTAAATACTTTTAATGAATCTAAGTCGTCTATAGCTTTTTTAATCTGTGCTAGTGGAGCAGCCATAGAAGCTCCATGTGTCTTGATTTGTGTTAATCCTGCTGCAGAGGATCCTGCCGGTGCTACTGCTGCTAATGCTTTACCTAACCTTTCTAATTCAGATAATAATTGTTTCATCCAGTCTTGAGTTGTTGCCCCAAGTAGTACTGGTTCTCTTTCATTAAATGCTTCTGTTCCAAGATAAACCTTAGTAGCATCAAGAGCTACATACTCTTCACCGTCCCAAGAAACTGTCTTGGCGTTTCCTCCAATCGCTTCAGTTCCCGATAGTAGTATACTTTCTTCTTTTGCGTTAAAGAATAGTCTCCCTGAGTTAATAAGAACTTGAGCACCTTGATATGCGTCTGCTTTATCTGGTTCGCTATCCCATGCATCTCTTTTTTCATTAGCTTGTGTTAGCTTTACTGTATGATCTTCAACCATGTATATAGATGCCGGGTCATCGTCTATGTTTTCAATCACCGGTGTGCTTGGGTCACCTCCAGGTTTTCCGTTACTGATTATGGTAATTGGTTTTTGATCATTTACTTCTACAAATTTTTTCTCAAAATCAGTTCCAGTAAATCTTAAAGTTTGTCCTTGTCTACCTTCTATAATAACATCTCCTTGAGATGGCAATAGTGGGGCTACATTAGATTTATCTTCAAAGTTATACCCTAAATCAGGTTCGCCTGGGTTTTGTAGTTGATCTGGCCATGCGTTATGATGTGGGTTGTTCCAAAGGTTTATTACAGTTTTGTAATAGTACCTTGTATTTCGTACTTGTCCATCCTCTCCTCTATCTAAAGATGGAGCAGGCGTTACGAATACTATTTCGTTTAACAGTGGGTAGTTTTTAAAATTACTATCAATAGGGTAAGCAACTTCTAATATAGTAGGATCTGATTCATCTACCTTTAGGTGTAAGGGTCTAAATTTAATTGCTCCAAGAGCTTCAGACGCTTCTAATGAACCATCAGACACTTCAGGGTGTTGGTCGTTAAGTATTATATCAACAACTCTTGCAGGAAACTGTATAAGTTCCTGAGCTGTAGAGGTTGATTTATCCTTTACTATATTACTAAGTCCTAAGCTGTTAATCTTCACTTTCTGTATCTTCTCCTTTAACTTCTTCTAATCTCTCTTCATTTTCTTCCATATCTGCAAGAAGGTCTGCTAATTCTGATGGATCGAACATATCTCCGTCTCCTCCTTTAGCTTGGACAGCTTCTATTCTCTGTATAATTGCAGCCATTTTAATTAGGTGTTCATCGTTCTTTACACCTATTTCCATATACTCTTTAATCATAGGTACTATGAGAGTAGCGTCTCCTATATTTTCTATAAGAGGTTTTAGCTCAGATATTAAAGCAGAAACCTGAGTTCTTGTTTTAGTAGAGTTGTCGTGTATCTCTTGGAAAAGGTCAGATAGTTTCTTGTCGCCAAAAATTGTCTTATCTAGTGCCATAATATTTTATTTATAAATATCTTAGTTGGCAGTATATTCTTCAAAATGACCTTCATCGTAGGCTTTTTGATATTTTGTATAAAACGTTTGTTTGAGTTTGGATATAACTCTAGTAAGATGAGGGGTTTCGCAGTCTGTCATTTCTCTTATATAGATATAAAGAGCTTTTTTCTTAAATATTTCTAAATCGTGTCGGGTTTTAAAAATAGTTAAAACTGCGTCTGCTATCTTTTTTTCGTTCTGTCTTGTAAAATGTTCATCTATAACTAGGTATTGCTCATCTACCCACTCGTCTATAAAATTACTTAGTACCTGCTCATACCCTTCTTTTCTTTCTTCAGATGGATCATATGATTCTTGAATATCGTCGAAGGAGCCTATCTGTTTAAGCTTCTTATAATTCTTATTGTTGTAGTTTATTAACCACCTCTTTACTATAGTGCCAAAATAAGAATACGCTTTTGCACCATTTGTAGGATCGAATTTATCTATTTTCTCCTCTAAAAGGACTGTTACAACTTCATGCTTTAAGTCTTCTATCTGTTCTACGTCTGTATAGTAGAACTTAAAGGTGTGTATAATGTTCTCTGCTAACTTATAAAAAGGAAAGTAAATGTGTTCTGTAAATATTTTAGCTCGATAATCTGAATCGGTTGAGTTATTATATTTTACAATGTAGTCTTCTGTCTCTTTAGTAAAGTAGTTATTGCTGCTTTTCTTTCTCGCCATAATTTTCCGGGAGCATGTATCGGTCTAGCTCTTCTTGTACTAGTTTCATTTGTTCAAAGAAATAACCGACCTCATCATCTGCCTGGAATACCCCACTCTCGTCGAGACTTTTAAGGTGCTTTTTTGAATCCCCAATTATGTCTGAGATATTCTGAAGGTAAGTTGTTTGATCAACTGTTACATCTTCATATTTCTCTACTTTAATCATGAGATTGCGAATTATGTATATTAAAATTAATAATACAATAGATAATATAGTAATTATAATTTCTGTTACCAACATTTTTTAAATATTTTTTAACATATTAGCTAATCCTGGAGAAGAATTTACTCTCTTACCCGTAGAGGATTGCGATTTTTTAGCTTTAGGTATAGTAGTACCGCCTGCTCTCTTCCACATATCATACTCTACCTTAGAAGCTAGAAAGTCTGCGGAGTGAAGAACCGATACTATTGATGTTTTTTGTCTAGAGCTTTCAACGTTACTGAAAAAGTACGCTTCATTAGCTTTATCAAACACACCATCATGTAGTCTAATACCTAACCACTCTTTTTGATTAACTTTTATACCGAATTTCTGTAAGATAAATAAAGATCTGTCTGGGATAAGCATAAAGTCTAATTCTGGATTGTAGGTATACATCTCTGAAAGCTTATCTTGTCTCCATTTATCCGTCTGAGGTATATAGTTAGGTATGTCTCCATTACCTAGTTTACCTAGATCATGGAATAATGCAGCAAAGACTAACTCCTCTTCGGTAAAATCTACTTCTCCTCCCATTTCGGCGTACAACTTCATTTGCTTCACTGCATATTCCACTACTCTATTGACATGATCCACATACCCACCTGCGTATGCACTATGAAACCAACTTTTAGAACTGGCGGGTGCTATAACATATTCGTCTCCTATGTGAGATATCATATCAAGAACTGCTTGTTTTCGTTCGGTGATATAGTGTTCGACTATTTTTAAGTGTTTATCGTAATTTTTTTGTATTTGTTCTGCTTGTAACATTTAGCTAGGTGTTTAATATGATACGCCTTTTTTAATATACATATATCTTATATATTTTTATATATTTATATATCTATATATTTTAATATCTTATAAATAATATATCTTTATATAATCTATATATTGAAGATATATAAAATTTTGCAGAAAGGCAACTATTTTATAATAAATTTTTCAACAAAGTTCTCTCTACTTAAAATTTCACTTCCTAAATCCCATTTTACCTTCATGAATATAGTAATGGTATCTCCAATCACTGTAGGAGGAAAAGGCCCAACAACTCTTCGAGTAGTAAACCTTCCAACTTCATCATCACTAAAGTAAATTCTAGTATCATTCTGTACAACGGGTACAATAGTGCCTTCAAACTGACTTAAATATATTGTTGTATTTTCATAAGGTATAGGAGTACCGTCATAAGTCCATAAACCTAAGTAGGGTCTATAGAGAGGGATAGTAAAAGCAACAGAGTCACTTAATACGAAATACGTATCTGTGTCGAACTCCGCCTGTACTACTGGTTCATCGTTATACCAATACTGTCTTGAAGTACGTGTAGCTTCAATATCCATATTAAAATAAGGATAATACTCTCTTGTCCAATCTAAAGTTGCATGATAATAACCATTTTCATCTTTTTGAAAAGGAGCTAAAACAACTGCATCACAATCTCCTGTTTCGCAAGGGGGTTGATCGAGGGGGTCGATGGAGCATGAGGTGAGTATAAGGACAAAGGCGAGCGTCGCGCGCAAACGCGCAAGTTTTCCCGCGATTTTCTTCTTAATACATGGAGTTAATATCTTAATTAGTTCTCCAGTAGGGTTATGAGATAGTTTAGCTTTTGTATCTCTACTAAATGATTTCATCAGATTCCATTTTATAAGGTTGGCCTATTCTTTCTACAACAGACTTAGCTTCTTCTACAGATAAGGTAAAGAACTCTTTTCTATTATTTACTCTAAATCCTTCTATTTGTAGGTAATTGTGTATTTCTTTCTCTAAATCGTGAGCATTAAAACAAGGATAAGCCCATTCTACTACGAAGTCTTGAGCTACTCCAGTAGCACTATTAATTTGTTTAACCCTTTCAGACGGTTTATTCTTTGTATAACCTATCTTTACCAAGCCTGGCATCGTTTCATTAGTTAATACATATATCCATTGACTTCCAGCCATACCCTTCGGGATAGATAACTTACGCTTTCTATTAGTGTAGTAAGTCACATCTTCCCAGCCTTCGGCTGACTTCTGAGGATCAGTAGAAGGTGTAAGCGTAAAATATACGGCCTCTGCGCCGGTTTGATCATCAGAGACTTTGATTAACTCTTGAGCTTCTTTTATACTAATTCTTTTTACTCCCACGTCTCTTAGGTTTAATATGTTGTCTAAACCCTAGTACAGGTTTATGTTGAACTTTATCTATAATAGTTTTAAGCATAACCTCTCTATTATTGATCATTCCTTTAGTAAGTTCTAATGTTTCTAAATCGTATTCGTTTGCAACCCAATCCTTGAACAGGTAGGTAAGTACTTTAGATTTTAATTTATCTATAATCATAACCTTTATTTAATACTTAAATATACGAAAAAAAATGCAGACTAACAACTTTTTTATGGTATTTCTATACCGGTGCTTTTTAGTAAGCCTTGAGTTATTATCTCATGTGAAAGTAAATCTATATAATTCTTTATAACAGAACACTTCTCATACTCTTCTAAATCTTGATAGAAGTATAATAAGTCACTTAAACCTTTTTGTATATTAACAGATTCAAAAGCTTCACCTATTTTGTATATAGTATCAAACTTATCATTAGGTATTCTATTTAAATAACCAAAAAGCTTATTATAGTATTTATACTTTATTAGCTTTCTTACACGTTTATAATCTTCTGGGTATGTTCTTATATACATACCATCCATTATATACCAATTCTCTACACCTCTTAGAACCATTCCCATTAGCACATACGGATTTTCTAATAACTCTTCAACGTTATTTTCTTTGTAGATCTCCTCATCCCCAGCCTCAAAGATGGAGAATAGTGTATGTGGGTCCATCTGCTTCATATTTGATAAATAGTAGTTGGTTCTAAACTTGTTATTTCTTATATTTATTTATATAAGGAGTTTTTATGTCAGCTATTGAAGATATAGTATGGGAAGCACACGAGCTTGGAGTGAGGACCGAGCTTTTCAAACACGTTACAGCAATTAGGGAAGAAAAACCTAATATAGAGTTGCAACTGGCGTATGATCTTGCTTTATCTAAAGTTAAGGAAAAGATAAATGGTACAAGTACATAGAAAATTTTTAGATTATGACTGGTGTAGTGATCTTATTGAGAATTATAAAGAACATTTTACCAGTAATAATAGATTAGACCAAAGACAGTCCAGATACGGAACTAATGTATTTACACTTCCACCAGAAACCCCCCTATATAAAGAAATTTCCGCAAAATTTTCCCCCCTAGTTGGGTATGAACACACCATTACTTGGATCAATATAACCGTATATGAAGAAGGGAGCAAACTACCTAAGCATATAGATACTGATAGCTCTTTCACTTTTGTAGCTAGTTTGAACGAAAATTACGAAGGAGGAAGGTTTGTTGTGAGCACTAGCAAGGAAAAAATTACCCTAAATCAAGGAGACCTACTAACTTTTAACGGCAACTCTGTGTATCATAGTGTAGAAACCATTACAAAAGGAAGGAGATTCTCTTTAAACATGTGGACTGTCCCTAAAAACCCACAATTATTATGAAAACTATAGCGGTTTATGGATGCTCCCACTCATCTGATGATTTTGGAGCAGTAGGAAACACTAAAGGTAAGCCTTGGTGTAAACATTTAGCGGAAAAATTCGACTTCAAACTAATACAACGAGCGTCTCCCGGAGCAAATGTAGGAATGTACATCGATAAACTGCTATATGACCTGGAAGAACACGAAATCGACGGTGTAATATGTCAAATTTCTGGTGCGACAAGGTTAACTCTTGGGTTTAGACACTGGGATAACAAGGAATGGCAGTGGGAAGAGGATAAAGAACACAATGGAGCAAGGGTCAAACACATAGGAATGTATACTTGGCATAATATTCAAAGCGATAAGAAGTTCGGAACCCCATTTATGGACCACTTTAAGCCAAACTACCCGACTCAAAACATACACAAGTTTATTTTTAGGGAAATTGCTCTGTCGAATTGGATGAAAAACTATTCAAACCAAAATCTTATGAACTTTATCACTATTTGCAACAAGTTCAACAAGAAACTTTTAGCTTTCTCATGGAATGAACCGTTGAAAAGCAGTTATCTACTACCTCAATACCGATGGATACTTGACGATGTTACCTATATAGAGCAAAATTGCATGAATGAAGGAGGATTTTTTGAAGAAAACAACATTTCACCCGTTCCCGGTGATGGACACTATGATTCTGAAGCACATTTGAGGCTTTGTAACGAATATTTAAGTGGTACATTTGAAAAATGGTATAATTCTCTATGAAAATTGTAAGAGCACTTTGGGGAAGACGTTTAGAATTCCATTATAGTAAAGAAATACCCTCAAAACCCATGTTTGATGAAGTTGTTTACGTATGGGGACGGGTAAATTATGAATATTTAACTAAATTAGGTTATAATTGTAGGTACCAAAATGATAGTCTCGAACAAACCTTTGTCTATAAACTACAAGCTTTAGATTTAGCTCATAGAGAATTTGGCGAAATTTTATTTTTGGATTGGGATATAAAAACCCCCCTTTTGTTAGATGAGATTTTACAATTAAAATTTCCTAACCCGTGTATGCCCCTATATTCATACCCTAAAAACTATACTTTTCCTGGAATGGAAGAGAAAGTAAAAGAAGATATTGTGAAATATAGCTGGAACCTAAGAGATACAGATGTTTTACCAAATGCCTGTCTTATATACTTCAGAGATTTTAACTTAGGTAAAGAATTAATTGATATACATAACAAATATAACTTCAGTACACTTATAGAAGAGTTTGCATTTTATGTCTGGACTAACAGTACATTAGATGAATATATAGATAAGTACGATTGCCCATATATGTACGGAAGAGAGAGTGATCAAACATTTCCTAAATGGACTATAGTAGACGGTAAGCCTGTTAATATAAAACAGAAGATTATAGAAAAGCTAAATAACTATATAGGTCCTAAAGAATCTAAGTTCATACACTATTAATATATAAATATATATTACTATATCTAGAGATCTAGCATCTCGATGCTGATAGGTATGGAATTTTCACGCATATAACCAACCCGTAAGGGAACTTTACTGGCAGTGTTATGGCAAGGTTATATCACCGTACGGTCTAGGTTTGGTCAGAATTCCGGAAGTCTAGCCACAAGGACAAAATATCCAAAGAGAAAAGTATAGAAGGTAGAACACTAGAGCTATAAATAAGAATGATGTAATAAGCTCCCAGTTACGCCTTATAGGCCTTATAATAGATTTAAACAACTTCATATTGGTCTACTTTATTAAATTGATATAGGTTAAAGGTATATGTAGTCTTCTGGGACATCATATCATATGTATATCCTCTCATGGTAGTCTTACCTATCTTATCTATATTCATACCACTAAAGCTATTCCATATACTATAGGACATCTCATCCTTATAGTCACTATAGGCTCTTATCTTGAATATCTTAGGCTTACCATTGCGGTCCTTACCGTAAGATAGCTCTACTGACTCGTCTTTCTTTAATGATTTAATTAGATCTAGTATGGTCTTACTAGCCTTTACCTTGTCCTGATATGTCATAACCTTTATTTTAATACTTAAATATACGAAAAATATGGCAGGGAGGCAACTATTTACACAATTATTTTTGTCTATATAGAGAAAAAACGAAGAGGGAGACAGACAGCCCTGATAACTCTCTATGATTTCTAACACATTACCTACGGTTTCTCCTACACATTATATATGTTTATATCTATATAGCTTTATATGAATATATACACTAGCCATATATGGTAGTCGTTAGTGGATAAGTAGGAGTGTATACGTTTATCTCCATATGATAGCCTTTATCTACCGTTAGTTCTTATTGGTTATGATATAGAGTATTTGTCAAAGCCGTACCCTCTTAGATACGTATATTCCCAGACTATCTCCTTTATTGTCCTTTACCTCTTTTTATGGTAGAGAGGGTGGAAAGGTCGGAGAAAATGCGCGTGGCCCCTTCGGGGGCGAGAGAGAAAACGCCCCCTCCGCACAAGAAAAAAGCCCCTTGAGGGGGCTAATCTTTTTACATGCTTTTGTTTCTTCCATGTAACGTTTTAAGAAACGTTCAAAACTAATGTGAGTTTATGCTCCGTACTCTGCTTGTGCTTCATACTCCGCAGGCCAGTCCTCATGTACAGCACTTGCTATTACAGTATGTCCATCACCTGCTAATGTATCAGCAAAGCTAGCAACAGCAGCATCCTTGTCTGCTTTCTCACAAGAGATAGTCTTCTTTACGAATGATCCATCTCCAAGCTCAAATAATAATTTAAAATTTGCCATAATAATTCGAATTTTAGGTTATGTAATTACTCTTATAAATAGCAATTTAAAACTTACCCCAGCCTGTTCTTCCTTCTAAATAGTTCTTAGAAGCTATTGTAAGACCTCTCCATATGTCCTTTATCATCTTCTTAATATGTTCCATTTATATTAAATTGTTTTTATTTATTAAGTCCCATCCTTGTTCTATTAGATAATCAAAGTAAACAAACATTCTATCTCTGAAGTGCTCTCCATCTCTTTTAGGATTACTATCCCACAATCCTTGCATGTCGTTTATAATGCCTACTGTATTACCCCATACTTCTTTTTTACCTCTAGGGTGCGGAGGCACAAATGTTCTTATTCCTTCCTTCTGCAATTGAAAAGAGAAGTTCATATCCTCTCCATTGTCAAATGGTACGTTAGTAGCTCTCCAATAAATGTCCAACCACTCTTTTCTAAAGAACCAACTGTGAGTCACATAATCTACTTCTGTTACAACTGGTACAGGTTTAGTCCATCCTGCTTCTCTATAATTGAATTGATATCTATCTGGAGAGTTGAATAGAAGTCCTCTAGTACCATACAATCCTTCTTGCTTCTCAAACTCATTCCAAACATTACTGAGGTATTTAGGGCCGGGTATGATATCATCATCTAATATCCAAACAAAGTCATTACTAGCCTCTTGAGCTAATCTAAACCTTTCCCATACTCCTTTATTATCCTCTGTATTATCACAAACAAGGACTTCAGAAACATCTAATTCCTGATCCTTAACAGCAGCTAATTGTTGATCAAATAACCACTCTCTTCTATATTTTGTAAGTACAGCTGTAACCATTAACCTCTAATGAAGTTATCAATAACTGTAAATATAAGTGTAATTAAAAGACCAAGTACTGCTAAGATAGTAATCTTCTCATTACTAGCTTGCTGTCTAGGAGATCTTCCTTGATTCGATCTATATTGTCTGTGCTTTTTCATACTATTTATAATAAAGTTTTAATTAATATGTCATATCCATTTCGCGATGTCTTTCGCAAAGCTCATTACTTCGGTTGTTCCTACACTTACGGAGCAGGTTTAAAAGATAGATTCAAAGAGAGATACTCCTTTCACTTATCAAAGATGTTCAACACTCCAGAGCGTAACTACGCTGTGCCAGGAGGAAATGATTACTTATCATTATACTCACTATTGAGGTTACAAAGAAGCGGCTACATAACAGATGAAGATCTAGTAGTGTTTCAATGGACTCAACCTCATAGACATCCTATTCCTATAGCAACTGAAAAGCAAGAGTTTGGAGAAGATGGAGGTAATGAGTTCAATACCACAGATACTTTATACCGTTATCCTTTTCTTCAGATGCATAATCTTAACAAATTGAATAGAGATCAAAAATACTTCCTACAAAACTATGTAGGCTTTATCAATGCTGATGCTCATTATCAATTCAACAACCAAGTATTCAAAGAACTTTTAGAAGGCTGGGCTAACTTAAATAACCTTAACCTAATCCAATTTATGTCTCATAACTTCTATGAAGACATCCCTGATCGTCCATCTTGGACTTCTGATGTGATGGCTCAATTTTTAGAGCATAATAACTTCACTTCAGATCTTCCATGCGGACATCCTTCTGCTGAAGGACATGAAGCATGGGCTTCTCATCTGTTTTATAAACACGTCCAGAGGTTCAGGAGTCCTCTTTTGTAATATAAAACTTTCTTTTTGCTCTTTTTAATTTATTCTTGAGCGTTTCATAATAATTGACTATAACAGGATCTACTTCATAAGTACCATATTTAGCTTTAGTGCTATTAACTTTGAAGAATAGATTGATATAGGTTTTAGCAGACATAAAGTGCTCAGGCCTATTGCACGAGTCAATGACCTTGAGCGCTTTTGTAAACTGCTGTCTAATTTCTTTCATTAAAACAAGCTTAGTTGCTTATAAATATCTTTTGAGTCGATAGCGTAAGCAGCTAATACCTTTCTAGTAGGTCTAAACTCCTCACCTTTATTATCGATTAATACTCCGTCTTTAACAACGAATGCATGCTTACTAACAAGTACAACAAAAGTACCATTAGGAAGACTCTTGATAAAACTCTTCACAGTTTTCTTTCTGTTTATTACTTTACCGTGAAGCTTATAAGAGTTAGTTAAGAGAGGCTTCTGTAAAACCTCTACTTCAAATTTCTTATCTCCGATAGTAAGACCTTCTCTCTCAAACTTTTTCATAGCTGAGATAATCTCACCATTTTGAGTTCCCTTCTTCTCTTTACGATTGAAGTTTTCTTTTACGAAATTATGAGTAGTATCATAATCTAAGTTTGTAGCAGCTGCCATAGCTCTAACAAAACAGTCGTTTTTTTCGTTTTTAGCGATTAGAGATCCTTCGTAGTTTTTGATCTCTTTTGATGCATAAGAATAATTCATAACCTTTAATTTTAATTTATACTTAAATATAGGAAAAAATACGCAGACTAGCAACTATTTCACTAGTTATTTCCGGAATTATTTTTAACCTCATTTATGTGTTTACACTTCTTGTGACCAATATAACCCCAGCAATCACAGCTTAAGTTTCCTGCTTTATTATATCTCACAGTATATTCTTTATCACTTGAAGCAGATCTGAACTTCCAAGTCTTTTCCTCTACAAATAACTCTTCAAATGGTTTCTTCATTACAACAATATCATCATGTGTTGTCTGAGGATGTACTTCTATGTACGATGGAGTATGGATCTTTTTCCCATCTCTCATTATAAATCCTCCTTTACCAACATTACTATATGGTACTTCGTAGACATGCCTCTTAACCCAGAGGTTAGATGGAGGATTGCTTATCGAAAGTGCTCCCTCCGAATAAACAATCTCTCCATTAACATCCCACAGTGCCATTATTCTTGACCGGCTGCTATAGTACCCATCCAACCAACTCGGTTAGGAGTACTCAAGTTAAATATTCTAGTAGACATATCCCCACCTCTACGGTTTTTAGAGAAGAAGAAAGTTCTATCACCTTCTTTAGTCCACTTCATATGACACATACCAGTCATCATATGCTTAAACCTGTTACTACCAGCAAACTCACCACCTTTAGTAACCTGCTGAATAACTAGGAAAGCAGTATTAGTATTAGTTTTATTTTCTCCTAAGTTATGCTTTTCGAATAAGTTCAATAACTCAGTTTCAGCTTTTTTAGAAGACATCCAACCTTTATGAGTATCTACAACAGCATTTTGAACCTCTGCCATAGAGTCAATAAGAACAACGTCCCATCCTTCTGATAATATACTCTCACATACTTCAAGAGCATTATCGTTACAATGGTCACCCATAAACAAGATAGGGATCTGACCAAACTTAGGAAAACGTTTTACGTATCCGTACATATCGATCTGATTCATCTCTCCAGAGATAAATAAAACCTTCTGACCTTTAGCCTGCAAATCAGCAAGCATATCCATCATTACTGTAGTTTTACCAATTCCTGGATCTCCTACGATAGCGTAATTAGTACCTTTCATTAAACCTCCTTCAGAAGAGAAGTGAGAGTCAACAACACGACCTGATTTCATCGGTTGGAATAATTGAGGATCAAAAGTTAGATCCTGCATTTTTACTGTGTGAATGTTCATAACCTTTATTATTAATATTTATACTTAAATATAGGAAAAAATACGCAGACTAGCAACTTTCCCCATAGTTATTTCCGGAAAAAGGTTAATTATTTTCGTACTTTATGCAAGTTACTCCCCCAACCAGTTCTACGGTCCATAGCAGCAATAGTTCTAGCAGCTTCTGGGTCTTTTATTACTTCAGTTTCAGCATAAGTAGTCTTTCCGGAAATAACATTTCTAACGTACCATCTAGAGGTATCGGAGCAGTTTACACATACTTTAGTCTCTGGTAATGCTTTTAACCTAAGAGGGTTTATCTCATTAAGACATTTACAACACTTCATCGCAATCGTCTTTATGTCTATTAAACCACCCACCACATTTACATTTTATCCAGTAAACAGTAGTAGCAATAATTGGTGAAGAAGCCATCACAGTCCAAATATTCGGATGAAAATGCTCTCCACACAGACCAAATATGTGTCTAAAAAATTCTATCATATTAAAATGGTAACGGTTTATCGTTACTTTTATCTGTCGGTTCACTAATGTCTTCTAGCTTTCTGTAATTGAAAGAAGCAAATGGTTGCTCACCTATCTCAGTAATAGAAGGATTTCTTCCATACTTATCAAGACTGTCTTTCATCTTATGAGCTCTTTTACGAGCCATATAATCATTCTCAGCATAGACGTACATGTCCATCGTTACTACGTATCTTTTATCTTTAGCCATCTTATCCGTGAGTTAAATTTTGATCAATATTCCAAGTAACGAGTTGAGAGAAATCCTCTTCTGGGTCTCCAATTTCGTTCCATTCAAAAATAATACTTTCGACGATAGCTTCAATTCTATCATTTGATAGATCGATAGTTTCACCGTTTAATTGCTTAAGCGAGATAGTATCTAATACTTCTTGCGTTACATAATCTTTTGTCAAATATCTTATAACCTTAATTTTAATTTATACCTAAATATATGAATAATTCTGCAGACTAACAACTTTTTCACTAGTTGTTTCCGTAAAATATTCTTTCTTTGGAATACCTACATGCTGCTTATACCACATGTTTTCTTTATCATGCCATACATAAGGATCAGCTGGATTTTCAGTCCATCCATGTTGACTGTAGTATTCGGGATCCTTTCTCAAAAGATTAGCTCTATGAGAAGAATGGAAAGGCTCATATCCTAGCCACCAAGGCATCTTAATTCTCCATACATTAAACTCTTCATACTCCATTGTATTGTTCTTTCCTCTAGCTATCCAAACGTTGATACTTTCGTTCAAATATAATTTAAGAGCATCTTCATATCCTCTCCACATAACACAACAAGGATGATTAGTCCAACCTTTATAAGGCGTACCGTCCTTCTTTGGACGTCCTAACAGATTATTTAAAATCTGAAATGTTTCAACTCTCTGTTTGCCTAGACGTTTATCATCTAAACTCTCGAGAGATTTTTTAAAGTTTCTATAAGGTAGAAATGTTTGCATATTAAAAACATATTGAGTTAGATAAGGCTATCAGCAACGATACAAATGATATAGCGATAACATACAATGGAATCGAAATCAATAAAATTACTAAAAGCCTATCTTTACTCATTATTATAAATTAGAAATTCTCTGCTAAGATCTTATCTATATCCTCTCTTGATTGCCATCCTAATGGATCAGCATCTCCTATCATTACTTCGAAACTAGCAGCATCTTCTACACTAGAACATGCCTGTCTATTACCAGTTCTAGAAGAACTATACATACCCTCTCCGCATACTATTGAAATACGTTTACCCTCATTGGTAAATACTTGAGCAATAATACCCTTTACTACTGGGTGCTGTATAAATCCTAAATTTTTAAATTCCATAATTCTAATATTAGGATCAGGGGGCAGGACGCCCCCATCACCAGGTTATGAACAATTATTCTGTTTCTGCGTTAATAACGTAATCTCTATACTGCCATTCAAGAGCCTCAATATTACTAGTTCTCACTTTTTCGTAAATTCTAGGAGTTTCTCCGTAACAACTAATCTCAATATCAGCAGACTTTCCAGAAGCAGTTGTTCTTATAATCCTTGCAGAGGTAATTCCTCTCAAGGTCCAATCCCATCTTAGATCAATAGTACCTTTCTTCTTACCGTCGAACTTTAATCCTTCTCCATTAAGTTTAGCAGATGCTATATCTAGGAATGTTTGATTCTTCTCATTGATAAGAGAATTAATATCTTTTTCAATACTATTAACCTCAGTTAGAGCTTTGTTGTATCTCTTTTTATACTTCTCAGTAACTGTGTTAAAAGCAGCTATCATATCATCACCATGATCTAAAATAATCAAAGCAACTTCTCCTACAGTGACTAATCTTTCTAATTCATATCTAGATTTATCTGAAGTAGAGTACACAGAAGTGGTAATATCGGAAAAACCACCTTCTCTCCAATCTTCATTAACTCTAATAGTAAATAACTCTTTATCATATGAGTATTCAGGATGAGGTCTCCTAACTTCATATGTAGTACCTCCATGTTTAGGTTTTTCTATATAAACCTCTTCATTAGAGATAGAATCACCACCGAAGTAATCTTGAATAATAGTAAAATACTTACTATCTCTAGACTTTTTGACTTTAAAATAGTTTGCTTTTGCTTCACTAAGAAGGTCTCTTTTCTTCTCTATGATAGCGTCTAAAATTTGTGCTTTTGTCATAACCTTTAATTAAATATTTATACTTAAATATAAGAAAAAAACTGCAGACTTACAACTGTTTTACAAGTTATTTTAATGTAAAATCGTACGTTTTTTACCAAATCTATTTGTCAATATTTGAGCAAAGTGCTTGTTACTCTTCAACCCCCAATGTAAATTATCAGGAGCAAAATCTTTAACACCAAAATGAAAAAGACTAGCTTCTTTGTACTCATCTTGAACATTCAAAAAAGAATTAACTGTATCTATACTGTTAGCTACAAATTTGTTATGTTTGCTATTCTTTACTACAGCTTCTTCATCTAAGATAGTTTTATCCGTTGTAGATATAGAATATTCTAACCCATCTGGTGATGGAGTTATAAATCCAAAGTTAACTCCGTGTTGTTTTTTTAAATAGAGAATAGAAAGCAATATAGCTTCATAGGACCTTTGAAATGCTTCTTTATAAGTTCTACTAGCAAAGTATTTACCAAAAGGATCTTCTTCAAAATTCCAAGAACCTACAAACTGTGATTGTCCATCTTCATTCCAATAATAATCTCTTTCGTGATAAGTAAATTGAGTTAAGATTAAGTCATCTGGTTTAAATTCAGGAAAGTTTAAAATACTAGTGCAAATAAACCTATTAGAGGCTCCTGGAGATGCAAAGTTAAGTACTTCTTTAATATTTAGACTATTAGCTAACTCAGAAACAAAACCTAACTTACTTGGTTCATCGCCTGGACCAATTCCGTCCATAGATTGACAATCAGGAAGACCATGCCCGAAAGTAAAACTATCCCCAAACGCTATGAGTCTTTTGAACTGCACTACCCAAATATTTCTACTCTGATATCTTTAGTCATTTCATAACCTTTTTCTGCTAGTAACTTTCTACCATTACTTATCATTCTATCCCAACCACAGAAATAAACTAATGGTCTTTGATCTAAAAGATTAGCAAATTCTAGATAATGAGGATGCACCCAACCGCTTTTAATCCCGTCTACTTTTTCTCTAGAAAGAACTGGATGATAGTTAAAGTTTACTAACTCTCTTTCGTATAATTCAAATTCATCTCTATATAAGAGGTCATTCTCTGTTCTTGTACCAAAGAATAAGTTAATACCTTTGAAAGGAATCTTCTTATTGTAGATGTTACCTAGCATGGATCTAAAAGGAGATACTCCTGAACCTGTGGCTACAAAGAATATTTCTCTTTCTTCTAAATTATCAGGAAGAGTAAATACACCCATTGGGCCTCTATAAGCAAATTCATCTCCTACTTTAGCTTCTTTAAATAAGTATTCACTCATTTGTCCTCCTTCAAGATAAGTGATAATAATCTCTAATCTATTAGTCCCATCAGGCCAGGAGGCTACTGAGTAATTTCTAATAACTGCATTTTCTTCTCCTGGTCTTGCTAATAACTGAACTAACTGACCTGGTATAAAATTAAGTTTATCTACTAAAGGATCTGAAAATATAAATCTCCAGTTAGTAGAGGTAACTTTAATAATCTCCTCTAATACTAATACGTTCATTAATATTCTCCGTTAAATAAGTTTCGAATTATGTGAAAAATAAAAATTATCACACTGAGAGGCCATAGTGTCATTTGCCAAACGTGATCTTTTGTAGAAAAAGGCATACCAACAGATCCTGGTACCTTGCCTACAACACAATACTCTATAAACTTAGACCATATAAAGCCTGTGGCTAAATACAATCCTATAATTTGTAATATTTGAATTATTTCAATCATTTTAAATATATTTACCTTTTTTAATATCTTTTACAACCTTTTTGCCAAACAATAAACTACCGTTCCAAGACCAATGTCCGTCCATAATCTGCCCGTTTGTAAATTTCTTTATTGATTCATAATCAGGACAATTATCGGGCACGTCCCATAAGTAAACCTGAACTCCTATTTTATTTAAGTACCTGGCTAGTTCTGCAAATCTAAATCTATAATATTGCTGAAAATGAGCAGGCATTCTGGTCTTAACAAACGAAATATACGCCTGAGTTCCTATGACCATATCTCCCATGTACTCCCCAGATTCCATTGCAAACTTTTTTTGTACCTCAGGATGAAAAAGATCATCAACACCTGCATTCGTACTACCTACTCTTGTAATCCATTCATGTCTATCTTTATATTCTAACCTTCCTGTTCTATCTACTTTATCTATCCTCCAACATGGAAAAATTTGTCTTTCCATAAACGTTTGTCCGATACAAACTAAATCACCATCATTAAACTCACCCATAGTAGAAATAATATCTAACAGTATTTCATCATTAGAATTACCCTGCCTACCATGATTTTCATACTCAGAATAGCCAAGCTCAGTAGCAACATATTCTGTCCAATGAGGAATATTATCTATATTAGGAATCAATTCTGGATCTAACAACCCATCTCCTCTTGTAAAACTATCTCCAAAAAAGAATGCTTTTGCCATCTATTTAACTTTCCAAAATACCTGTATACATATAAGTAGAACGCAAAGAGATAAACTGACCCATGTCTTAGCATTCATACTCTCACTAAAATGATAATTTACTAAAAGAGCATAAAGTAGCATACCAATACTAAATCCGATAAATCTAGCTGGCCATAAAAGATCATCCGTTCCGGAAACTGTATATTTTGTACCCCAGATATAAAAATAGGATAAAATAATTCCAGCTGATGCTACAATAAACTCATTGTTTCTAAACCAGTCAGTAGATTTAAGGAACTGACCATTTAGTTGATAAAAGGTTAATAGGTGTGCTACAAAAAACATAAGCATACCTAAACCTAAGTCTCCAATCTTAAGCATAAATAATAATTCTTTCTTGTTTTTCTTCATTGACTAACCTTTGCATAATCGCTCTACCTTTTGGTCTTCTTGACAACCTGTCGTAGTGGTAACCATCAATGCCTATTTGCCATCCTTGCATTACAAGATCAGCAATCCTAGAAGTAATTCTAGTACTTGGTACGTAATAATATTCAATCATAACTTCTTTTATTTATAATATACGAAAAAAAATAATGGGATCAAAGAACTCTTTTGAAAAATCCATTCTCTAACTTCCATTTAACATATGTATTTCCATCATCAGAGAATAGGAAAACATTTCCATATTTATCTTCTCTAATATTGATAGAACTAATCCATCCAAACCCTAAACCAGGAGTTGTAGGATAATAGGTATTCTGTTCGATAGTACTGTTAGTAATATCTATAACACCATCATCAGTATAATCTAACACTTGCATATGCCATGCTATCCAATGACCTTGAGGATGATTTTGATCTGATGCTCTATTGACTACCATTTCTAGCACTCCGTCATTGTCAATATCCCAAAACTTCACATCTAAAAATATTCCAAAGTTATCAACATGTGGAATAATATCTTTAATTCCTTCTACAGGATTACCAATCCAGGATCTGTGACGATATGCTCCTGGAGGTTGATACATAGTTCCTGAGCCATAAATCCATTCTAACATTCCATCATTATCTAAATCAGCTATAACTAAAGTAGTTGGATCATCTATAGTCTCAATTGGAAAAGGTTGTATACTAAAAGTTCCATCTCCTTGATTTATCATAGTGACCCATCTAGGAAGGACTATATCCAAATCTCCATCATTATCTATATCTGCGGATGCTCCATCATGAAATGCACCATAAGCATTTTCATATGCTACCCTATCGTAATAACCTTGTTCATTACTCATCAAAATGATAGGATAAGATCCTGGAGCTGCTCCTGTTCCGGTCTGATCATCTACTCCGCTATCAATAAAAACCATATCCGGTCTGCCATCATTATTATAATCCCCTAAAAAAGATGTCGCACCATGTATAGGTCCAACTATATTTTGATACTGAGATCTAGTATCTAAAGTTAAATCTCCATTAGGACTACCTTTAAAGAACTTAAAGTACCTTCGGTTTGCTACTCCAGCAAAACTAGATGTATAATCAGAATCACCTGTAACCGCATCTAGGTATCCGTCATTATCGTAATCTACTATAAGAAAATCTGTTGGAGCTCCCCAGTTAGGACCATTCTCCGTTTTAGATTCGTAATAGTCGTTGTGTATCATCGGAAAGTCTATTTTCCAATGTTCAACCTTATAGTTAGTATTTTGATCATAACAAGTAACACAATCAAAAATAGGACCTGGTCCTTCTAACTCTTCTTTCTCACAACTAAACAAAGCCAATAGTAGTAGAAAGATTAATATAATATTAAATAACCTTTTCATAACAAAAGCAAAGAGAGGGTATAAGCCCTCTCCCAACTTACAATAATTAATTAAACTAATGCTGTAGCTAACTTAAACAGCTTTTTATTTACTACAAGATCTTTCTCAAATGATTTGATCTTTCTAACCTTTCTAACTTTAGCACCTTTCAATGCAGCGTGAAAGTCTCCTTGAGTAATCTTCTCTTGAACTACGTTAAATACTTTCCAAAGATTATCTCCTTTATCCTCATCTCTTGTAGGATCTAAAATATCTTCGATAGTCTCATCATCGTAGTTAAATTTTTCAGCTTTCTCAGAACCTGGTTCGATACCAGCTCTAATTAACATAGCATCTAAAGCTAATTTATTCTTCTCATCTTGAGTAAGAATTCTATTTTTCATATCGTTAAGAACCTTAACCTTATTAGGAAGATCCGCAACAGCTTGCTTAACAACTTTTCTAAGTTCACCAAAAGTATAACCTTTGTGCTTAATTTTAAAATCACTAAACTGCTCATCAGCAACAACTAAACCATTAGAACAAACTAATCTAAATATACCAACGCTAAATTTAAACGCTTGCATACCATCGTGAGAGTTCGTCATAATAATTCTAGGGAAAGCATCATCGCCATCTTTTCCTTTAATCATAATTTCTGGATTCTGGAAAGCAACCATGTGCTTTGAAAAGATAGTTGAAGTTCCAGATCTACCTTTTCTTTGAGCAGCTTGAACTGGTTTCCAACCTAATTTGTCTAAATCATCTATAATCGTTTCAGTATTAACGAATAGATATTTCTTACTAACGTCTGGGTTAGTAGCTTCCTTAGCGAATGCTAAAGGACATACTTCTTTTAATTGTTCCTTAGTCATATAATCTTGCTGACCTTCGAAACTAAACATAACATCTGACATAACTTATTTGATTAAAAATTTATATACTTAAATATACGAAAAATTAAGTTCCTAGGCAACTATTTTAATAGTTATTTTTGTAACTATATTATATAACTATATAAGTATTTTTGACTAAATAGTTTGTTACCTGTAAGAGTTTCATATGCTTGTTCACCAGTAGATAATTTATAAGGAATATTATCTCTCTCGTGCATCTTTCTGTAATGATTAGTGACTTTGTATAAAGTTTCTTCTCCGTAGTTTTCAATCAATGTATGAATAATCATACTTTGCCACAATGCAAATGATTTATTTGCTCCTCCAATATGTGCATACTTAACCTTGGACAAATCTAGATTGTTTAAAAGATCTTTTTTAGAGTTGATTAGAATATCTTTCTTGTGCCATTCTAAACATTCACCACAAGCATAATAGTTTTGGAACTTAAATGGATATTCCGGAAGGTTATTTACTTGTCTTTTTACATCCTCTTCTGATGTTCCTAAGCTTGGAACTGTAAAAGGATCTTTTTCGAACATAAAAGGAGAACCTAACGGAGTTTTATCATCTAATGCTTTTCTATAATCCTCACTGAACAATTCTAGGTAAAGAGGAATAGTTAACTGCTCTATAAAATTAGAAGCCAGCCAATTGTTAGCAAATATCTTTTCGTTCTTGTTTGCAATATCCATTGCTATGGCTGTAGCTTTCTTAAATGTTTCAGGATCCTTCACCGCAATGATATTCATATTAGGAATATTATTAGGGTTGATCAAATGAGAAGGATAATCATTTGGGAGATAAGTTGTATTATAATAAGCTAATAGGTAAGAATCCATTAGGTTTTGAAACCATCTATCTTGAATAAGTTTATTTATTGCCTTATGTTTTAGTTTAGGTACAACTCTATCTTTTTTCCAGTATCCACCATTAGGCATATCTTTATGAGAAAATACAAATGGTGAAGTCTTAACATCAAGATTAGGTTTTTCAAATACTAAAGTATCAAGATCATAATGGATAAAAGGTTCTTTTTGATCCATAAATGTTCTTAATTTAGCTGCTGCAAAATAAACAGCTCTTTCATCATCAATCGAAGTATTATATTCGTATGGGAAGTCCATACTATCAAACATTTCAGCTAATTTATTAGATGTATATAAAGTAACATTACCGTATACTTTTTTAAGCTGTAAGGAACTTAGCAAAGCAAGATAAGCATAATCCTTTCCGATTATTGCTTCTGGCTGTGCATGTTTGTTAAAAGGAATATAACTTTGAACTATTCTCATAAAACTTTAGCTGTTTCTCTCAACTTCCAAGTATCAATAGCCTTATCGGTTTCATTATTTTCGTGATAAAAGTCTAAACAGGAATCTAAAGAACCTACCCATTCTACTTTTGGTAAGCTAATCTCATATGCGACCTCATAGTTAGCAAAAGTAACACTAAAAATCTTTGCTGTTCTTTTTCTATGAACCATAGCATTTTCTATTCCTTCTACTATTGCATCAGTAACTTCTAAGTTTCTGGTAGAGAATAAATCCTCGAATTGTTCTGTTGAGTTAAATTGAAATTTTTTCATCTTCTGCTATCTGATATTTTTCTATTTCTTTCCCATATTTTTCCTGTGTACATAGAACCAGAATTTGTGTAGGCCATTTCTTTATTAGTGCCAAACATATAAACCGGTCCCCAATACTCATATGTTCTCATAGGAACATTTACATTACCTAACTTAACATCAGTAGGTTCTGTTATTCTTCTAGGACCATCAAATGATCTGAAGTCTCTAGCTGTTGTACGATACCAAGTCTCATTCATAAATATCTCTAAACAACCAGCTGTATTGAAGTCATAAACTAACTTCTCTGTTTCACCACGTTTCTCCGCCATAGGTAGTAAGTTTAAGTCTAGCAGGAATAACAAAATTCATGTTGCAAGAATCACAACATCTATCTTTATCTGAACTTTCTAAAGGCCAAGGATTATTACCATGACCGTCGATAGTTTTTCTACAAATAGAACATTTCATAACCTTTATTTATTCTTTAAATATACGAATAAATTCGGAGGATTCCAACTGATTTATAATAATTCTTGCTATCTCTTTTTGACCTCCTATATCATAATGAATGCCGTCGAACTTTCTAAATCTGAATGACTGACCAATATTATTTTCAAAAATACCCTCTAAAAGTAACAGAGGACTAAGTTCTAAAATAAACTCATTAAACTTTGGATCATATAATACTTCAGGATAGTCTGTAGTATGAAAATATAAAAATATACCTCCTCTGTTCTCTACATACTCTTTCATTAAAAGTATCTGAGAAGCAAAATAAGGAACAGTAATATTTCTTAATTGTTTTTGATTTGCATGATTAAATGTAAAATCATTTACTATAGGAAGTACTCCAGCTATTACTAAGCAATTCTTTAAATCATCATCACTGTGATAGTTCAAAAAAGGTAAGTACTCTCCTATTGACTTGAAATTATTAGAATAATTCTTATAAGGGAGTTTAAAATGATCGGCAACTCTTTTTGCCCAGCCTTGACTTTCTCTAGTTTCTATTACGTACTCAGCATTTTTAACTAACTGAGGTCCGAAGAACTTATTAAAGTCTTGAGATAGTTTACTAAAATCATTTACCTCTTTTCTGAGTCTTTGGTGCCAAGTATTTTGCTTAAATTCAAAAGGAAGAGCACCTAGCTTGGAAAACATCCCAGGCCATTCTGCTCCATCTCCTCTTGTAAATGTATCTCCTAAAAAGATTATTTTATTTACCGCCATTTAATCTTAAAGTATATCCTGAGAATTGAGCCATGTACGATGTCATTTTGGTTCCGTATCCATCTTCAAACTCAAATCCTCTTTTAAAAAACTTTTTAACATTACCTGCTCCAGCTAAATGTGCTGCAGCTAATACTCCAGACTCAGTTATTAATACTCCATGTACTACTTGTCCTTCATATTGTTCTATAAATTTACGAAGTTTTTTTTGATTATGCAACAATAATGAATTCATTGCTTTTTCTTGAATATATGGACTATTGATAAATTCATCTACTGTAACATCAAATCCTAAACCTTTTAATGTCGATTTACCGAATTGATATTTTCCCATATATCCAAAACTATTAACTACTTCGTATCTATTTCCAGACTCTCTATGACCTATTGCTTGTAAAAAGTCATTATGTCCTTTGTAATCTATTTCTACCTTTATACCCTCTAATGGGTCAGGTAATATAACCTCTATTGGTTTTGCTTCTAATTTAATTATTTCTACTTTGTTAAAACTTCTTTGTACTGAGGTGAAAGCCATTAGCAATAAAATCACTACTAGCCCACCAATCGCCATTGGTAAGTTTCTCATATTTTATAGTTTAGTTAAACATGTCAAGGAACTTAGTCCCTATCTCTTTTTCACGTAACTTTTCATTACGTTCGTGTGTGTTGACTAATTTGTCAGCAACTTTTCTCTCGAGGGGCTTCTTCTTTTTCCAAGTGGAGAATTTATTTGTTTTATTCTTGGCCATGGTAATAAATAGTTTTACAGTCTAGAAATATACTCAGATCCGTCATCTGACTCTTCATCATACAGTCCTAAACTCTTTAAATGCTCAATATGAGCTTGATCTAATTCCCAGTCTGGTTCGTCATTTCGTGTCTTAACATAGTTCTCCATTGCCTCTGCTTGTTTCTCTTCAATAGGCGATGCTGCATATAGAAAAGAACAATTATAGCAGAGAAACTCTAAGTTATCAAGATGCCAATTTTTTTTATTGCCATCGATAAAGTTAAGTATAACCGGAACCTTAGTATCAGTTATTCTTCTCTCTGAAAAATTACATTTAGCACATTTTTCTTCTATAAGTCCTTCGAAAATTATTCTTCGTTTTATCTCTTGAGCTTCAAAATGCTCAATAGGTACTCTTCCTTCTAATAAATCCATCAATGGAATTTTATCTTTTCCTTTTAATGCAAATTTAGGAATACCTTTACCTTGCTGATTTTTATGTGCTTCCAATAAAGTAACTCCTTCTTCGTTCTTATACATCTTTGCATACTTTTTGTAATGATCATAAGATACACGAAGATATCTAGCTGCAGCCATATTAGATCTAGTTCTAAGCTGTGCTCTTTCTATATCTTCTTTAGGAATTATTTTAGAAGGACGTGGCATTATGTGATATAATCGTTATCGTCTTCGTCATCGAGAACCCTTTGTATGCTTTCTTTCATAGATTGCGATACTGAATTCTCGTTTTCATCATCATAGTTTAGTAATTCTAATGCTACTTTCTTATTACCTGTATACTCAGCCTCAGCAGCAGCTATTCTTCTAGCCTTAGCAGCATCCATAATAATAATATCATTGTAAGTGTGATCTCCAGTACCTTCTACTGTAGTAATACCAACTACTTTTTCAGTAGTAGAACAATTAACACAGTAATTGTATCCGTATTGAGTTAGTCTAAGTTCTGGAAAGTCCTCACCGCATTTCGGGCAAGGAATCATTTTGAGAGTTTTATTCATATAACTAATTTTAACTACTAAATATAAGAAAAAATACGCAGAAAAACAACTATTTTCCTATTTCTTTCAATACATTCCAAACGTCCTCAGGAGTTTTAAAATTTACTTTAAATTCTTTTTTATTTTTCTCTAACATAATTGTACCATCCCATTCCTTATCTGGTTGAAGTTGATAAAGGTACATTTGAATAAGAGCTAATTGTTCTTTAGAGAACATTAATTTAAACATATCTTCTATTACGTTAAAGAATAAATCTTCATATGCAGTCACATCCATACCGATTTCTGATTGCATAAAGTCTCTTCTATCTTCTATCTTTTTTAGATTCTTTAAAACTCTGATAAAAGCGGCTTTGTTCATACTTTCAACATCTGGTTGTATTTTTCTTATTCTGAAACCTACCTGGTGTATATTTTGTAGAACCCTTCTTAATGATTTGATAGGTGGTTTTGATTCCATGGTGTCTACTTTTTAATAAATATTTACAATAAATCTTTCTTCTCTCTTAATTCGATCTCCGATAGTACTTTTCTTCTGAATTGTATATCGTTTTTCATTCTCCTTTTATCAATCCATATGTGGCGATATTTAATGTGATCAAAGTGATCCTTATTATTTATATCTACCCACATTGGAGTGTACCCACATTCATCCTCTTTTTTAGGATGCTCTGCATAAGAAAGATAAGCATTTTTCTCCAGAGTTCCAACTTTTGCATTAAGATGTTCCCTAGCACAGTAACCTAGTAACCCTTGATCAGAAAGTAGCCATAGCCATTCCGGAATAGATTCATACTCTTTATTTACTATTTTTAAATGATTTTCATAGTAGTTATTTTTAATTGTATCGCTATTCATCCACACAAAAGAAGTGTTAGGCATTAGCATCTTTTCCTCAAAGTTATCTATAGGAACCTCTAATTTATCAAACATATCTTGAGTGACATAGAAATGTCCTCTCTGTATTTCCCATTGTGTATGAATTAAATCATAATCCCAAAACTCATCTGGTATTGCAGATTGCAATATGAAATCGTTATCTAAAAATAAAAATGGAGTTGTAACATGTCCCATAACTACAGACTTACCGCTAGTCCACCATTTACCAGGATTAGTAGCAGTCTTATTATAGTTATCTAAAACTTCTATATTCACAAAATCAAAGTCTTGAAGCATTCCTTTTTGTTTATAAAAATTATATCCAGCAGTGTCTGTATATAGATAAATTCTATTACCAGGCATATATTTTCTAACTGAGTCTATAGCTGCTTGTTGAATTCTTAATTCATAATCAACCATATCATAATCTTCTGATGTTAAATCAGCAAGTTTATCAAAGTTGTATCCTTCAGCTTGTTTCTTATAAAAATAAGGCTTAGTCCAATTTACAAAAACTACTCTGAAATCTTTATTCATAAAAGTCCTTTAAGTTCTGAATCTTCAATGTTAAAGTTTATAACTACTCTATTTGATTTACCGTAAAATGGTTTAACAGAATGTACTATATCATACGGCCATATAATTAACATTCCCTTTTTAGGTCTAATAAAATGAGCTGCTCCTCTTATGTGAAAAGTAAACACCCCACTGTAAGGATGATCTAAAATAGGTTCACCATCAGACAAATAATATCCTCCAGAGAAACAAGTTGGTGAAGCTTCTTCTGGGCTCCATCTACAATGATTATGAGCATTATGTCCTCTACCTTTATAAGGATCATAGTACTGCATCCAGCTTTCTGTGATTTCTGGGTTCCTGTTATTCTTTAGTTGTAATGTTTCTAAAAGTTCTATGTATCCTGATTTAATTCTATCAACTAAAACCTGTACATCTGGATCAGGAGTGTTAAGAAAATTATTAGGAGGAGTAAAAAATCTACTACCTATAGGTTGAAACTCATTAGGTTCTACCCAATCATCTTGTCTATCATAGTTCACCGAATAAGACTCTACCCTCTCTGAATCTAACTGCTCAGGAAGTTCTTGTCCCATTTGCTTTTGAACAGCATCTAATTTTTCTATTCCTAAATCATAAACTCTTTGATGAAGGTCATCATCATCGAATTGTTTCATATAAACAGGTATAGGAGCCAAATAATGTATTGGTGATCCTTCTTGTGATTGTATTAAAGCTTTTTTAAAATGCATATTAGTAATGTATAAAGTAATTAGTTTTATTACCGAACGATGCTTTGTATTTATCAAATGAATCTTCTATATTATTCCACCATTCGTATCCATGAACCTTACCACCTATAACTAATGGATCTATTTCTTTAATAAACTGATTTAAACCTAAATGCTGCCCGTATAAAAATACTGATAGTTCGTCAGGTACAGTTTGAAGATCATTAGCCTTAATAATTTCTAGTAACTTATCTATGATAGTAATATCATTACAGTACATAAAACCAGTATTAGGGATTATATGATTAGTCTGATATTCAAAGCTATATTTTTCTATATACTCTTTTAACTTTTTGATGAAATTATTTATATGAGGTTCTCTTTTTGTATCTTCTAGCATTATGTTAAATGCTTTTTTAGGGTATGTGTAAAGAGGAACTTGAAGCTTAGATTCTTTTTGTCTTAATAAATTCCAAAAGTTATCATCTATCTCTTTTACTTTTCTACAGTCCCAATCGACAAATACTATCTCATCATACAGTAAGTCTAATGCTATTTTTAATCCTTCTATTTTGTGTATCAAGCTTCTATGATCTTTAAATGTATGATCAGCAGCTATAGAAGGATCATAAGCTGAGTTGCTTACTAAATGACAATCGTATCCTAATTCATCTAATAAATTAGCATTATCTTCTCCCCACACCACTACTGTTTCGTTTAAGTTATCTTTTCTAGCTTCAACGATTTGATTTTTATATCTATCAAAACTCCCCCAGAGTATTCTAATGAATTTTTTTGTAACCATAAGGTGCTAAATGTGATTTAAAATTATTTGTTTGTTCAAAGACAGGTTCGTTTACTGTCTGTATATTAAATTCGTTTCTTAATTTATGTAACTCCCAATCAAAAGCCTGTGTAGGATAATAATCTTTTGAATTAAATTTCTGATAAAGGAACCCAGCTGATATCCAATTCACAAAGTGATAACAGCAACTAATTTCAGACATTAATTGAAGTAGGTCAAAAGAGCTGAAATCTATATCAGTAAAATTATAGTCCCTGATCGGTACTAAATCGTCTTCTAAAACTAATGTGTTTTGTTTACTCGTATAGATTGTCTTTAATATTTCTTTATGACTTTCAAATGTAGCAAATACTGCCTTATGATTTAATTCAGGATATTGATATACATCCATGTTGCTATAGTATGTATTTATTAAACTATCATCTAAATCAACTGGAGTTAAAGCATTAAAGAAGTCAAAATTAAGCTTCAAAGTTTTACACACTTTAGTAATATGCTTTCTTCTCTCTACATCTGTCTTCACCGATAAAACTATTACATTGTAATTCATATTAACGATGCTTTTTCAGTTAGTTTATTCATAATAGCTTTAGCTATCAATTCATGAGCTTTTTCATTAGGGTGTTTATCTTGTTTGTATATTCCTGCTTCTTCAATTGAAATATGTTCATCTCTTTGTTTGTGATAAACAGTAGGCATATCTATTAACCTTAATTTATTAGCAGTAACCCATTCTTTTATACCTACATTTAATTCATTTGATCTAGTTGGTAACTTTAATAAGTTATATGAAGAGACTATAGAACTAAATAGATTATCTAAAAATAATACCTGGTAGTCTATATTTTTTTCTTCTTTTAAATACTGTAAAATATTATATACTCTTAAAAATTTATTACGAAGAGAGTATATAGACCATATTGTAGTATAATCTAAAAGAGTCATTATTTCATCATCAGTAATCTTATACTTAGCTCTTCCTCCTCCAAATTCATCTAATAGTTTTCTATTATGTTCTGGGTCAGGAGACAAACCTGCAGTAGAAAAATACTTTTTATGATTATTAATATAGAATCCTTCTCTATTGTAGGAAGTAAATTGATAAATGATTAGATCGTTCTCTTTAAAATCAGGAAGATGATCTGTAAATTTTAAAAAGATAGCATCATTACAGTCAGCAGGTTTAGAGTTGTTTAACTCCTCACAGTTATAGTTTTTAGCTAGTAGGCTAGTGTATGTTTTTTCTTCTTCAAGCCAGTACGGTGCGGAGAAAGAGCACCCAAACGTATAGATTTTTCTAAACATATAACTATAACTTATTATGTAACTAGAAACTAAATAGCTTCTGGTTCTTTTTCTATAGAAGAGCTGTCTGGATTTTGTCCTGAAAGAGCCTTTCTAATAATTCTATCGAAATACTCAATGTAAATAAAGAAACCAATAACTGTTTTATCTTTTAAGTTTCTATCTCTTTCTACTCTCATATCGAATTGAGATAAACCTTTTTCTAATCTAGTTTCTAATTCAATAGCAATATCATTTTGTTCAGTAGGAGTAATGCCACCAAACTGAGTAGGAAGGAATTGTACTTTTACTCCTTTCTTTTGAGGATCTTCGTTAGTGTCAACTTTTAAAATAAAAGAATGTCCTGCAAAATTTATCTTTGCTGCTTCTGATATAAAGTTTTTTACGTATTTTTCTATTTTATTCATTGAATAGTCTTTTATATAAATATCAACCAAAAAGCATTTGTTTAGTAGAACTATTGCCTTCTTCTAATATTTGATGATTAATAATATGTCTGTTCCTACAATACTGTTCTATAGACCATTTTATATTATCTGTGGTCAAAGTAACTTCTTCTTTTTCTCCGTTGTTATATGTAAACTCAACAAGGTATTTCTTCTTCATATTTAATAATATTAAGTTTTAAATTTCCTAAAGTAACCTGTCCTGGTTCAGGTTGATTTTGTTTTAGTATTGGACTTAGTTGTCTAATATAAATATAATCTTGTTGAGTGAATGTCTTAGCATCTACCTCAACTAAAATAGCATTATTCTTTTCGTTATCATACGGTTTAATTTTTTTCCAAAGATCAACGACAGTTCTTTTGCTTTCTTTATCGATATAGTCTCTATATGGACAATCAACATATAAAGTATCACCCCAAGGTTCCAACTGACCTATTAATTCTTCAGTACAATTTTTTATTATTATACCTCTATCATACTTTGGATTAATAATCGGATGTTGATAATGATCATTCTGTATCCAATCGCCCCATTTACGTTGATACTCCCTTTCACATCTAGTCATTATTTCTCTGTAATCAGGATTTTCTATTCCTACTCCTGCGTTCCATTTATGACCTCTACAAGTCATATGATAACATAGAGCATCTCTAGCTTGAACCATTTCATACCCAGCAAGTATCCATCTGTTAAAAATATCTGAGTCTTCATAACCAAAAGGTGCAAATCTTTGATCATGTCCTCCTATCGATAAATGATCTTCTTTATATAACATCCAAGGAGCAAATATACCTTTAGTAGTAAGGTTGACACTATCAGCTTTTTCTTGTATAACAAACTTTTCAAAAGTATCCCATACAAATTCATCTGCCTCCATCCCGAAGTTCCTTACTATTTTTTCTCTACCAGCAGGATGTATAGGAGGTTCAATTCTAGTAGCACAGACTACTTTACCTCTCTTTAAATGTTTAAGTAAGTTTTCAAAGTAACCAGGGCCTATAATCATATCTGAATGTAAGATAGAAACTATTTCTGTCTCAGCTATTCTCATTCCTTCATCATACCAATAAGTATGTCCTTTACGTTCAGTACCTAATACTCTATTAAGTCTTTCATCGCTTAAGCTTATTAACCATTCAGCTGTTCCATCGTTAGATGCATCGTCTATAATTATAATATCTACATCGCCTCCATATCTTTTGATACTCTCATAAGTATTCTTAAGATGGGGTAACGTATTATATGAAGGTATAATTACTGTATGTCGCATATCATTCCATATTCGTTAAACTTTGGTAACCCTCCCCATTTATTAAAAAACTTTTGAGCATTAGCTTGTTCAGACATTCTTTGTCTATCTGAGGTTTGATTATTATTTTCTTCTAATCTATGAGAGCCTCTAGCTCCAAAATGCCATACAACCGATTTAGTAGGCATCAAAAACTCTACTCCATTCTGTAACATCCTCCAAAATAAATCATAGTCATCCCAACTTGTAGGAGCAAATAAAGGATCATTACCTCCAGTTTCATCCCATACACTTTTCTTCACCAGACCAGATACTCCTTCTCCTTTAGGAATAAGGAAATCATTTTTTTCCGCTAACTCATTAGCATATTTACACATTCTGATAGGGTTGAAATCATCATGGTAAGCACCAAAAGCATTCTTTGGTACGAAATGGGTACCTGGTCTGTCTTGGTCACCAAACATATTCGGCTCAATTCGAAATGAATTGACCCAAAGTTTTTTTTCTGGGAATTGTTCGTGAACTTTCATTAGTTCCAAATCCCAGTTCTGGGTGACATAAAAGTCTGAGTGAAGAAAGTTAATGTATTCTGTTTTGACTTTTTCGGCACAGAAGTTCATTCCTCCTCCTATCCCTTTTGGTTTATCATTTTTATCGATATAAAACTCTAGATTTAAATCTAAAGCATTTTCTTTTAACCACTCATTTGTTCCATCAGTACAATTTTCTGCATGGATAATAAATGGAGCATCTTTCCAATATGAATATGTTCTAACTGAATCTACAGCTAGTTTTAAATAAGGTAAATTATTATAGGTACTTATACAAAATGTTATCATAGTTCACTTATAAATTTTTGCATTGATTCTATACTTACATCAGCATACTTTTTAAATACTTTATCATTTCTAGTAGAATCAGTCCCTACTCTTTTGTTAGGGTGTTTGTAATTATGTCCTTTTAACCTAGACTTAATACATACTTGAGGTATATTTTTCTTTCTAAGATAAAATTCTAAACAAGTATCCTCTCTAACAAAATGCATTCCAGGAGCAATAAAAGGTGTTTCTAAACCTCCTGATATACAAACCGTACTGCCATCAATCTTCCAAGGTACCTGTTCTATTTTTATATCACCAGCCTCATCATTGAACTTATCTAGTTCCTCCTGAGTTATATAGTCTTTATATTTAAGAGGTGCTTCTAATAATTCAATACAATCTTCTCTATGCTCATCACCACATTGACAAGGCTTAGAGTATCCTAATAGTTTTTCATGCGTTACTACATCCCAACTATTGTCCCACATCGGCCTACCAGCAAATGTTAATACATGAGGCTGTTCTATGTTGACCATATCTAGTATAGCAAAAAAATCTCTAGGTAAGATAGTATCTGTTTCACCCCATACTGTGTACTTAGCTTTAGGATCATACACTTCTCTTCTCCAATCGGCTATGTTGTAAAATGGATCATTATCATCTTTTATAGTAACATCTATATCGTTATCTCTAAACAAAGGATGACCTTGATGCTTTTCTAACATTACTCTAATATCACCTTTTGGTTTTTCAATATAGGTTTGAAAATTAAAACATATCTGTATCTTTACATCAACATTAGGTGCAGCTTTTAATGCATTATTTACCGATGTCCAGCATTCGTCTATCATGCTAGTCTCATACCACATATGATGTACTTGATATAATATCATGACCAATTAGATTGTTTAATGATACCTAAATAACTTTTCTTTATATTATCTTTTAACTCTAACCCAGTACCTTCTTCAAAGTCCCACATCTCTTTCCAATGATACGTTTTAAAGAAAGGCCCACAAGGAACTATATCTATTGCTCTACCAGCTAAAAGATACTCTCCGTATGTTAACGTCTCTCTAAAATGTATATCATACTGACTCTTTATACCAAAACAGAAGTTTTCCATAGTTAAGTCATTATACTTAAGATAATTTTCTTCGAAGCTTTCTAATACTTTCCTAGACCATAAGTGAGGATTAGGTCCATAATCGTATATCTTCTTAGATTTACCTCCAAACAACTCTCTGTAGGCTAATACTGCTTTAACATACCCAGTCTTAGAATAATCACCACCCTTGAGAGCTGCCTCATATTCTGATACTTGCTTATTCTCATGCATGATAGTATAAGGTACATTATCGTATGCTATAAAATCATCTAAGTAAAACTCCCTAACAAACTCAGCATCTGAATCTATAATAAGAAGGTTGTCAGCATCGATGTTTTTCCAAGCATTTAATTTAACAAGCATTTGTTCTTCCCATCCGGGTATTCTATATGAAGGAGTAAATATATACTCATCAGGTATATAAGTATATCCTTCTTTACCAATCATTGAGAATAGAGAACCAGATTGATCTCTAGGACAAGATATAAATACAGGTATATCATCAATATTAAATTCTTGTATTGATCTCAAAAGGTTTTTAATCCTTAAAAAATCTCCACTATAAGTTTTTATGTATATTGCTAATTTATAACTCATCTATAGTAATACGTTTAAATCTACCATCAGCAGGGCTGGTATTAGATAATATACGAAATTTAATTCCCTTTTCCAAGAAATAATCGTACATTTCTTTCGTGCTATCGATAGTCTCTTTTAATTCTTCATAATCAGGTCCTGCTCCAGCATGCACTCCTTCAGCATATAAATCCTCAGCATGCTCTTTTCTCCAATCGTCATCTCCTAATTTGTATCCTTTTTCACTTTCAAATTTAGATAAGTCTCCAATATCCCATCCTATAGTAACTATTTCTTTAGCTCCTAAATGCATAGCTAAAGGAATACCTGATTCATACATTATACCAGGTCCCCAAATAATCTTTCCTTCACTGTATGATTCGAATTGATCAAATCGTCTACTAAATGCCGTAGTGTTATACATATCAACCCAAGGAGTAGAGTAACATGGAATCATTATATCTGCTTTATGTTTCCATTCCTGTTTTATTCTTTGTAACTCACCTGGTACATTCATAGCAGTAAGCTGCCAATGAACTATAGTATCATCTGAGTAGTAATCATAAGGTTGGTATCCATAGGCTGACATTAGATGAAAGGTGGCAACTTCTTTAACGTAATTATATGATTGCTTACATGCAAGAACTATCTTATCTTTTAGTTTTTCTACTAATATATCTCTATTGTGAGAAGTCAAGGAAGGACCAGGAGTAGTAATGTATATAGTTTCTCCTTTACAAGCGTCTTTAAGTAACTTTATTCTTTCGTAACTATCGTCTACTTTACTTATTAGTTTTTTTAACTCCATATTTACTAAACCTATACCAGGCTCTTTCGTGGAAATAATAAAGAACCATTTTTGTTATTAACTCGACACCCCCGATAGCAATTCCAAATTTCCAATTGCCTGTAATTATCCATGAAAGAATCATAGTATCTAATGTACCTATTATTCTCCAAGTGATAGTTTTAAGTATATGTCTTTTTCTACTTACCATTATATTAATCTACCTTCTTCTTTAATTTGTCTATGCCTTGCAGCACTAAATTGATCGAACAAATCTTCATAACATTCTATTTCTCCATTTATTTTAGCCCTTACTTTTCTCAAACCAACTTCTAACTGCTGTACATGTACTAAACAATTTAATAAATGTTCTTCACTTATTTTTCTGTAGTTATACTTTTTGCCTTCCTGCTCAGGATTATCCAACATATACCCAAAGCTTTCTGCCTGTGATACTAAATCATTTCGTACTATTAATCTAACTATATCAAATTTACCAGCTAACTCTGTATAAAAATTTACTTTATCACTATCTACATCGTACTTATTACCTAAGGGATACAACATATCTTGTTTAACTACTAAGTTTTCTTCTTCCCAAGGTATGTTCTCATCAGTAAAAACTTCACTAATTGGATTCTTAACAGCAACAGCATTGTGTTCCTTAGCAAGAGATTCCATTAGAGAGGTAGCACCAACTCTAGGTGTGTGTAGAATTAAAATTTTCATTTTAGCTCACCGTCATTTTTCATTTGTTTTCTAATCTTAGTAGCTGATATTTCTTTTATATCATCTGGGGGAACGTGTTCAATAACTTCGTATCCAACTCCTCTACCGTAGTTAATAGATTCAATATCAGGTATAATAGAGATACGTATCTTACCTTCTTGAATAAGCTCACCTAATCTATACTCTAAATTCATAAGTATTTGTTGAGCTGTCCAAGGATTATCTTCATCTGGCTCTACATCTCTGATTGCTATCCAAACATGCTTACCTTCTTTTAATCTTTGATCAATCAACCATCGATGACCATCATGCCAAGGTTGCCAACGTCCTATAAATAAGCTATACTTTTTCATTTGTTTCCTTTTATACCTGCATCTCTAACTAAATTCCAGCCGATTGCTCTTAACTGATCTGGTTTTTTAGGGTCTACGTCGTTGATTAAATACCTAGGTCCTCTTCCTATCTCCATTATCAATTCATCATAAGGAATATTATTGACATTAAGTTCATACTCAGTATGTAACCTTAAACTTTTTGGTCTAGCTGTAGTTAGGATTATAGTATGTCCTTCATCTCTAACTTTTTGCAAGAACTGTTTTGACTCTTTAATAACCTGAGCATCAGTCTCAGTATATGTTTCAAATTTTCTATATATAAATATAGTTCCGTCTATATCTACAAAGTAAGTGTTTTTCTTTTCCATTAATAAATCCATTTTTTAATTATCTCAAAGCTCTGTTCTGGGGTATCATGAGTAGTATCGATATCTATATAGTTAGAAACTGGAGGGACATATGCAATTGCTTTAAAATGATCTCTTTCTCTAGGTTCAGAAGTATGAACGTAGAATTCAACCATATTCTCAATACCGATAAGTTTTTTGAAATCTTCTCGTTGATCAATGTAGGGAGCTACTAAAGATACGATTACATCATGTCCTTGGTTATGTAGATAGTGGGCAATGCGTTGTGCAGTACTTACGTTTTCTACTCTACCTTTAATCGAATAATCTTTGTTAGAAAGTAACTCTCTTATGTCGTCACCATCTATTCTAAAAGCATTAGGTAATCTTTCTTTTAGTTTATCTGCTAGAGTTGTCTTGCCAGCACATGGCTGTCCTGTAAACCAGTATATCATAAATTCATATTATATAATTTCTCTCCTACTTCAAACTGCCATTCGTAATCTATATCAAATGCTTCTAACTCATCCATCTTAAATAATTTTATACCACCAGGAGCTTGAAAGTCTCCCATGAACCTATTATCTTTAATAATATCTAATCTGGATGCATAAAGTACATGAGCAGCTTCGTATGTAGGTTCTACTGCTTTTGTATTCATAATAGTTTGATCTGCTGGCCATGGTGTTACTAATGAACCTTCTTTGTTCCAATAGTATTGTTTCTTTTCCATGACAGCAAATAAATTTTCTTCTTCTTGTTTAACTAATTGATTGTAAAACTCTCTAATAGTCTCAGGCTTTAGCAATGGATTACAACCAGAAACTAGCATAACATACTTGTACTCAGAAGGAAGTTTATCATGCCATTCGTAAATCTTTTGAAGAGAGTCATCATTATTGGCTGATATTCTACTTCTGTTAAAAATATTGATACCTTTTTTCATTGCAATATCAAACAGCTCTGGCTCATATACTGATGCCCAAATATGTTCTTGTTTAGATGGTAAAGCTTCTATGACTTTATCTAATACTAAATCAAATAAAGTAGTACCAGCAAATGGTCTAATCATCTTCTTAGGTACTCTTTGACTATTAAGTCTTGCTTGGATTACAATCGCTATACTATCTAATGGCTTCATAAACTTCTGGTCTTAATGGAAAGAATCTTTTGCTTATCCTTGATCCTAAATTATAGTCTAATCCTTCTCCTAAGTTTTGTAATCTCTTACATGTCTCGTTATTGGCTAATGCTTCATAAGCATCAAGAAAGACTGTCACATACGATAACGGTGTTCCTGAATAATCTCTTCTCGTATCAGTATCTTTTAATCCTACATGACCAGTAAATGCATGAGCATTACTAAAGTCTTTATTGAACCCATCAAACCCAACAAAGTATATGTTCCTTGCATATGTCTGTAGAGCAAGTAAAATTAATCTAAACATTGCTCCTGATTTCTGTGCAGGTCTAGTATATAAATCTCCCATCGGAATATTCATACCAGGAACAGCATATCCTATACTCTGCTGGAACTCTTTAAATTGAGGTTCCTTCCATTTACTCTTATAATGATCATATTCGAAATAAGTAAAAGGTTTGTTTTCTCTTAACTTATTAAGTAGTCTTGGGTCTTTTAAATCTGTGGTCCATCCTAATTGAAAGAGATCTATATTTTTATTACAAACTTTTTCGTTCATAAAAAAGTCGTTACAAGTCCATATATATGTTTTATCATTAACTAACTTATCCCAGTTCCTATCTAATGTAGATGTTCCACCTCCTATTATTAAGATATCTCTGCCTGTATATTTTTTTTGAAAGTTCATTACTTACTTAATCTAATTTGTAAACATGGCTTCTGTACACCGTCTTTTATATAGTCTACAGTAAATAAATCTTCAAATAATAATCGTAGAGATTTTTCAGAAAAGTAATGAAAATGTCCATCAAAATTATTATCTGGATTCCTTAAGTGTCTGTTGATAGGCACTTCTAATACTGCGTACTTACCTGTAACGTCGTAAAGTTTTTTAGGAAAGTCTTTTAGGTTTTCTATATGCTCTAACACATGCCAGCAAGTTACTAAGTCGTAGGTCTTTTTTATATTCATTTGAGTAAACGCTCCATGGTAAATTTTATAGCCATCGCTAGACAAATTACTATTACATATATCGCTTATTTCAGTCCCTTCAGCTAAATTAACTCTATCTTTAACCATATTAAGAAAAGTTCCTCCACCTGCACCTATGTCTAATATACTGTCTACATTATTAAGTATAGGTTCTAAGAACTTAATTCTATTTAGGCAAATACCATGTCTCCTTTGATGAAACGTATCTGTAAATTTACCATCTACTACTTCGCCTCCTCCTCGAGTACCGTCATGACCTTCTGAACGATAGAGAGTCTTATGATAATGTAATCCGTCACCGTCGTATCTGATATAGGTATGTTGACAGTTAGTACATCTATCTACCTTATATTGAATTCTATTTAGACTACCGTTACAAATTATGCACTCCATCTGTTAAATTTTTCTTTAAACCACTTTTCATCTATATCGTGACATTTTTTTATAAACTCATCTCTAATCTCATACCAGTCTTTTAGGTACTTAGATTTATGTTCTGTGAGTTTGTCCATATAGTTCTCTAGCTTTTCAAACCAGAACTCGTCTGTCATATCAACATTGTAATCTTCAAATCCATTTTCAATTGAAAAGTCTCTTACTTTATCTTGCGTGCTTAAATATATGCCAGGTATATTCATACCTATCGTTATCATTTGACCATGACCTCTCATAGCAACTACATAATCTATTTCTTTATATTTTTCAAGAAATAAATCTAAATTTTCAAACTGTCTGTACTTCCCCATAAAGTCTCCTGTTGAAATAATAGGCTTACCGAACACAAAATCTCTTACGGTATGAGGATACACAGTACTGTCTTTAAATTTAGACTTAAGTACTGGTAAGTTATGCTCTCCAAATCTATGTTTATTAATACCCCCACTAGTGTTGATAGCAGGTTGAAATCCTAGTTTAGAAACGTTTAACTTTCTTT